>OCZS010000836.1_pt1 | contig 10483 bp, 10 predicted proteins | sample 1539071 | NCBI WGS metagenome assembly OCZS01 (sample SAMEA3113584, study PRJEB22503) | soil metagenome | reverse complement strand
TTATTCTGAAAAATCAAAAGGTTTGTGAACAAGAAATTATTTAGTTAAAAAAACAATCTGGTGTTGTAATATATTTACCTCAATGTAAAATTATTTAAAAGCAAAATTTACAAGGTATTTGTAGTCTCTTATGATCTTATTTTAAAGATATGATTATATGGTTTTTAAAATAACAATTTTCATTAATGAGAACGTTTATTGCTGTAGACTGTAACAATAAAGAAAAAATATTTAGCTTACAGCAAAAGATCTTAAAATTCTTTCCTAATTTTAATAGTTCAATAAGACCAGTCAACATCGAAAACCTTCATTTTACCTTATTTTTCTTTGGAAATATTGAAAATAAACATCTAGAATTAATTTCAAACAAAATGAATGAGATAGTATTTGAAAAATTTGAAATAAATTATAGGAAAATAGGGGCCTTTCCATCGTTGAAATATCCAAAAGTTATTTGGATTGGTATAGATGAAGAAAGTGAAAAGAAATTAAATTCACTTTTTGAATTAGTCAAGTTCAAAATGGAACAAATAGATTTCAGACGAGATAAACAATTTAAACCGCATTTGACATTATTTCGTGTAAAGAGGCCTATAACAAATATAGAACAATATTTAAACAAATACAATGATGTTTCCATTGATTTTTCTGACCTAATTGATAAAATTTCCATAAAAAAAAGTGAATTATTTTCGTCTGGTCCGGTTTATTCTAATATTTTAACAATTTTTGCAAAATAATTTTATGAAATAGAAATGAGTAAAAAAAAACATATCATAATAGAAAATGAAGCCAAAGATGATGAAATTGACCAAATAACATCTACGGTGTTAGACTTTATTCAACCATCCAATAGAGATGTACAGAAAGTAAAATCAATAGAAAAAGAAATAAAAGATGAAATTAAAAACTACAAGATTCCTCAAATAGTAGATGTCAAGACTGGAGGATCTTTTGCTAAAGATACGAATTTAAAAAAAGATATGGATGTTGATATTTTTATTTTAATTGATAAAAATGTAAATGAACAAGATTTTGAGCGAATAGCACTTGACGTTGGGTTTAAGGCCTTAAAAAAGTACAATCCGATTACACGTTATTCTGAACATCCATACGTAGAAGGTTTTGCAAATATAGATTCCAGTAACAAAGAACAGATCAGGTTAAACATAGTTCCTTGCTATAACGTAGAGAAAGGCTCATGGAAAAGTGCTGCAGATAGGTCACAATATCATACAGAATATATGAAAAAGATGCTTAAATCTGACCAAAAAAATCAAGTTCGAATATTAAAATCATTTTTAAAAGGAATCGAAATTTATGGTGCCGAATTATCAACTGCTGGATTTAGTGGATATGTTACCGAAGTATTAGTATTAAAATATGGTAATTTTAAAAATGTGATTAAAAATATTGCAGTATTGAAAAAGAAAGGCGAAATAATTTCTATAGATGATATTTCCAATGAACAAATTTATGAAAAATTTCAAAGTCCCATAATAATAATTGATCCTATAGATCCAAATAGAAACTTAGGAACGGCAATTTCTCCAGAAAGTCTATCAAGACTTATTTTTGGTGCAAGAACATTTCTATCAAATCCATCGATAAATTTTTTTAACATAAATAAGAAAAAAAATATGAAAAATTATGAAAATGAGATTGAGAATGTTGAAAAATTATTGACAAATATTTTAGTTTTAGAATTTAAATATAGAATAAGAAGTCCCGATATAATATGGGGTCAATTAAAAAAATTAACCAAATCGATCGCACGTCAGTTTAATGATAATGAGTTTACTACAATAAAGAATGAATGTTATATTGATAATACAAATTCTGCAAAAGTAATTTTTTTATTAAATTTTATTAAACTTTCGCCTTTTGTTGAAAAAAGTGGTCCTAGTATTTTTATGGAAAAAGAAGTTATTCAATTTGTAAAAAAAAATAAAGAAAAATCAACTATTTTATGGATAAGGGAAGATATGAAATTATCCTGTCTAAGAAAAAGGAGAATCATAGATGCTATCCAATTTTTGGATCATTCTATTAAAAATGGAAAAGGTAGTAGTAGTAGTAGTATTGGAATTCCAAAGGGGTTAGTCAATGATTTAGACAAAGGGTTTAAAATATATACAATAGACAAAGTTAGAATAAGAAATACAGATACAAAGAGACTAATTCACGATTTTCTATTTAAGGATATGAGATTATTTGAAAGTAGAAGTTAGGTCACCTTTATTATCCAATTTAATTTCCTATCCTAAATTCGATTTAGATGAATATTATAAAAGGATAAATGATTTAGACAAAATGGGCATCAAAGACGTTATTTTAGAAGGTCCTGCTCAACTATACGAATTAAAAATTCTTGGAAAAGGCCATTCAGGAGTTGTTTTAAAAGTAAAGACACATTCTGGAAAAAACTATGCATTAAAGATAAGACGACTTGACTCTAGAAGAAAGGACTGTTTAACTGAGATAAATAATCAAAAATTAGCTAACATATTTGGAATAGGTCCTAAACTTCTAGAAAATACTCATGATCTTATATTAATGGAATTCATAAATGGTAAGGGTATTTATGACTGGTTTATTGACCAATCTAATTCAACAGTTCTCAATAAAAAAAGTGTTGGTAGTATAGTTAATGAAATATTGGAACAGTGTTATAGATTAGATAGCCTAAATTTAGATCATGGAGAACTAACTAGAATCTACAGTCACATCATGGTTTCTGGTAAAAATCAAATTTCAATAATAGATTTTGAAAGCTCCTCTACTAAAAGAAAGCCATCCAATGTTACATCTGTCACTCAAGCTTTATTTTTGAGTGGTTCAGTTTCAAAAAAAATTTCTCAATACATAAAAATAAAGAATTATAATCTATTATTAAATCAATTACGACAGTATAAAAAAAAAGAACCAGGCTACATTTTGAAAATATACTCTCTGAAGTTAACGGAAAAAGATAGATTTACAATACAATACTATTTAGTTACATTCTTCCACTAATAGAATTCGTATTATTATTCGAAATTTTCTTATTACAGAGTATATTTTATTTTGTTAACAATGACTGAAAAAAGTGGTTCGGTAGAGACTTCAAACGATACTATTCCATTCCCAACATTAACAATTTTATATTTACCATCAGAAGCTTATGAGGTCGTAGAAGAAGTTAGCCAAAAATACTGTAATATGACTTCGGAAGAATGTGCTGGATATTTTCATGATGGAGTAAAAAGAGACTACAAGAAGATCACCATATGGAGCCAGGGAATCGATAGTTTATGGTTTAATGCTATAATAGCTAGAATTAAAGAAGTTGCCAAAGTAGAACAGGTACCAATTGTATCTGGCGGAATTATGTATTCCGTTTAATATAAAAAATTTTATCGAAGATATTTAATTTACTTTTTTCTTTACCCATTTCTAAATTCTTTTGTTTAGTCATTAATATAATATAATAAAATTATATATCTAGTAATAAAATAAAATAATGTGGAGAATTCGACAGCAACTACAAACTCAGCAACAACAACGGTTTACAAAATAAAACAATTAGTAGATAACGGTTCAAGTGTTACTCTTTCTTTGAGTGAAGATGTGGAACTGGAAACAGTATCACAACAACAAATGATACTAGAAGCAGTAGAGAGAACTGTAACAGATGATGAAGTAAAACAACAAATCAAACCTTTGTTGGAAGCAATCCTAAAATCACAACCACAGACGGTAATCAAAACATATCCTAAAACACTCATACAAATTACCATGCCCAAGAGAAGATATGAAATAATGGGCAATCCTCAAGTTGGGAATACTCTTCAAGTAGATATAAGGAAATAATCTGAGATTCTTATTTTGATGAATTTCAATAATTGATGTTCTTATCATTAATTACGCCTATAGTAATCTAATGAAATAGATCCAGTAAACCTCAAAAAATATTACTATTATTATATTAATTTCAATAAAATCATATTATTTCATACTGTAATAATGATAATAAGGTGCAAGAGAAGAAATTTGACATTGTCATAGTAGGTGGAGGTATATTAGGAATATCACTAGGTTATTTTTTAACCTTAAATTCTAATGCAAATATTTTGATAATAGAACAAGAAAAAAATATATCTAGCCATACTAGTTCTAGAAATACTGGAAAAGTACATGCTCCCTTCTTGTACGATCCATTAACAAAAAAAATTTTTGCGAGAATAGCTTTTTTAGGATATGGTATGTGGAAAACATATTCTAATCTAAAAGGTATTTACTTTAAACAAGATGGAGTTATAGAAATAGCAAAAGAAGAAAAAGATATTTCAGTTTTGAAAAAATATTTTGATTGGGGAATAAAGAATGGATTAGAAGAAAAAGATATTCTTTTGTTAAATAAAGAAGAAACAAAAAAGATTGAACCAAATGTTAGGTGTAATGGATCAATTTATTGTAAAAGAGACGCAAGTGTCGACTATGGATTACTGTCAAATAATTTAAAAAGTGACTATCTAGAATATGGAGGAAAAATTCTAAATTTACATCGCGTCACGAGTATTAAATCTAAAAAAGAGAATTCACTCATAGAAATAATTACAAAGAATAGAGAGAAAAAAGTTATTGATTCAAAATTTGTTATTAATACGGCAGGTGGAAATTCACTTGATATTGCTCGTCAATTTGGGGTTGGTTTAGAATTAATTGATTTACATTTTAGAGGAGAATATTGGCGCGCTCCAAAAGAATATGAAAAACTCACCTCTCATAGCATATATTCCGTTCCAAAACAAAAGAATTTTCCATTTTTAGATCCTCACTGGATTGTAAAAGCAGATGGACATTGTGAAATAGGACCTAATGCAGTTCCTGTATTTGGACCGTATTCCTATAATTTTCTAGACAGCTTTAGAAACTTCATTCCTAAAACAAAAGAAATTTTTGTAAAAAAAGGTTTATGGTCACTATTTTACAATAAAGAATTCTTATCTCTATTAACCAATGAAATTGCCAGTTCCTTTTCAAAACGCATAATGATTAAGAGGGTAAAACATTTCTTACCTGTTTTAGATACAAAAAAATTTAATAGTAGAGGTACTTCTGGAATTAGATCATTAGTAATAGATGATAAAGGTAACTTTATTCCGGATACATTATTGTTAAAGAACTCTTTATCAATGCATATTTTAAATTATAACTCACCAGGTGCTACCGGGGCGTTACCTATTTCAGCAATGATAGTCCAAGAATTAATACAGGATAATGTTATAAGCAAAGTACCTAAATATAACCAGTTATGGTGTATTGAAGACATTTATTCTAAAATTAAATTTTGACATCGCCATAGAGTAACAAATAAGAAAAGAGTCATTAGATATTGACTAATATTAATAACCAATATCCATATATTATATTTAATATCTACCCTAAATTGAATTATAGACTTTTTAAATGAAAATAGATAAACAAATATGAGAAGATGGTGGGGGGTTGTGGTCTAGTTTGGTAGGATGCCAGCCTCGGGCGCTGGAGATCGTCGGTTCAAATCCGGCCAACCCCATTATATTATTCGTTCTAAAACATTATTATTAACTGCTTGCTAGACTATCTTTTCTGAAGCAGTCCTGGCGATATCTCATTCGTTCTCACTTGCTCTTTTATTGTTAATATCGGAATATCACATTATTTTATTTTATTTTATTTTATTTTATTAAGAGAGGCAGAATTAGATGTATCACAATCAAAAAATCTTTCAGATGTTGTACAACAATGTTAAGTGGAAAAGGTTTTGGCTCTTCACCTTTTCCTTAATCCTTAACAGCAAAGTTATGCTATGCTACCATATATTTTTGAGTGAATTCCCTATGAGTCACGCAGGTTTGCAATTCTCCTGTATTTGTAGATATGTAAAAGAATAGACCACCAAATAAGTTACATCACCTGAGGTAGACGCAGAACTTTTGCTGTGAATTAGTAAATGCGTGAAATTTTGAAACATCACTATTCACTATTGCCATTGATCAATAATAAATCTAGTATTCGTGGAGCGTATGACAGAGCGAAGATATACATCAGGGCCAGAGCATTGTATCCTAGTATGAACAGCAACAACCAAATATTTACTATTTTAATTTTATTAGTCTATTCTTTTTCTTCAAAATCTTCAACAGTGTTTCCAGTAGCATTTGATCGATTTTGAACTTGTTCTAAATTCTCTCCTACAATTGAATCCTCTGTTATAACAGAAGACATATTGTTCAATTTATCCATAGAGATTGGCTCTATCTGTAAAAAAGAGCTTTGCAAAGGAAGTATCAAAATCAATGAGATTAAAAACACATTAAAATACACATATAAAGAATAAAAGAAGCTTACATTTATCTTTTATTTGTTAAAACAATTTATTTTAACTTACTATTTAAATATAGTAACATAATTAATAAAAAAACTCTCCATCTTATCGGCAATAGTGAATTAACTGTTTATGTTAATAACAAGAAGCATAACTAATAATACATCATAGAACATTATCATTAAATAGATTAAAAATAATATAACTGAAAAAAAAGGGTTTATTTCTTGTGTTTCTCGAGGTTATACTGATCAATAGTGAATTTTCTATTGCTTCCAAATGGTTTGAACTGCTTTCCACTACCATGATAAAATTTAGAAAAAAATTCAACATAAATCAATCTTGCACCCTGTATTCCTGGTTCAAAGACTCCAATAATAATATTAAAGAGATGACCTATAATGAATATCATAATTCCTAAAATACTATAAGGTATTGATTGATCTAAAGATCGAAGAAAGATAAAGTCAATAACATGAGCCAGTATAACTGATGCAAGTAATATTCCTACAATTCTAGTATATGATAGTATGTGACTAATTATAGAAGGTAATTCCATAAGGGCTCGAACTCCCTCTCCATAGAACATTAAGCCTACTCCCCCGAAAATTAGTGCAAAATATACAATACCTTGCACAGAATCTAATGGATTGATATTTACATGGTTTATGAGAGCTAATCCTATTAAAGCAATACCCCAGCCAAATAGTAACCAGCCCACTTTACTAATTACATGTTTTATGTGACGTTCTCGGAGACTGTTAAGTATTCCTAATACAAGGCCAAAGGAAACCATACCCAATCCAATATAACCGCTAAGTAGCAATAGTTTACGTAAACCAAATGTTCCAATAGGGTTTAAAAATGCACCATCATGTGGCAAATTTAATCCGAAAGTATCATTCAAGTATGAAAAAAGATAAACATTGAGATGAAATCCAAAATAAAGGTCAAATAAAAATCCCAATATAATAGTAAAAATACAACCTGGAATCATAACTTTAGCTAGTTTCACCATTTGTGTAGGCCGTAATATTGTCTTGGCAAAATTTCTTAAAAATCTCGGCATAATGTTTAGGTCACGTTTTCCGCCCTCTACCCTTCTTATTACCCATAAAGAAACAAGGAGTATTACTAATCCATACCCAACATCACCAATCATTAAGCCATAAAATATAGGAAACATTAATCCAAAAATCAAAGTTGGATCAAATTCTGTTCCAGATGGCAAAGAGTAAAATCGAATAAACGACTCAAAAACTTTGAATCTTTTTGGATTTTCAAGAAGTGTAGGTGGACTTTCCTTTGTCTCTATTTCATATATAATAGTTCCTTCACTATATTTTGAAAAGGCTATTTTTACATTCTCTAACTTTGATCTGGGAATCCAACCTTCCAATGCAAATGCATCATTGGTACCTTTTAAGTTTTGAATTATCTCTAGCTTTTTATTTTCTATCTCTAGCTGCTCTTCTGCCCCTTTTAGAAATGTATAATGTGAGTTTGAAATTTCTGTTAGTTGATAGTTGATTTGGTTTAATTTCGCAGAAAGATCATTGTAAATTTTTTGCTGATTGCTAATAATTTCTTCTGGTTTTCCATGTAGTTTAGGTACTGGTTCTAGATGTACACCATGAAAATTGACTGCAGAGGCAAGCGTATTTGAAGGTAAATGTGGAGGAATTACAAGAACAAAATATACTAGTTTTTTACGTTCTTGAGAATATAATATAACAGGTATGCCATTTGATTCCAATGTAGTTTTAAATGCATCTAGTTTTTCTGAGGCAACACGACCAAAGAATGATCGTGCAAAAGACAAGTTTAAAACTCTCAAATCTTCAGGAAAAAACGAAAATTCTTCAAGTAGTTTAATATTGTTTTCAGCCTCTTTCATTTCTGTTAAAAGATTTTCTTTTTCCCTTACTAATGAAGCAATTTTACTATCAATATCTATTGATTTGATTGTTTTAACAAGGTCATCAAAAGAGGAAAACCCAGTTTTTCTTTGTACTGCTGTTGGAGGAAGGGAATTAATCAATCCTCTAATTCGAAGCAACTGATCCGAAATTTCTCTATGTAAATCGCTTTCATGCTCGCTGATGAGAAATGAATCTGCTTCTTTGGAAAGCGGTTCTAGTTGGATAACATTCATTTCATGCAAGATCGATATAATTTCTTGTCTATATTTTTTTAGTCCTATTACTGCTATCCGAGCCATTGGAGCAGGTTTCAGTAATGTACTCATGTCGTTGTATCTCTTATCTATTCATTTCAGAAAGCAAAATTTCTATTATGTCCTTTATTATCTGTGGATCTGAATGGAAGGAGATAGTTTTGGATTTAGTTTCTGCATCATCTATAATTTTATTAGCTTCCTTGGTCGCATTCTCTCTAGCTTGCTCAATACTTTTTTCTATATTTTTTTTTCCTTCTTCTTTGGAGGCTGCAATAGTATTTTCAAACTCCTCTTGTGAATGATTAATTTCTTCTTCAATTAATTTTCTATGGGCTTCAATTTCTGTCTGTACTTTATCTTCAGCTTCTTTAATTAGTTTCAGGTGTTCAATGTATTTTTTTTGAGATAATGTAGACATATCTATATTCCCAGAAAATATTTTCCAATTACTGAAATTATAACAAATGTGGCAAGTATATTCCCAATCTTGAAAGCCCTCGCTATAGTATAGAATTTTTTTTGTTCTGCATTTGCAAAGATTCTCTTGTTTTTATTATTGTCATTATTTTTATTATTCTGCATTAATCTCTACTTCCGCCTCCTTGGAAATAATTTCTTCTCTTTCTCCCATCTTTCTCTTTACTGTCTTTAGCATAATGAAAGTATCTCGTTCCATTTCATCAAGTCGAAAAGTAATAAATTTTAATGCAGACAACAATTTTGGAATAAAGACATTTTCTATTGCATTAGATTTACGCTTGGTTTTCTCTATCTCATAGAGAAGTTTTCTTAAAGCCGTCTCCTTTTCTGCAATTTCCAATACAATATTATGAATCCTCTGAAAAACTCTTATTGATTCATTGATAGATGTAGGCAGCTCTAATAAATGCTCAGCAAGTAATTCTCTCTTACCTCCAACTATCTTGGGAATATGAACCCCCATTATACTCTTTGACATTACTTGTAAATTTGCCATCTGTGACATTTTCATTGCTTCATTCTCCAACCTCATGGAACCAGCCAGCATTTCAGCCATTCTAATGGTTTCATATCCTTTTATTAATTCAGATTGTAAACTTCCGCGTAGAGCGGCTGCAGTCTTGCTTGTATTAAAAAATTCAAGAATTAATGCTTGACGTTTTAACTTTAAAAGTTTTAAACCTTTTTTAGCAATAAGAATTCTACGTTTTGTACGAATATACTCAAGACGAGTTGGTCTAATGTTAGAAGTTAAGGCCATACTATTTTATTCACTCTCTCTCTCTCTCTCTCTCTCTCTCTTTCTTTCTTTCTTTCTTTCTTTCATTCATTGAGACCCCATCTCTACCTCTGTAATAACCTTTTTTCTATATTTTGTGATGTATTCTGTTTTGATACGTTTCATTTCTGATTCTGGAAGTTCACTTAAGAGATCCCATCCAATATCTAGAGTCTCTTCAATTGGCCTATTATCATCTTGACCTTGATTAACAAATTTCTGTTCAAAATTATTAGCAACTTTTAGATACTTCCTATCTGATTCGCTTAATGCTTCTTCTCCTACAATTGCGGACAATGCCCTTGCGTCTTTACCTTGAGCATATATTGCATACAGCTGATCTGCTAGATTTCTATGGTCTTCTCTAGTTCTACCGTTTCCGATACCTTGGTTCATTAGACGAGATAGACTAGTTAATACATCAACTGGGGGTTGAATATTTAGTCGGTGTAAATCCCGACTGAGCACTATCTGACCTTCAGTAATATATCCAGTAAGATCTGGAATAGGATGAGTAATATCATCAGCAGGCATTGAAAGAATAGGAATTTGTGTGACAGATCCCTTTCTCCCTTTTATTTTCCCTGCACGCTCATAAATTGCTGCCAAGTCCGTATACATGTAGCCAGGATATCCACGTCTACCAGGGACTTCTTCCCTAGCTGCACTAATTTCCCGTAAAGATTCACAATAA
>OCZS010000835.1_pt1 | contig 10486 bp, 11 predicted proteins | sample 1539071 | NCBI WGS metagenome assembly OCZS01 (sample SAMEA3113584, study PRJEB22503) | soil metagenome | reverse complement strand
ACCAAGATAGTCGACCCTGAAATTGGAGTTTCGATAATGGAGCTTGAGCTTATCGACAAGGTGGACATTGATTCAGGCAAGGTCAAGGTTGACTTGCATTTGACTAGCCCATTCTGCCCTGCAGTCTTTGGCTTTAAGATAGCACAAGACGTCCGGGATAATATCTACAAGTTGCCTAGCGTGGACGGAGTGAACGTGAATGTCAGCAATCATTTCATGGCCGATGCGATAAACAAGCAGGTGAACGAGAGCAAGTACCCGCCCAAACCGGCCACCTAATCTTCCTTTTTCAGTCTTTCTTTCAGCTCTGCCACTTTCTTTTCATTTTTTGAGTACCCCAGAAGGTGTCCTCTCAGCAGCTGGATGCCAAGCGCAGGGTCGACGCCCTTAGGACAGACTGAACTGCAGGAGCCGGCAAAATGGCAACGCCATATGCCATGCCTATCGTCCACTATGTTGAGTCGCTCCTTGGGTGCGGCGTCGCGGTTATCAATAAAGTAGCGGTATGCCTGTGAAAGAGCCTGAGGCCCAGGGAACTGGGTGTCAGTAGCCACAGTGGGACAAGCAGAATAGCATAGGCCGCACTTGATGCAATATGAAAATTGTAGATAGTTGTCTACATCTTCTGGAGTCTGCATGAACTCTGTCAGCTTATTCTTTTCCTGCATGTCTGCGTTGTCGTTCTGTATATAGGGCTCCACGTTGCGGTGATGTGCAAAGAACTGAGAAAAGTCTGTCACAAGGTCTCGAATATGTGGGAAATTAGAAAGAGGCTCAACCGTTATTTCTCTTCCTTGAAGCTCTGATACTTTGGTATAGCATGCAAGGCGTGGAATGCCGTTTATCTTCATACCACACGAACCACATGATGCCATCCTACATGAATAGCGAATACCGATGCTTTGGTCCTTGTACGCCTTTGCATACAGTAGGGCATCAAGCACGGTAGTCCAGCGCTGTACAGGCACCTCTATTTTGTCATAGTGCGAAGATTCGCCGGCGTGCCTGTTAGCTCGGTATATCTTTAAAGTGACAGAGCTCCTCAGGTACTCTTTTTCTCTTTGGTTCTTTTCCTTTTCATGCTTTTTTTCTATTGTCTCTATTTTTCCGATTAACTGTTCAGTCATTTTTATTCAACTCCAAGACCGTTAGCTAAGATAATGGTACGCGTACCATACGCTATTAAGGCAATCATCGCTGCTATCGTCAAGACTGTCACACCGTCCTCCCACTTCTTGCTCTGACGCAGTTCTAGCAGGATTACACGCAAGCCGTTAAAGCCATGGATTGATACGAGCACCAGTATCGATTCAAGCAGTACGATATAAGGGATGTTTTGATAGTTAGCAATTACAGTCTCATATTCAAGACTCATCCCATATGGCATGATCGCTACGCGCATCATGATATGGACTGCGACGACAAATATTGCAGCAACGCCTGTAATATAGTGTATTTTCATTATTTGGCTCTCACGAAGCATTGTCATCTTCTTATTATTCGCCCCCAAAGAGCACAGACGCTCCATATAGCATTGCGACTAATGCAAGTATCAATGCGATCCAGATGCCAGACTTTTGCCTGTAGTTGAGCGATACTGCGTCGTAGGGGTAGTCTGGCCTGCCAGGTTTGCCAAGCCCCTTGCCTCCATGTGCAAATATCAGGCGGATTCCATTTGCTGAATGGAAGACGCACATTCCGATTACAACTATTAGAATAAAATGACCAAGAGTAGTTTGTGTAAGTTCTAAGAATGCTTCCCATAATGCAGGCCCGCCAGTGATCTGGCTGGTTTCATAAATGTGAGCGATGAAATAGGCAAGCAGACCTACACCAGTTAACCTCTGCAGCCAGTAGGATACCCGTTCCCATCCATAGCGTCGGGGATTGAGCCATCCCATCATTCCCTCACGATTATTGCGATCAGCTACTTCTTTTTCCATCTCTAGTATTTCCTCTCAACTGGCGCATATCGTGTAAAAGCCACGGGATACCATGTCATCTTAGGCCCGCCGTTGCCGGTAAAGTAGGCTAGTGTGTGCTTCAAGAAGTTCGCATCGTCGCGGTAAGGATAGTCGGTTCTTGCATGCGCGCCCCTAGACTCCCGCCGATTGAGCGCTCCAACAAGCAAAACTTCAGCAGTTCGGAGCATCGAGTCTGTCTCCATCACGTTGATAAAGTTTGTATTGTATTCTTTGGCTTTGTCCTCAACGTGTTTCCACATTGTACCCTTCAGCTCTCTTACTTTGTCAAGTGCGCCAATCAATTCCTGCTCGTTTCTAAAGACGTAGGCCTTCTCATCCATCATGTCTGTCAGCTGCTTTCTTACTTCATAGGGGTTCACGGCGCCTCTTCCGCGAAACAGACCATCGTATATTCGCTTTTCCTCCTCAAGCACCTGCTTTCTATTGATGGAGTCAACCTTTTTTCCAGTTGCATACCTTGCCGCGAGCTCTCCGGTTATCTTTCCCCACACAATGCATTCTGATGTTGAGTTGGCACCAAGCCTGTTCGCCCCGTGGGTGCTGTTGCATGCAGCTTCGCCAGCTGCCCAAAGGCCGGCCATTTCAGTTGCGCCATCGATGTTAGTATGAATGCCTCCCATCATATAGTGGCAGACAGGTCTCACTTCGATAGGCTCGGTGATGATGTCGGTGCCGGAGAATTTGATCCCAATTTCGCGGATACCTGCAAGTACTTCCTTAATGCGCTCGCCTCCAAGGTGAGTAAGGTCGAGTTTAAGGCAATCTACACCAGTTTCATGCTTGAATCCACTTCCATCCTGAATCTCTCGTATCATGGAGCGCGACACAACGTCTCTTGGAGCAAGCTCAAGCTTCCCAGGAGCATACTTTTGCATAAAGCGCTCGCCTTTGTTGTTAATTAGATAGCCTCCCTCGCCCCTTGCACCTTCCGTTATGAGTATTCCAGATGGCAATATGCCGGTGGGGTGAAACTGCACAAATTCCATGTCCTTTAATGCAAGGCCTGCACGGTAGGCCATGTCCAGACCGTCAGGCGTAGATGAAAATGCATACGTAGAAAAGCTGTAAATCCTACCGGCTCCGCCGGCGCATATTATGCCGGCTGGGGCCTTGAATATGGTAAAGTTTCCGGTCTTTATTTCGATGGCTGTTACTCCTTGGAATGTGTTGTTCTCATGTAGTATAGATGTGCAGAACCATTCGTTGTAAAAGTGAATATTGTCATACTTTTGGCATGTATCGTACAGAGTCTGCATTTCGTAAAAGCCTACTTTGTCCTGTGCAAATGTGGCGCGCGGGAATGAATAGCCACCAAATTTGCGCTGTGCTATCCTACCATCCTTGCGCCTGGACCATGGCATTCCCCAATGGTCTAATTGGTAGACTTCATAAGGCATGCTCTTTACTAACAGCTCAGCTACATCTTGGTCTGCTAAGAAGTCACTCCCCTTGATCGTATCGTAAATATGAGCTTCTTGGTTGTCGCCCTCTTCTTCATAGAGCACTGCTGCAGTGCCACCTTCTGCAGACACAGAATGGGAGCGCATTACCTGCACCTTGGAAATGACAGCTATGGTCAGCTTTCTGTCAACGGCAGCTGCAGAAATAGCTGCACGGAGGCCTGCCAGCCCTGACCCGATTATGAGTACATCATGTGCAAGAGTAGTAATATCAGCCAACTATGCGGTCCCTCTTTCCTTCCATGCAGGAAGGCAGCTAATTCTCATATATACCTTAAACTCCTGCAATCAATTGCAACAGAACTAAAAGTAATTAACAGTTGTATACATGCAGCCGTAATACTAAATATGATTCATGATATTCTTGATAGCGTAGTAGTACAAAAATACAAAGAAAGGATCATCTATAGAAAAGTTTGAAATAAAGTACAATACATGGGAGCATTAAATGATAAGTGCTCTAAACATTTTTACCTGATAGTTATCGTCGTCACAGTGTATCTGCAAAGGAGGACAAGAAGAGGGAAGCCATTCTCCTTCCAAATGACACATAGTAAACCTGAGCTATATGACAGATAGACTAAGAGCTATGTCAGGGGACTTGTTGAGACATTTTGATTGAAATGTTTACATTGCAGCATATTCAAAGTCTCGATTTGAATAAGTTGTACACTAGTCATGACAAAGAATGGTCTAGACAAGAACCTTACGCAATCACAGATCTTTATGCCTAGTCATAATTCAAAAAGAATCCTCTATGTAAATGCTGCAATTTTATTTTGTCCATGTTTTTTAGCATAGCATCCAATTGATAAGGGCATTGCCAAAAGTATTTAGGAGTTGGACGGAGCTGGCGATATCGACGCGCTTTTTTGCCAGGTGAGTTGGTATAAGATTCTATCAGAGGTCGATTTATTATTCTCGGGCAAAAGAAAATTGCCAGGGCTTAACAAATTGTTGAAAAGATGAGTATATCTAATTGCAGCTAATAAAGGGATATGCAGGTAAACTGCAGTCATATCAATATTCTGGTAAGGTGCTGAAAACATAAATAATAGTAATTACCTGGCTGGCTCTTATTATTGGAAAGCACAAACTTGAGGGATTATTTGGCAAATGCTCCAGATGCCAAAGCATTTCTGGCTCCAAACTCTTCCGATGAAGAGCTCGTGACCCGGGCAAAAGAAAGACTTACAGAGAATGGGATTCGTCAGGACAGAATTGAAATTAACTACGATGTACAGCAGCTGAAGACTGGCGACATTTACATAAGCTATGATCCACCAGACCTTATAGTCAGAGTGGTATACGAAAAAAAACCAAACGGCATGGTCAAAATGAAGAGTGTGGCCACAATCAAACTCTAAGCATCTTATCGAGTGTTTCTTTCAAATTGTCTGCATAGTGTTTGCTTTCAGTTCCATCCTTCATAGATCTCAGGATTACTTGACCTGTGGCAATTTCATTTGGTGCTACAATTACTACAAACGATGCACCTCTATTAGAAGCGTACTCTAACTGCTTTCTGAGCGCCCTTCCAAGCATATCGTAATCGACTGCTATACCACCTGTGCGCAGAGATGAAACCAGCTCAAGCGCCTTTGCTCGGAGATCCTCTGTTGCATTTGCGACATGTACAAGTGGCCTTGGAGGTTGTTTCAATATACCATGTCTCTTAAGGGCCATCACTATTCGCTCAACCCCTCCAGCAACGCCTGTGGCTCCAATATCTTTTCTTCCGAACGCTTCAGTGAGTCTGTTATACCTCCCCCCACCAACGAGTGCCCCAGAATCAGTGGCTTGGTCAAATGCTTCAAAAACCATACCAGAATAGTAGTCAAGCCCACGCACTATGCCAAGGTTAATGCGCGCTTCTTCTACCTTCTTTGCGTTGAGCAAGTCCATCAAGCTGACTAGCTGCTGCCAGCTGTCAAGCCCTGTCACGTCAGCCTTGTGGGCAACTTCGTCTACATTACCCTTTAGTTTTGACAGTTCTATCAGTTCCTGCATTTTTGCAGGCTCTATTTTGTCCTTGTATTCTGCAAGCACGGCCTGTGCCCCCTTTTTTGGTACCTTGTCTACTGCACGAAACATTTCAAGCATCGTCTCTTCGCTAGAAATACCAAGTTTCTTTCTGATGTACTGCTCGAGAAGCTGCCTGTCGTTTATCTCTATTGCTACCTTTAGGCCCAATGTTTTGAAAAACCTGTAAACAAATTCAATTACTTCAGCATCTGATTCTTGGCTAAATGGACCGTATGCTTCGATATCCCACTGGTGGAAGTAGCGGTAGCGCTCGGCTTGAGGCTCATCATACCGCCACACGCCGGCAAACGAAGCCAGCTTGACTGGCATTTTCAGATCGCGCCGCGACTCGACATATCGCGTTAGACCGATAGTAAGGTCAAAACGAAGGGCTACATCTCTGCCTCCCTTGTCCTTGAAAGCGTAGATCTCGTTTGAGATTGCAGCACCGCTCTTTGCTTCTAGTGTAGCAAGCATTTCAAGAGGAGATGGCTCTGTGAGTTGGAAGTTGAACAGTCGAGCAATTTCAAAGAACCTATCGCGGACATAATTTATGTTACTATACTCGTCAGGATCAAGATCCCTCATGCCACGGGGAAGCTCTAACCTGGCCATACCAGTAGCCAGCGGTGCGTTAACATTTAGATTTTGCGATATTTTGGCGTGGAATAAATAGTCGTCATTTGTTCATCGTTATGTTGGCAGGTGGCTACCGATACCTTGATCATATGACAGATGCCGTTATAGAGGCTTACGGGACCACTTTAGAGGAAGCCTTTGAAAACGCTGCCAAGGCTCTCTGCGACACAATGATCGACTTGAAAAGTGTCAGACCCAAAAGAGAGATTAAATTTTCTGCCAAAGGCGATGATCTTTATTCGTTGCTCTTCGACTGGCTAGACAAGGTGATGCTTTTGCTGGTGTCAGACGGGATAGCAATGTCTCAATTTTCTGTAAAGATACAACAGGCTAACGACAACTATTTGCTTGAAGGGACTGCAAGAGGAGAGCCGCTTGAATTGGACCGGCACCACTACAAAGTGGAAATCAAGGCAGTAACATATCATGAAATGGAGATCAAGCAAGAAAAGGGTATTATCACCGCAAGGTTCCTGCTTGACCTCTAACCATGCAGAAGATTTTTAAGTTTTCTGAAAGCCTGCCGAACAAGATTTTAAAACTCCGGCTGCAATTTCTGCGAACCTACCACTATCTCTAATCATGAACCTTAATGAAGTGTGGTAACTATGCCTCATAGCAGAGAGAGGCGCTTGGACAATTCACGCAAGTGGGGGTGTGAGGAAATCACATAATGGGCAAAGATCTAGCTCATATGGAATTACAAAAGACACCCAAGATACAAAAGAGAGAGTGCCAAGTATATAGTTTGGAAGCTGTTCGATAGAAGACCGTCAGGACACTTAATTTGTCAAGTTTTGTCAGAGAGACGCACTCATTATAACAAGGTCTCAATTATTTGACTCTATTATCACACTCTGTTAGCCAAACCACTGTTCAAGCGACTGGTTGCGGTTTTCTATGGATTTTTGAAGCTTGTCAAGCGTGCTGCTCACCCTATCAGTTGAAAAGCTTTTCTTGACACAAAGAAAATCCAGTACATTTTCACGATTGACCGCGGTAAATTCAATCTTGTCGACCTTTGGTTCTTCAGGATCGAGAAAGATCTTGCGTATCTCTTGATAGGGGACTTGTGGAAGCAAGCTCTTGATTTTTTTTACATCTTCCAGCCTGCCATTTTCCTTAATTAATTTGATTGCAGTCTTCGGGCCAATACCAGTAAAGCCGCCAGGGTTGAAATCGGTGCCGATAAGTATGCCAACATCCACTAGCTGCTCGTGTGTTAGGCCAGTCTCATGCAACACCTTGTCATGCTCAAGCATTTCAGGCTCGATATCGATGTAAGTGTTGCGATTTGGCACCTTGCGCTTGCCGCTAATTGCCAGATTGCGCACCAGCTTCTTGGCTCCAAACAATATCGAGTCGTAATCTTGGCTTCCAACTGCAAAGGCCATATCATGCCTTGTAAGATATGAGGCTGCCGATTCGCCCTCAGAGGGCGCCTGAATATAGGGAATGCCAAGATAGGAAAGCAATTTTTTTGAATCTTCCACCATCTCCTGAGTCAGGACTGCCGTGCGTGTACTATACTTACGTGCGTCCTCCATCCTACCCTGCTCAATTGCAAGTTGATACTTTTCTGTCGCTTCTTTTTTCAGCTGGCTTCTGCGCTCAATTTCACCTATCTTGAGCTCGTTTGCCTTGCCGTCAAAAACGTAAACGAGCTTGATATTATCCATCAGTAGGTTGGCATTCCTATAGAATAGGCCGCTCAGGTGGCTTGTTACTTCCCCCTTGCTGTTCGTAAGCAGTTCCCCAGTCGGTCCCCTTATAATACTGAGGAACTGATAAATCGTATTGTAAGCATCAATTGCAATAACCTTGCCTGCCAGCTCTGACAATTTGAGCGGTCTAGGAGTCACCAGTGGCTTGAGATCTAAGCCCATTTCTTGTTATCACACAATACACAGAATGGCACCACAAAAACTTTAACTCTGTATTACCAAAATTCTTGCGCCAAGAAACTAGACAGGTATCGCCATTATAATTATTCCGAAAAACAAAAAAAGGATCAATGAAATTTAATGACTTTTTACCACATATCGAAAAGTATGGGCTTTTTTCTTGCAAAGACAAAAAAAGAGAGATATCTGAGAATTGCTAGCCAGCACATATCAAGCTGCTTTAGCATGTCACGATGAGCTCAACAACAGCAAATGAGCTACTGCTTATAGGCTCTCAGCGTTTGGGCTATCCATTTAACGTCTTCTTTTGTCTTTGCCAAGCGCCCGATCTTTATACAGTCACGGATGTCCTTTGACTTGAGTTTTGTCCATACCGCCTCCGCTATTTCTGCAGCGACATCAGGTGCGACCCCTTCGCGGCCAAGGATATGAGTGCATACTTCTTGAAATGAACCAAATGAGTATTGTTTGAAGTGGAGCACTACAAACCTTGATAAAAGCGGTGTCAGCATTCTGTCAGTGGCATTGCTAGTCGCAAAGACCCATGTCTTTAGGTGGGTGTTACGCGTCTTTTGGAACTTGGTTTCCGCTAGGATGCCTGTCTCCATCAGGCTCAGTAGTGCAGTCTGATCCTTCGTGGGCATATGTTCTATCTCATCCACAATTAGATATCGCGGCCTTTTATCAAACAGATAATCTATCATGCCGGATTTAGTGCTGTGGCTTCCAAGTGTGAAGTAGGAGCGTTCGAGTCTCATGCATTCAACCATGAAAAGGGTCTTGGCAGATGCTGGTGGGCCAACAAGTAACAAGTGAACAGGTTTTTCAGAAGATAGCGATAGCTGAAACAGCCTTTTTACATCACTGTAGCCTACTATGCTCTCAAATAGCGGCTCCGGTTTAATGGCAGTCAGCCTTTCAATTTGAGGCTTGATTATGTGCTCTTCGCGCGTTGGAACTGGCAGTTTCTCTTCAGGCACTTCACATTATATAGATAGACAATAGATTTTAGAGGTTCCTACTAAACTGTAATATCTACGAGCTGAAATTTTCTAGACTCTAGTTGACGAACAGGCGTATGACACCTATCGTTTCGCCCGTCAATTTGACGGTGTAGGCCGCCGCATCGGCAGAGGATATCTTTGAGAGCTGGTCAAGGAATTGAGCCTTGTCCTTACCGCGCTCATATGTACCTCCGGATTCCTTGACGCAGAGGGGGAACTTTTGGATCTTGATACCTTTTGAGGTAAGGTGTCCGATAAAGCATCGATATGCATCAATATTGTACCAATCCCAGCCGCGTTCCTCGCTGTACGCTATCCACACATCTATGGTATTTTGAAAAAACGCCTTCTGGCGCAGCTCTTCAAGAGTCATGTGTTAAAAGTCTGCCCTGCGCATTTTGCTTCCGCAGCGAGGACATGCTCCACCCTTGAACCGATGGCCGCATGCTATGCAGATATAGTTGATTCCACCACCTGAACCTAGCATGCCGCCAAATCCTCCTCCACCGCCACCCATCCCCATACGGGCCATCATACGCCTGCGCATGTAATATGAAATACCTATGAAAACTGCGATTGCTGGAATGAGCCCCCACAGTCCAAGCCACATTGTAAATAGCAGACTTATGGCAAGGGATACCATTATCCATGCCATTTGCTGACCTATCCAGTTCACTAACTATCGCTTGATATTGGAATTATTCTTTTATTAAGTTTTCTAGCTGAAGTACTATAAAATCAAAACATATCCCAGCCAAATAAGGATAAGATAGAGGTACATTAGCGTTGTAGCGAAAAAAAAACTTCATCTTTGCCTGTTTTTATTACTTTCTAATATACTGATAGTGTCATACATTTGGTCATTCAACTTCCCCTTTTAGGCCGCATCTGTATTGATGCGCTTTAACAGTTATTATTTTCCAGAATTATCGTAGCCTAGCAAAAAGCGTCCAAATATATCTTGGAATAGCCTAACCTAAAGTGGTGTAGCATACGCCCTTTCTGTTTTCGCGCTTGGGTTTATCTATGATATAGTATATCAATGCTCTGCTGCTATGGTACTATACGTATACTTTTATGCGTATTAGCCAACAACCTTATCCGCACATTACATTGTGGATATTCAACAATATTTATATCCAAAATTCACATCGACTAGCAATAGTCATCATAATATTAATGACAGTATATACATTCATGTTTGTCTATCCTTTGCATTTGAAGATCTTTATCCCGTTTAAACGGAAGGGAGTTGTTATGACCAAAGATACTAGCATAATTCTATAAGGTTAGCCCTCATCTACCTTTTCCTCATCTACCTTTCAACGAGGCACACAAAGCCGTGCAGGTTTTCTTTCATGCTTGCATCAGAAAAAGCTTATGTTAGTTCATTCCTATTGATTTTATAAGATACTCTACCATTTGGATAGTCTAATCTATTGTGAGGATGGCTTCGCCCTGTATATTTC
>OCZS010000834.1_pt1 | contig 10497 bp, 10 predicted proteins | sample 1539071 | NCBI WGS metagenome assembly OCZS01 (sample SAMEA3113584, study PRJEB22503) | soil metagenome | reverse complement strand
GCTTCTGAATTAGATCCCGCTAGTAAAACGATGATAGAGTATTTGCGAGAATACAAAAAGTTCAATGAAATAGAAAATTCCTGCTTTCTTTCTTCATTATATAATAATATTTCAATATTTATATCTAAAAATCAATTAATATTTACTGATTGTTTTGATGACTTGTGTAAAAAGACCGATGTCTTTATTTTTCTTTCTAGACATCAATCAAAAAGCATGATTCCATCTTTGACATGTCATTTTCCAGGAAATTATTTTACAAACTCTTATGGTGGAAACAAATATGAATTAGGAATTTCCTATCCATCATTGCAAAAAAGTTATATCAAAAGAATATACCAATCAAGAGAAAAAGTCCCATTATGTGATATAACTATAGAAACTACTCATCATGGCCCAACTAGTATAAAAAAGCCTGCTATGTTCGTTGAAATTGGATCCTCAGAATCCCAATGGTCTAATATGAATATTGCATCAGTAGTTTGTGATTCTTTATTAGATATATTGACAAAGAAAATGATTAATGCAAAATATATTGGAATAGGTTTAGGAGGAAATCATTATGGATCAAAATTTAACAAATTAATATTAGATACTGATTATGGAATAGGCCATATTGCAAATAAATACAATTTAATTAATTTAAACAATGATATGTTAAACCAAATGATTTCAAAATGTTTTGAAAAGGTTACACATATAATAATTGATCAAAAGGGGTTAGGAAATGAAAAACAAAGAATAATGAGTTTACTTAACAATATTGAATTAGAAGTAATTAAAATATAAGTTCTATATTAGTACAAATGCTTTTATTTTACATTGTTATAGGTGAAGTATTCTATATAATAGAGGATTCTTTATTGTATATACTTTCCAATTTATAAGGAGGTCGACATGTCACTTTATACCTTATTAAATCCTATAGCAGTGAAAAATATATTTTTATAATATTTTCCCATAATTTGTATTTACATTACTTCATTTTATTTAAGATTACAAAAACTCTAAATTTAAATGAGAAAATTTTGTCTATACTAGATTCGTCAATCAAAGGTATTAATTTTTAATACAAACTTAGAGTTTACTGCAAGTTTTATAAGTTATTTAATTGTAAGATCTTCTAGATTTGTTTTTATATTCCAATTATCTATATATATCATTGAAAAAATATTCAGAAAAACCACCAATGATTATAATCTCTGGTTCCTGTCTGAATTTTGATAAAGAAAGAAAGAAAATCCTTGAATTAATAGAAGATTTGCAATTTTTTGTTAATTCGCAAACCAACTGTGAAGTATCATCTAATGGCGCTGCTTTAGGTTGGGATTTCTTTCAAATATATTTTGATCCTTCTTTTATGGAAAAATTGTTATTACACTTTCCTGAAATATCCAAGGAAGAAGGGATAACTCTTGAACAGCAGTTAGTTTTATGGCTTACAAAACAATTCAAAAAACGAAAGTTAAATTATCATCTTAAGTTAAATGACATTCCTTATGAAAATACAAACGGATTTAGACTTGATCCAAATAATTATCGAGACGATAGTTTGTTAGAAGATTTAAGATAAATTACTTTTTGACAATAGTTAAAGTGAAATTTATAATTTCTAGTTTAAAGGACTTATATTTTAAAATATATATATATTATATCATTATTCAAATTATTATATAATAATAAAGTATTGGTTAATTTTAATTTTACTTAGTTGATAACTATTAATACAAGACTGTAAGTTTTGTATATATTCTATGAATCTATTACAAAAACAACAATTAGGTCCTTGGAATTTGTCAGAATTGGTCAACGAGAAAAAGAATGATCTCCACAATTATTTAAAAATATTAAATGATGATGTTGAAAAATTTGAAAATAATCGCAAATTGCTTAATGACGATATTCCTTCACAAAAATTTACTGATATGCTATTGCAATTAGAGAAGATTTCTGAAATATTAAACATAGTAATAGGTTTCGCACATTTGCAATATTCATCTAATACTTCTTCAAATGAATATTCTGCATTGGTTACAGAAATGGAATTATTAGGTACTAAAATTTCCAATAAATTGATCTTTTTTGATATATGGTTCAAAAATATTCTAAAAGAAAATGATGCACATAGGCTTATTCAAACAGTTGATCCGGTATATCAACAATATCTAACACATAAAAGAACTTTAGGTAAATATACTTTATCTGAAAAGGAAGAAAAAATTATTAATATATTTGAAGTAACTGGTCCAAATGCATTAGTAAAAATATATGATCGAATGACTAATAATTTTGAATTTGTGATTAAAATAAGGGAACATAATAAAATTGTAACAAAAAAATTCGTAAATAAGGAAAAATTAATGTCACTCATTAGAAGTAACAAACCTGAGGAAAGGAAGGCTGCATATAAGTCGTTGTTGAGCGTCTATAAAAATAATAGTGGAGTATTAGGTGAAATCTATTTAAATTTAATCGTGCAATGGCATGACGAAAATATCAAAATTCGTGGCTTTGATTCACCAATTTCAGTAAGAAATGTTTATAATGATATAAGTGATAGTGTAATATCTGCATTATTAGAAACATGTAGAAAAAATTCTATTATTTTTCAAAAGTATTTTTCTTTAAAAGCAAAAATGTTAAAAGTCAAAAAATTGGAACGTTATCATTTATACGCTCCTCTTGTTAAAAAAGGGATAAGACCAAAGAGATACAGCTATGACCAGGCAGTAAGAATAGTTTTAAATGTTTTTGAATTATTTGATCCTAAATTTCGAGAATATGCCGAAATAGTTTTTAATAAAAATCATGTTGATTCTCAAATTAGAAAAGGGAAGATGAGTGGGGCATTCTGTTCTACTATTACCCCTACAATAACTCCATATGTTTTATTGAATTATAATGGTATGTATCGTGACATTTCCACAATGGCTCATGAATTTGGACATGCTATACATAGTATTTGTTCTTCAAATCTCCCAATTACTGTTTCGCATCCTCCATTACCTTTAGCCGAAACAGCTTCAGTCTTTGCAGAGATGTTGTTGAATGAAAAATTAGCAGAAGAAATGACAAAGCAAGAAAAGTCTATTCTGCTAGCAGAACAAATTGATGATATGTATGCAACAATTATGAGACAGTCCTATTTTACATTATTTGAAATTGATGCACATAATCAGGTAATTGAAAATAATGCTAATATTGATAGTGTTTCATCTTTGTATAAAAATAACCTTCATGATCAATTTGGAAGTTCACTAACTGTTTCTGATGATTTTATGTGGGAGTGGGTTTACATACCTCATTTTTATCATACTCCTTTTTATTGTTATGCATATGCTTTTGGTAATCTTCTAGTTTTATCTTTGTTTAATATGTATAAGAAAGAAGGAAAATCTTTTATCCCAAAATATTTAAATTTACTTTCAGCAGGAGGATCAAAAAATCCCGAATCTCTATTAAATGAAATTGGCTTTGATATATCTAGTAAAAAATTTTGGCAACAAGGTTTTGATCTATTGTCTGAAAAAATAATTGATTTAGAACGTATAATTTAATTCTCTAACAATATGGATATGAATAATACAAATTTTTTTATTGGTCAAGATTATTTTTATTTCTCCATGTTTATATAAAAATATGTAGATGGAAAAATTAAGTTATTTCTCTTTATTAAATACCAAAACTAGTTTACATTATAAATGAGTCATTGGTGTGTATGAAATAATACAATTATTTTTTAAATATGGAATTGTTAGTGGAATTATTATATTGCCAGGAAATGAAATTAGAATATTTATTTTTGTATAGTTCCACCAGGAACTGCACTAAATTTTCTCATTTTGTTATGTCCTGTTTTTTCTTTATGATCCTCGGCATCTGAATTGAAAAAAAAACTACTTTGACAATCTTCACAAAACCAAATGCTATTTAGATCTTCTGGATGCATATGAACTACATATAGTTCTGAAATATAAGAAATTAGATAATATCTCCTATATTATTTATAGAAAATATTTAATAGATCAAAATTACAATTTTATCTTATAGAAGAATTTGAATTATTAAAATAACTAGATCTAATTATTGCAATCATAATATGAAAACTTACTATATCGATTGAATGACATTATTTTAAAATGAGGAATTATTATTTATTCTAAAAAATAATGTTCTAAATACGACTTTAACTCCTCTTCATTATCAAACCCTAGATAACTTTTTAGACATTCAATTTCACGTTGATCCATTCCAATTCCTGAATTGCCTTTCTTAAGTGCTAATACTGCACTGACCAATCTATTTTTACTAGTACTTGTATATAAGAAGAGTTACTTAAACATTATGTAAAAGAAACAAAAATTTTCAGTGATCATTATAGATAATGTCATATTCAGACCATCCCAAGAATTCGTTCATATGATAGTGCATCATCTAACTCTCTCTCTTTCATTAATTTTTTTTCTAGAACCAATTCTCTTATTCCTCTACCTGTTTTTAAAGATTCTTTGTATATTTCGGCAGCTTTGAGATATCCTAAGTATGGATTTAATAAGGTTATGAGGATAGGACTTTTTTCCATTTGTTCTTTTAACTTTTCTGAATTTGGCTGAATTCCATCAATAAAGTTTTTTGAGAAAATTGGCAAGAAATTTATTAACATATCGGTGACTTCTAATACATTCTTTAGCATACTGGGCATCATTACATTTAATTCAAACTGTCCTGCCTGTGCAGCCATGGCTACAGAAACATCTCTTCCTACTATGTCAAAGCAAATCATGTTTAAACACTCGGCTAGAGATGGATTGACCTTTCCTGGCATGATAGATGAACCCGGATGAACTGCTGCAATAAATATTTCAGCAAAGCCTGCTATAGGGCCAGAAGCCATTAGTCTTAAATCATTAGCAATTTTTATTAATTCTAATGCTAAATTTCTTAATCCTGAAGAACAATCAGCTATATCAAATTTGCTTTGAAGGAAAAAGTAAAGATTTTCAGACATTTTTAAATTGATGCCTGAAATGTTAGAAAGATGTTTAACTACATTTTCTCGATAGCCTTTAGGTGTATTGGCACCTGTGCCGACTGCTGTTCCACCTATACCAATGAATTCTAATTTCCTTTGGCTATTAATAATTTCTTCTTTACATCTCTCTAACGAAAATACATATTCTTCAAATTCAGATCCTAGTGTAACAGGAATGGCATCCATTAAGTGCGTCCTTCCAATTTTTATAATATTTTTAAAATCAATTGATTTTTTTTTCAAAGATGAAATTAATGTATCTAGGGAGTTTATGGTTAAAATAATATTCATTAATATAGCAATATGCATTGCTGTTGGAAATGTGTCATTGCTGGATTGAGACATATTAACATGGTCGTTAGGACTAATAGTCATATAATCGCCTTTACTTTTTCCAAGAATTTCTAAAGCTCTATTTGCAATTATTTCATTTGTATTCATATTAAAAGCAGTACCAGCCCCTGAATTGATGGCCTCTACAACAAATTGATCTAGGAATTGTCCCGATAGAATTTCATCACACGCTTGAATAATTGATTTGGCAATTTTCTCTTCCAAAACTCCTAATTCAGAATTAGTTAATGCTGCTGATCTCTTAATCATCGCATAAGCTTTGATAAGGTTCAGGTGAGATTTATGACCTGTTACTTTATACTGTTCTATTGCACGAGATGTAAAGGGACCATAATATGCGTTTACAGGAACTTTAATTTCTCCTAATGAATCATGATCTATTCTAAATGACATATGGTGATTATAAAATTATCTATATTATATATTGATTAATTTTTAAATAATGGTATAAGATATTTATTCCTAAAATCATTATAAAAGTTTATATAATATATTTATATAGTTCACAGACCGCATACCACTATGCCGCAAACTAAACCTATTGTAAGTATTGAAAATGTTGTCGCTTCTGCAACTATAAATCAAACGGTTAATTTAAATCAAATTACACAAATATTTCCGGATGTTGAATATCATCCGGATCAATTTCCCGGGCTTGTTTTTAGACTTAAATCTCCAAAAACAGCTACTTTGATTTTTAGCTCAGGAAAAATGGTATGCACAGGAGCCAAATCAGAAGATCAAGCAATTAAAGCAGTAAAAAGTGTTGTTCAAAAGTTAAAGAAAGGAAATATTCAAATAGAAAATGAACCTATAATTGAAATACAAAATATAGTAGCATCAGCAAGTTTAGGTGGTAAAATTCACTTAGAATTAGCTGCAAGGGTGCTTCCGCGCAGTATGTATGAACCAGAGCAATTTCCTGGATTAATTCATAGAATGTTAGATCCCAAAACAGTTATTCTTCTTTTTGCGAGTGGGAAATTAGTTTGTACTGGAGCTAAAAAAGAAGCTGAAGTATATCGTGCCGTCCATAACCTTCACACTTTATTAGAGGAAAAGAGTCTTATGATATATGAAGGATAATTATTTTTGTAATATTAATTTTTTTTCTTCATCTATTAACTTATTTTTATAGAGAATATCTGCCAACTGAGTGATAGTCAATAAAAAGTTTAGAGTTATTCCATTTTCAGTGAATTTTCTTAATGTTGTATTCCCTCCCCTTAAAAGTATACATATAACATTTTCAATTATTCCTCTATTACTTCTGATGTTTTCAATAGCATGATCTAAGGATTGTCCTGTGGTAATAACATCATCGATTAATAATGTTTTTTGAAATGGTTCCAATTTCCCTTCAATTAAATTATTAGCTCCGTAACCTTTCGATTCTTTTCTAATATAAATTAGTGGTTTAAACAATTCATATGATAATACAGAAGTAAAAATTAAGCCAGAAGTAGGAATTGTAGCCAGAGTGTCAAATTGAAATTTTTCAATTTGAATTCTATTTCTTAGTGCTATGATTGTTTGATGAAATATGGCCGGAGAAGTTTGGATTAATCTTAAATCAATGTAAAATCTACTGGTTTTACCGCTAGCAAGTTGAAAATTACCAAACTTTAAAGAGTGAGATTGTATCAAAAATTTTGCAAGATTATTTGCATAACTATTATTCATTTCTCTATACTATGAAAAAGATTTATTTTAATTCTTTTACAATTATATCAATGCCAGAAATATGGCTTGGATATGGATCAACACATGTAGTTTTAGATATTAAACAAGAGAATCTCCTACAATTTAAATCAGAAGTGAATTTGATGTCCGATGAAAATATTATAAATATTCTTACAGATATCAAGCTTTCAAAAAAAACTCTTATCTTTCCATTATCTTTTTCAAAACACTTGTTAAAACTTGTATCACTTTTGATAGATATTAATAAATCTGATAATACCCTAGAGATTGAAATTGGTACTTTATCCAATGATTTTCTTCATACTAAAAGTCATTTTGTTCATAATCGAGTTTTTCAAATTGATAAAAAAGATTTTTATGAAAAAATTAACAAATTTGATAATGTTGTTTTTATTTCAAAAATTGGTTATGATCCACTTTTTGGATTCAGTGGTACTCCTTCTATAATAACAAGAAATTTCGCAAGCGATTTAATGAATGACATTTTTAATTCTAATGAAATTATAAGACCTATTCCTGGACAAATAGATGAACCACTTAAAATTGCATTAGAGAATTACGATAAATTAAGTATACATTCTCTTGAGATTTTCTCTAATCAATATGGAATTTCTCGTATTTATTATGGGAATAATTCAAAATTTTTTAAAGAAGCAATTGCTGATTTTAAATCAAATACAAGTTTTAATATAGATGAACAAAAGTCACTAATGATTAGCTCAGGATCGGAACTTGACAATCATATAACTCTTAATAATTCTTTATACTCGTTATGGAATTCTATAGGGGTATTGAGAAAGCAAGGAACAGCTGTGTTATTAGCAGAAAATAGTCGTGGTCTAGGAGATGGTGCTTTAACTATGTATTTAGAAGGGAGATTGAATCTATCTGAAATTAAAAAAACTAGCTATGTAAATGGATTAGAGCATTTAGTTTATTTTGAAAATTTGAAAGATGAGTATTATCTTGGACTAGTTTCCTCAATACCTTTCTATTATACTAAAACAAAATTTAGATTGTATAGGTATAATAATGTTAATGAAGTTTTAGAAAATATGATGTCACGTTATGGAAAATCAAGTAAGGTTATGATTTGCCCTGATCCTAGTATCACCCTTTTTATAAAAAAATAGTTCTTATTATTTTATAATATCTCTTAATTTAAATCCTATTGTTTTTATGATATTTTATGAATTTGTTCTTTATATATAAAGTTAAATAGCTTGTCAAGTTAAATATAGAAATTGCAATCTATCCTTAGAAATGTTGGTGATTATGTTATTCGTAATTGCGAAGAAAAAGATCTTCCATTTGTTATTAATATAAATATGATTACACTTCCTGAACATTATTCTGATTATTTTTTTAATTCTATTTTGGCAGAGTTACCGGAAGCATTCATTGTAGCTGAAATAAAAAATCAAATAATTGGATATATTATGTGTAAAATAGAATTTGGATTCTCAAATTTTAGAAAGTTAGGTTTTGTAAAAAAAGGTCATGTTGTATCTATTGCAGTTTTAGAAGCACATCAGGGAAAAGGTATCGGTAAAGCATTGATGCTTGAAGGAATTAATGGTGTTATTATTAGAAAAAGTGATGAAATCTATTTGGAAGTTAGAGTTAGCAATGAAAGTGCAGTTCAATTGTACAAGAAACTAGGTTTTATTATAAAATCCAGATTAAAAACCTATTATCGTGATGGTGAGGATGCATTTTTAATGGCCAAAGATCTTAGTTAGAGATATATAATATTTTAATTGGTTTTCTTTTGATAATGAAAAATAATAGACCTACAGGATTTTTTCTTTTGATTGTTCCTCCCGCAATTTTTATAATTTACATATATCTATTATTTGCTTCAGATTATGATTTGCTTTTAATAAAACTTAGTATTGTAGGTACGGTTGGAATAATTATTTCTGTATTTGTATGGATCGGATATACTATGATTTCTGCTTCTAATAATACTGAAATTACAGATGATAAAATTTAAAGTATTTTTAAATCAAAAACAGTTTGATATATTCTGGGGCCTACCTCTCTTACTACTCTTCCAGAAATTATCTTATATTGATAACATTTGAAATTATTATGGCAATTTATTTTTCCTTCTTCTAGTGCTTGCAATTTACTGTTGGCTTTAATATGTGCAAAATAATGAATTATTCCTTTTTTGTTTTCAAGAGCCATGATCGCCGTATCAATAAATTTGAATGCTTGTTCTGGAAGTGGCATAAGAACTCTTGTAGCTTTACCTTTTAAATGATTATCTATAACTGATCTAGCATTACCTAAAATAGGAATAACTCTGTCTTGAACCTTATTTAGTTTGGAATTAATAATACATAAGTTATGTGCATCAGGATTAGAATCTATGCTATATACAACACAATCTGGATTTTTTTTTGCAAGAATTATTGAATATGTTCCTATACCTGCGAACATATTAATTATCTTTTCGTTATTATTAATCATTTGAGAAATTCTAAGTCTTTCGGTCGAAAGACGAGGCGAAAAATAAGTATTTAACACATCTACTTTAAATAGACAGCCGTGCTCTCTATATTCAGTATTTGTTTTATTGATTCCAGTAAGAAAACTTAATTTCCTTGTTCTGTATTCTCCTTGTACTGAAGATATTTGTTGAAAGACAGTGTTTACTGTTTTAATTTTATTTATCAATATTTTGGCTATGATTTCTTTTTTCCCTTCTAATTCATCTGGAATTTTAATTATTGTTATATCTCCAATTACATCAAATGATGAATAAACCTTTTCAATTTCCTCTTTTGTAAGGATATCTTTTAATGCTTTTTTAAGCATCGAACCCATGTCTTTATCTTTTTATGTAGTAGTATTCTCCAGAGTCTTTTTGTAGTTTATCTAATTGACTACTATATTTGTTTACCCGAGGTCTACCAGTACTTTCATCTCTTCTGTACGTAATAGATAAATCTTTAAGAAATAAGTTCATTCCTTGTATCTTAGACATAGGTTGGCTCGCTATACCCTCTAAACCGGGTTTTCCATTAAATATTATTAAAGAATCAGCAACTATGTCAATTAATTGCATATCATGATCAATTATTATTGCCGATTTTGCTTGTAACCTTACAAATCTTTGGATAAATTTTGCTAATGCTATCCTTTCCTCAATATCTATAAAAGCTGAAGGTTCATCTAAAGCATAAATATCAGCGTCTCTCATCAAAGTTACTGCTATTGCTACTTTTTGTAATTCACCACCGCTAAGATTTTTTATATTTTTTTCATACAGTTTTTTAACTCCCAGTGGAATAATAATTTGCTCCTCTACAATACTTCCTTCTATAATATTTTGATAGGCTGAGTATAATAATGACTTAACATCAGAATCATATTCTTGAGTTATATATTGTGGTTTA
>OCZS010000833.1_pt1 | contig 10501 bp, 10 predicted proteins | sample 1539071 | NCBI WGS metagenome assembly OCZS01 (sample SAMEA3113584, study PRJEB22503) | soil metagenome | reverse complement strand
CACGCCTCGTAACGCTGCAGCATGCGGTCTAAGCCTGTCCATGACCGACAACCGCCACCACGAAGTTGCGGGCCTAGGGCAGGGCGATGATGCTGGCGTCCTGTAATCGCCCGTCGCTGATCTCGAGGACACCCAAGCTGCCATAGGGCTGCCGACGCTTATCGGTGGGCGAGCCTGGATTGAAGATCCGGAGACCATTCTGCTCGGCGTCCATCGGGATGTGCGAGTGCCCGAAGATCACGAGGTCGGCATCCGGAAACCGACGTCGCATCCTTTCCAGCCGCCCGGTTGCCTGGCCGCTGTCGTGAATCATGCCCACCCTGAGGCCGTCGAACACCATCTCGAGCGTCTCGGGCGCTCCCCACTCAGCGACCTCAGGCAGGTCGTTGTTACCCAGGACCGCACCTACTGGCGCGTAACGGCTGAGCTCCTCCAGCACATCGACGGTGCAGACATCTCCGGCGTGCAGAATCAGGTCCGCCCTCTGGAGGTAGTTCGCAATCTCAGCTGGGCAGCGCTTCCACCGCCGTGGCGAGTGGGTGTCGGAGAGAACGACGACCCTCACGTCGCAGGCAACCAGACGGAGAGCAACGAGCACGCGTCGAGTTGGGACCACTTTCCGTCGAATTCCAGCTCAGCCAGCGCAGCTGCAGGAAAGCGGCCGTCGACGGCGCCAACGGCCTCCGGCGTAGACGTGGTCGGGTCGGTCAGCTCGTACACCACGCCAGGTGCGCCGGGAGCGTGTCCGATGAGCAAGGCGACCTGGCAGTCGTCAGGAAGCTCTCGGACGGCTTCGATCAGCGTGTCGGTGCCGGAATTGTAGAAACGGTCCGCGATGTCGACCCGATCTGAAGCAGGCTGATCACCGAGCCTCAGCAAATCGAGCGTCTGCCGTGCGCGGACGGCGCTGGAGCACAGCACAGCGTCAACCGTGATGCCCCGCTTGCGAAGGTAATCGCCCGCCTCAGCGGCCTGGCCTTCACCGTCGGCGGTGAGCCGTCGATCCACGTCTCGGCCACCGGGCCTCATGTCTTCGGTTCGGGCATGGCGGAGGACGAGCAGGGAGCGTCGCTGGTCCATGCCGGCAAGCCTAAGGTGATTTCGCAGGGGCGGCAGTTGCAGCACATGACGCTGATGGCGAGGATTACGCCGTGGCTGAACTCGATGAGGCGGCAGAGCACCACGAGGCACTGGTCGAGTTGGCGGAGGCCTTCCAGATCGCAACCGATTACTGGGATTGGAAGGGCGAGCACGTCATCGTGGCTTCCGAGACCATCATCAAGGTGCTTGGCGGGCTAGGGGTCGACGCCTCAACTCCCGCCTCCGCCTGGCACGCCCTCGCTGAACGGCACCGCGAGCCGTGGACGCGAATGCTCCCGCCATTCCTGGCGCTGCGTCAGCACCGTACGGCCTCGGTGTGGGTGCACGTCAGCCACGGCGACCCGGTCGAGGTCTGGATCGACGAGGAGACCGGCGGCCGGCGTGATCACATCCGCCAGCTGGAGAACTGGACCCCGCCGCGGGAGATCGACGGTCGCTGGGTCGGCGAGGCGACGTTCGAGGTGCCGGGAGACCTGCCGCTGGGCTACCACACGCTGCGAGCCCGCAGCAACGACCACGAGTCATCGATGCCGTTGATCATCACACCGGCTTGGCTCGGCTTCCCGGAACGCATGGGAGATCGCCGGGCTTGGGGTGTGGCCACCCAGCTCTACAGCGTTCGGTCTGCTCAGTCCTGGGGGGTCGGAGACTTCACCGATCTGGAAGATCTCGCCGTGTGGTCCGCCGCCGAACACGGCGGTGACTACGTGCTGGTCAACCCGATGCACGCCGCGGAGCCCGTGCCGCCGATGGAGCCATCGCCCTACCTGCCCAGCAGCCGACGCTTCGCCAATCCGCTCTATCTCCGCGTCGAGCGAGTTCCCGAGTACGCGCTCGCCAACAACGACCAACGGACCAAGATCAACAAGCGTCGGGACAAGCTCGTGGTCGATTTCGACCCGGCTGCGCCGATCGATCGCGACGGCTCCTGGAAAGCCAAGCGCAAGGCGCTGTCGATCCTCTTCTCGGTACCCCGGACTGCGGGCCGCCAGACCTCTTTCGATGCTTATCGCCGCCGGGAAGGCGTGGGTCTGCAGAACTTCGCCACCTGGGCGGTGCTGGCCAAGCATCATGGTCCGCGATTTCCCGAGTGGCCGGAGGGGCTGCAGCATCCGGATTCGCCGGCGGTCTCGCAGTTCCAACATGATCATGCCCGGGAGATCGAGTTCGAGTGCTGGCTCCAGTGGCTGATAGACGAGCAGCTTGCGTCGGCACAGAATGCCGGGCGGCGCGCCGGGATGGGTCTGGGCATCATGCATGACCTCGCGGTAGGGGTGCATCCGGCCGGGGCCGACGCGTGGAGCTTGCAGGACACGTACGCCAAGGGCATGGCCGTCGGGGCCCCGCCCGATCCCTACAACCAGAACGGTCAGAACTGGACCCAGCCGCCCTGGCGGCCGGACCAGCTCGCCGAGACCGCCTATGCGCCCTTCCGGCAGATGGTCGCCACCATCCTGCGGCATGCGGGCGGCATCCGCGTCGACCACGTCATCGGGCTGTTCAGGCTCTGGTGGATCCCTGACGGCTCCGGCCCGACCGAGGGAACCTACGTTCGCTACGACCATGAGGCCATGATCGGCATCCTCGCGCTGGAGGCTCATCGGGCCGAAGCGCTCGTGGTCGGTGAGGATCTCGGCACCGTGGAGCCCTGGGTGCGGGACTACCTTCGCGAGCGGGGAATCCTGGGCACGTCAATTCTCTGGTTCGAATTCGAGTGGGACGCCGGGGGAGCACCGCTGCGACCGGAATGGTGGCGTGAGTATTGCCTGGCGTCGGTGACAACTCACGATCTGCCGCCGACGGCCGCCTACTTGGCCGGTGACCACGTCCGGTTGCGCGATGAGTTAGGTGTTCTCACCCGATCGCTCGAGGAGGAGCTCGAGGCGGATGAAAAGGATCGACAGGCTTGGTTGGACAACCTGCGCGACCTCGGGGTTCTGGCTGAGGGCGCGGACGTCGAGGAGACCATCCGCGCCCTCCATCGCTACCTCACCTGGACCCCCTCGCGGCTGTTGTGCCTTTCGCTCGCTGACGCGGTAGGGGATCGACGGGCTCAGAACCAACCCGGCACGATCGACGAGTACCCGAACTGGCGGGTGCCGCTGACCGGACCCGACGGCTCCCCGGTCATGCTCGAGGACGTGTTTCGCAGCGAGCGGGCCGCCTCCCTCGCCGCAGTCTTCAGCCCGGAGTAGGCCACCGCTCAGCGACCGGCGTGGATCACTCCCATGTCGACGGCCTTCTGGACCGCATCCGCCTCGGCCTGGGTCAGTGTCCCCGCCGTGACCGCTGCGTCGAGTCGTTCCTCGAGCGCCGCTGCCGCGGCGGCTTGGCGCTCCGATCGAATTTCGTCGAGTGCGGCCTTGACCTTGGCATCGTCGATGTTCAGCTTCGCCGCGAGCGACTTGGCGAGGGCCGCGTCGCGCTCGGCAAGGTCGGGCCGCTGGCTGGGGTCAGGCCTGGCGGTCGGCTGGTTCTCCTCGCGAATCTCCTGAAGCGCGGTAGCGACCCTGTCCTGCGTGACGCCAAGCTTGTTGGCCAGCTGCTGGGCCAGCTGCTCACCACGCATTCCGCGCCCCGGACCATGATCGCGCGACCCGCCGGTCTGGTTGGAGTCCGGCGTTCCGGCCGAAGGCGTACCGGACGGTGTCGGCGTGGGTGTCGGGTCAGCGCTGGCCAGACTGGAGAATCCCACCGCGGCGCCAAGAGCGGTCACTCCGACGGCCGCCGAAACCGCGAGAGCCTTCTTAGGTCGTGACACGTATCCGTTCCTCCTTCTCGAGTCGGCGCTGTGCCGACGCTTGGTCGAGATCGAGGATTCGCGCACGGGCTGGCAGCGCTCTCGGAGCGAGCTGGCAAGACCTTATGAACGTCTACTGTCGCCAGCATGGCTGTGGCGTGTTCAACACCCGAGAAGGTCGATCGCCTCGGCCACGTCGTCGACGCAATGAACGACCTTTCCCATCAGCCTGGCGTGGCCGAGTCGTTCCAGTAGCGGCCAGGCCGGATAGCGGGTCGTCCAGTAGTCGATGCCAATCAAGATCATTGGGGCGATCTGGCTGGCGTCGGCGGCATAGAAGTTTTCGGTCACCGCTTGGAAGATCTCTTGCACGGTTCCGGCCTGGCCGGGGAGATAGACGATTCCACCTCGGCAACGGTGCAGCAGCGTGTCCTCGCGCAACGCATTGGCGAAGTACTTGGCAATCGTCGTGGCGAAGACGTTGGTCGGCTCGTGACCGTAGAACCAGGTCGGAATGCTGAGGCTTGCCCCGGCGCAATCGATGGGCCAACGCCGTCGGACCGCAAATGCTGCCGAAGCCCACCCATCGATCGTCGGCCGGTAGGACGGCGCGCGCGCCAAGATCGTCAGGGCCGCGTCGAGCTCCTCCGGCCGGGAACTCAGGTAGGCACCGAGGTTCGCGGCTTCCATCGCCCCTGGCCCGCCGCCGGTTAGCACGGTCCGACCGGAGCGCGTCAACGTCAACGCGAGGTTGGCCGCGACCCGGTAATCTGGCTCACCCCGCAGCAGCGCGTGACCTCCCATCACGCCCACCACCTCTCGCGGATCGAGATCAGCGGTCGCCTCGTCGAGGGCGTCGGTAATCGCGTGATCATGGAGCGCGACCGCCAGATCTTCGGTGAGGGAACGTACCTGCTGCGGGCGGGACCAGGCGTAGATCGCCGCGTCCGGACTCTCAGCGTAAGTCCGCTGGCCGTACAGCTCGGCTGCGTCGTAGAGCTTGGCGCGGTACGGGTCGAACGGCACTTCAGGTAGCCGTGGAAACACAAGAGCGCCGGACCGTCGTAGGTGATCCTCGACGGCCGGCGTGAGGGCACAACCGAGAAAGACGCCGCCCCGCGCATCGACGCCTCGCAAGGCCACTGACCGCTCGGTCAGGTCCACCGACTGGACGAACCAGCCGTTGAGACGGCGGGTTCTGGCGATGTGCGCGTCGAAGTCGGCCAGGCTCTCGATCTCCAGCAGTCGACGTGTCATGACACCGTGATTCTGTCAGTGCAGACTGGCGGGGTGCGTGACGTCGTTGTGCTGGGGAGCACCGGCTCGATCGGCCGGCAGGCTCTGGAGGTGGTCAGAGAACACCCCGGGAAGTTCCGCGTGGTGGGGCTTGCCGCTGGCGGTTCGTCAATCTCACTCTTGGCCCAGCAGGTCTTGGATACCGGCGCCCGTGCGGTCGGGCTCAGCAAAGCGACGACCGTGCAAGACCTGCAGCTCGCGCTCTACGCAGAGGCAAGCAAGCGCGGTTGGGCCAGCGGAGACCTGCAGCTGCCGCAGATCCTGGCCGGACCGGACGCGGCGACCCAGGTCGCGCGGCTGCCCTGCGACGTCGTCCTCAACGGGATCACCGGCTCGAGCGGACTCGCTCCAACCCTCGCAGCGCTGGAGGCTGGAAGCATTCTGGCGTTGGCCAACAAGGAATCCCTGGTAATCGGCGGTCCGCTCGTCACTTCCGCCGCCGCGGAGGGTCAGATCGTCGCGGTGGACTCAGAACACTCAGCGCTGGCCCAGTGCCTTCGCGGCGCGGCGCCTGCGGAGGTCGACCGGCTGATCCTCACCGCGAGCGGGGGTCCCTTTCGCGGGCGTACCCGGGACCAGATGACTGACGTCACGCCGGCCGAGGCGCTGGCTCACCCCACCTGGCAGATGGGGCGGGTGGTCACGACAAATTCGGCCACCCTGGTCAACAAGGGGTTGGAGCTACTCGAGGCGCACCTGCTCTACCAGGTGCCGCTGAACAGGATCGACGTGGTCGTGCACCCGCAGTCGATCGTGCACTCCATGGTGCAATTCGTCGACGGCTCGACGCTCGCCCAATGCTCGCCACCCGACATGAAACTGCCGATTGCGCTCGGATTGAGCTGGCCGGAGCGGCTGTCGGATGTCGCGCCACCCTGCGATTGGACGACTGCCACGAGATGGACCTTCGAGCCACTGGACACCGACGCCTTCCCGGCGGTGGAACTGGCTCGATCCGCGGGCCTCCTCGGTGGCACCGCGCCGGCGGTGTTCAACGCTGCCAATGAGGAATGCGTCGACGCCTTTCACCAAGGCCGGATCGGCTTTATGGACATCGTGGGCCTGGTGGAGCGAGTCCTGAGCGAGCACGCCGGGCTGCGAGCCAGCCAGCCGGCATTGTCGGCGCGCGTAGGCTCGAGGTTGGTCGGCAGTGACGAACTCAGCCTCGACGTTGTACTTGCGGCAGACGCGTGGGCCCGAGAGCGAGCCGCAGCGCTGGTCTCGACCACCGATCACGAGACAGCAGTTGAGTTGGGATGCTAGGTGGACATCGTCATCTATCTCGTCGGCGCTGTGGCGTTCTTCGCCCTTGTCATGGCCTCGATTGCGCTCCATGAGATCGGGCACCTGGTGCCGGGCAAACGCTTCGACGTCAAGACGACGCAGTACTTCGTCGGCTTCGGCCGCACTTTGTGGTCGCGACGACGCGGTGAGACGGAGTACGGGTTCAAGCTGGTCCCCCTTGGCGGTTACGTACGGTTCGTCGGCATGTTCCCGCCCGCCAAGGATCAGCCGGGCAAGCTCCGGCAGTACAGCACTGGTCCGTTCCGCGCGCTGGCCGACAACGCCCGTGCCGCCGAGTGGCAGGACATCCGCCGCGAAGACGAAGGCCGCCTCTTCTATCAGAAGAAGTCCTGGCAGAAGCTGATCATCATGGCCAGTGGGCCGACGATGAACATCCTGCTCGCGTTCGTGATCTTCCTCGGGGTCGCCATGACCTATGGCGTCTATCGCTCTCAGCCGGTGGTCAACCGGGTGCAGGAGTGCATCGTCGCCTCCAACGATGCCGATCGGAGCTGCTCCGGTAAGCCGCCGACTCCAGCGGCCCAAGCGGGCCTCCGCAAGGGAGACCGCATCGTCGGCTTCAATTCGCAGGCCGTGGCGGACTGGAACGAGATCTCGACCTTGATTCGGGCGAATCTCGACCAGCCGGTCGTCGTCACCGTCGAGCGTGACGGGCAGCGACTGGTGCTTCCGCAAGTGAACACGGTGATCACCGGGGTGTCCGACCGCTACGATCCCGCGAAGCGCGTCGCGGCGGGCTTCCTCGGGGTCGAACCTGTTGTCACCAGAGAACGGGGCGGCCCGGTCGCCGTGATCGGCGACATGTGGCTGATGACCAAGCAGACCGCGGTCGCGCTGATCGATTTTCCGGTGAAGGTGTACTACACCGCCTACAATCTGGTGACCGGCAAACCGCGGGACATTTACGGGCCGATGAGCATTGTGGGCGCGAGTCGGGCGGCCGGCGAAATCGCCGCCACCGATCAGATTGCGGCAGCAGACAAGGTGGCCAGCCTCTTCACCGTGCTGGCCTCGGTGAATCTCTTCGTAGGACTTTTCAACTTCGTCCCGCTGCTACCGCTGGACGGGGGGCACATGGCCGGTGCCCTCTACGAAGGGGTCAGGCGCGGTTGGGCTCGGCTGTTCCGGCGGCCCGACCCCGGCTACGTCGACACTGCGCGGATGCTTCCGGTCGCCTACGTCGTCGGCGGCATCATCCTGCTCTCGGGCGTGGTGCTGATCTTGGCCGATATCCTCGACCCCATCCGTCTGTTCTGAGTGACAGGGCAGCGGTCACCGCAGCCGATCTTCTCAGTGTCGATTCTTCTCAGTGTCGATTCCAGCATGCTTCATTCGTCGTTAAGGATGAGGACGGCCGCAGTGGCGGTCCCGCGGAGAGGAGGAGATCTGTGAACTATCTGCTGCTGATCTACGGCGAGGAGCCGACCGAGGCGCCGTCGCAAGAGGTTGTGGACCAGGTCATGGCTGATTACTGGGCGTTCGAGAAGGCCGTCGCCGATGCAGGCGTCAAGGTAGGCGGCGCCGCGTTGCAGCCGTCGCAAACCGCCACGACCGTACGTTTCAAGGACGGTGAACGAGTCGTCACCGATGGCCCGTTCGCAGAGACCCGGGAGGTTTTGGGCGGGTACTACCTGCTCGACGTACCGGATCTCGATGCGGCTATCGACTGGGCGGCGCGGTGCCCCGGGGCCAAGTACGGATCGATGGAGGTCCGCCCGGTGATGGAGTTCGAGGGCATCGAGTCACGGTAACGCGAGATTCAGCCAGCGTTGAGCGAGCGAGCAGCCGATTCTGTTGAGGCCGTCTTCCGCGAGGAGTGGGGCCGGCTGCTCGCTGTGCTCGTTCGGCAGCTCGGCGACCTCGACTTGGCAGAGGAGGTCGCCTCGGATGCGGTGGCGACGGCGCTGCAGCGGTGGCCCCTCGACGGGGTGCCAAGCCGACCCGCTGCCTGGCTGCTCACCGTAGCCCGGCGGCGGGCGGTCGATGTGTTGCGCAGAGATCGCACGTACGCCGCCCGGCTTGCGCTACTGCAGGTGGACGCCGACCGGGCGGAACAGCCCCGTCCGGACGTTATCGGCGATGAGGACGTACCGGACGAACGGCTGCGGCTGTTCTTCACCTGCTGCCATCCCGCTCTGAACCTGGAAGCCCAAACCGCGCTGACGTTGCACTGCCTCGGCGGGCTGAGCACCCCTGAAGTGGCCCGGGCGTTCGTCGTACCGCCGGCGACCATGGCCCAGCGCCTCGTTCGGGCGAAAAGGAAGATCCGGCAGGCCCGCATCCCGTATCGCGTGCCCGGCGCGAGCGAACTCCCTGATCGGTTGCCAGGTGTGCTACGGGTGATCTACCTGATTTTCACAGAAGGGTATGCCGCCAGCAGCGGAGACGCTCTGATCCGACCGGACCTCGAGGACGAGGCAGTCCGGCTGGCCCGCATCCTGCGCCGACTGCTGCCAACCGATCGCGAGGTTGCCGGACTTGTCGGGCTCTTGCTGCTTATCGATGCACGGCGCGACGCTCGGGTCGATTCGGCCGGGGGACTTGTCCTTCTCGGCGACCAGGATCGATCCCGGTGGAATCGTGACCTCATCGAGGAGGGCCGCAGGCATCTGCTGTTCGCCCTGACCGGTGGCAGCCCAGGGCCGTACGCGCTTCAAGGAGCGATCGCGGCGCTGCATGACGAGGCGGCCAGCGTTGAGGTGACCGACTGGCCACAGATCGTCGCGCTGTACAGCGTTCTCCAGTCGATTGCACCCTCACCCATGGTCGATCTCAATCGCGCCGTGGCGGTGTCGATGGTCGAGGGTCCCGCCGCCGGGCTCGCCCTGCTCGACACGCTGGTAGCGGATGGTCGCCTGGACGGCTACGACATGCTGCATGCCGCCCGCGCCGATCTGCTGCACAAGCTGCAGCGCGACGATGAAGCCGCGGACGCCTACCGATCCGCCTTACAGCTGGTCGGCAACGAACCCGAGCGCGTCTTTCTGTCTCATCGCCTGTCCGAGGTCAGCGCCGCATCGTCGGTATCTCGCGGGCACAACGCTGTCTCTTGTTAGGGAAAGGACTCGGGAAAGCAGAAAAAAGGTGTGACGCAGATGCAGCTTCAACAGCGCCCGAGCGGCCTTCCCGACTGGCTGTATCTAGCCATCGTGGCGGCTCTCGGTCTGTACTTCGTCATTGGTGGCATCGCGTGGACGATGTTCATCTACAACGGGGTGGCGGTGCCGGATTCGTTCATCACCCTGCTTGCCACCCTCGCCGGTGGGTTGGTTGGGGTACTGGCGCCCGCTCGCGGCTCCGGCCGTTCCTCGCAGGATCAGCAGCAGGGGTGGCCGCCCCCCGAGTGATCGGTCTGGGACCGGTTCTGGGTGCTCGCGGGAGCCGCTCCCGCGCCGGTGATCGAGCATTGACGCGTCGTAGAGACTTTCGCCGCAAGTGGCTACGCTTGATCGGCGGCGAAGACGACACGAACGATGTGGTCCGCCGAAACCGCGAAAGGCCACATGAGTATCGATCTCGGGATTCCTACGCTGCCACCGCCCACACTCGCGGCGCGTCGGGAGACGCGGCAGATCCGCGTCGGCAAGGTGCTGGTGGGTGGAGATGCGCCGATCAGTGTGCAGTCGATGACCACGACGCTGACCGCTGACATCAACGCGACGCTGCAACAGATCGCCGAGCTGACGGCGACGGGATGCGACATTGTCCGGGTTGCGGTGCCCAGTCAGGACGATGCCGACGCGCTCGCCGCGATCGCCAAGAAGTCTCAAATCCCGGTCATCGCTGATATCCACTTTCAACCCAAGTACGTCTTCGCCGCAATCGACGCCGGCTGCGCGGCAGTGCGGGTCAATCCTGGCAACATCAAGGCGTTCGACGACAAGGTCGGCGAGATCGCCCGGGCCGCCACCGCCGCCGGCTGCTCCATCCGAATTGGCGTCAACGCCGGCTCGCTGGACAAGCGGCTGCTCGCCAAGTACGGCAAGGCGACTCCAGAGGCGCTTGTGGAGTCGGCGCTGTGGGAGGCGAGCCTGTTCGAGGAGCACGGGTTCCGCGACT
>OCZS010000832.1_pt1 | contig 10509 bp, 10 predicted proteins | sample 1539071 | NCBI WGS metagenome assembly OCZS01 (sample SAMEA3113584, study PRJEB22503) | soil metagenome | reverse complement strand
TGTTCGGAGCCCCATCGGCCCCGGCGGGAGTGGCGGGCGTTGGGGGAGTTGATCGAGCGAAGAGGGGAAAGGGTATGGTTGGAGGGAGCCTTGTTGAGCCGCCTACACGCCCACGAAACGAACCTGGTGCTCTATTGGAAGAGGGGCCAAAAGGAGCCGTGGCTGTTGGCGACCAATCTGCCCGAGTGCGCGAAAGCCCTCTCGTGCTATCGAAGGCGGATGTGGATCGAGGAGATGTTCGCGGACTTCAAGGGGCACGGCTTCGACCTCCAGAGCACCCAACTACGTAGCTTCGGACGGCTCTCTCGGCTAACCTTGGCGGTGGCGATGCTCTACGTGTGGCTGGTGGAGCACGGAGCACGAGTGATCAAACGGGGTCAAAGGCGTATGGTGGACCGTAGTGATCGGCGCGATCACAGCGTGTTCCGGCTGGGGTGCAATATGCTGGATAGGTGCTTGGCTCAAGTAACGAGGCCATCTATCCGCTTGCTTCCCCGCTCTCTACCAAAACTGTCCGGTGGCTAGACTAAAGGCTATAGAGGTGTGGGCCGTGCTTCCTCTTCTCCTGTAGCGCCGAGCGGGATCTCGCAGCTTAATGCCGCCATAGCCGCGGACCACTCTGCCTCGGTGGCAGCCTTACAAGCCCGGAAGTTGATGCCCAACGTACCGAACTTCTCAGCGCTACCTGCTTGGGGAGCATCGCTGAAGACGTCTTTGCGCCAGGTGATCTCGAATCCCACGAAGCCGGCGGTCACGACCGTGACCTCTAGCTCTGCTTCCAGCAGAGCACCGGCTATTCACCCGGTCCAGAGCTCTATCTTGCGTTTGGCGCTATCGGGGACAGGCTTCTGCACCAGTATGTCCCCGATCTGCAGCCGACCGCGGGGCTTCAGCACCCGCGCCATCTCTTCCAGCGCCGCCGCCTTGTCCGGCATGAGGTTGAGCACGCCGTTGGAGATGATTACGTCCGCCCACTTGTCGGCAATAGGCAGCCCCTCAGCGTAACCCTTCCGGAACTCCACGTTGGCGAGGTCCATCTCCTCCGCAGCATGGCGAGCCTTCTCCAGCATGGAGGGGGTCATGTCCACCCCTATCACTCGGCCCTCGGAGCCGACCTCTTTCGCCGCGATCAGAGTGTCTATCCCGGCGCCGCATCCTACGTCCACGACCCGCTCGCCAGGATGCAGCTCGCCCAGGCTGAAGGGGTTGCCGGTACCAGCGAAGGACTCGATTGAGGATTCTGGAATGTCCTTGAGCCACTCGTCGGCGTACTCCAGCATGCGGGCCAAGTGACGACCGGTGTGGAAGTGGAAGCCCTTATGGGGGTTGGCCGCCACCTCGGCGTACTCCTCCTGGATGGCCTCTCGCAGGACTTCTACGTCAAGGTCTTGATTTTCGAGTGTATGATCGCTCATCAGTTCCCTTCCATAATCTACTTTCCTCATCTTCATGCCCTCCGCCGAAAAGGGGCGACTGGCGAGTTCTGACGAACCGGCCAGTCGCCCGGAGCCTCGTCCTCTGGGCCGTCCCACCTCAGGATCTGGCTCTGGCCGTTCCCTCTGCCAGCCGCACGGAGACCGGCACGGGATTGCGGATAAGATCCAGCACGGGTGAGGTTCTCTGAACATACTCGCAGAGCTCCACGATCTCCTCCCGCGGAGCATCGCTTTCGACCCAGTAGAGGAGGCTGATGTTCTTGTAACCTGGTCGCACGTCATCCGAGAGCCCTAGGAAAGCGTGCAGGTCGATCTCGCCTTCCAGCTCGAAGTTCAGCGCATCGACGCTGATGCCCTGGGCGGCGGCGTTGTAGACGAACCCGACAGCGAGGCACGAGGCCAGGGCATGCAGTGCGCTTTCGACCGCGTTCGGCCCCGCGTTGGTGCCCAGGAGCACCGGCGGCTCATCCCCCTCGAGGTAGAACGGCTCGACGCGCGAAGTGTCCTCGGCGCCAGCGCCGTAGAAGCCCTGGACCTTGGTCCGGGTGTGGCCCCCTTCGATCCATTGCGTCTCGGTCCGAAACTTGAACTCGGCCAGGCTGGGGTTCTCCTCTATCGCTTCGATCGTAGAGACGAGCTGGTCAACGTTCACCCCGTTGATCGTCGCCATTATGTCCTCCTTCCTAACAGATTGCGTCTGCGCTTCTAGGGGATCATCACTTAGTCCTCCGCCTTGCGCAGGCCGGTGTAGGCGAGCACCGTTCCGACTAACAGGATCAGGGCGTCGAGGTAGATCAGGCCCAGGTGCCCCATAGTGGCGATCCCATAGGGGAAGTGCAAAGGTACAGCCACTCCTACTCCGATCAGCGGACCCAAAAACGCCGTCCATAGCGCCCAGCGCTCGCCCTTTCTGATCCCGTACCATGCGAGGGCGATGATCACGACCCCTAGCGCAATGATGAACCCAGAGACAGCCACCTGCAGGTGGCTTATGTATTCGTAGAGGTTGGGGCTGAAGGTGTGTATCTGGGCTGGGGTGCCGCCCACGTGCTCTGGGGTGAGCCCCAGCTCGATAAAGCCGGTGAAGTTGCGGATCAGGAACATCACCCCGTAACCCACCAGACCTATGCCCGAGAGAGCGACGAGCGTGGCCCCGAGGTTGAGCTGCGAGGTGCCGGCAATCGGCTGGCGCTGCACATGTCTTTCAGTTGTCATTTGTTTTCACCTCCTTTCTGCTACTCATGTCAAGCTCTTACTTTCCACGGAACATCGAAATAGGCGGCAACGGTTCTGGCCATCCGCCGTTTCTCGCAAGGAATTCCCGGATAGCTATCGTATATCGCAGCGACTATGAGCTTCCGTTCGCCTGGCTGTATACTCGCTCTTTCGAGTATTCTCCGAACTACCCCAGGTACTCCGTCTTCCCCAGGTGGTCCATATAAAGCAAGAGTCATGTGGTCGCAATCGAGGTCAATTATCTCCATGCTCTGCGTACTAAGACTCAGCAGAAACCAGATAAAGTCTGTATTCGTCTTTGCAAGGGGCCAATCCCCTGGTTCGTAGAACGACCACATGTCCAGTTCGTGATTAGTCAGGGTTTGCATCGCCATTTCCCTCTGGTTTCTTCTCGTTGTTACAACTCTTATCCGATTTAACATCCAGCTCCACTTCGATCAGCTGCACCGCTGGGCTCCAGAAGAACCGCTTGTCCTCCGTCGCTGGGTAACGAACCGGCCCGATCGTCGCCCTTCGACAGGTTCTAAGTTCAGTTCCGCCGGCACTAGAAACGGTTCGGAGGGCTCGTGAGTCTCGATGTGGCAGACAGGCGGAATCTCAGCTTCTACCATTAAGAGACTCCCGATGTCTATCCCGTTCACCGTCTTCATGGCCTTCTCCTTTGGCTGGTGCTGCTCCACGAAGAGACCGCATCGTTTATCCTTGCCTTAAGCGTAAATGGCACAGCTTCCCAAAATCTTCCCAAGATCTCCCCACGGCTTGCTCCGATGGGCGCTTTCTAATGAGCAGCTCAAAGGTTATTCGTGCAAGCGAAATGAGGTTAACGATGACCGGTTTAGAAATTCGCCTAGCGTGGCTGGGCCCGGCCGCCTCTTTGCGTCTCGGGATTTGTCCCGATAGGCAGATTGCCCCAGATCCGCAACGTGCGCGCCAGATCGTAGCGCTGGTCTAGCTCTCGAAAGATATCTGCTGCCCTGGCCAAGCAGGCTCTTGCTTCGCCCGGATCACCTCGCGCGGCGTGGATCTCACCCCGCACCCGCAACACCTGTGCCTCCCCAGCTCGGTTTTGGCCCGCCTCCGCCAGTTGTTGAGCCTTCTCCGTGTAGGCCCATGCTGTCTCCAGGTCACCGGAAGCAAGTTGGAAAGAGGCCAAGGCAGGATACAACTGCAAGCCACAGACGGTGCACATCCGCCGCTCCTCTTCCATCCTCTTAGCCGTCTCCACAAGCTCTCCAGCATTTGACAGATCGCCGACCTCCAGCCGGTTCCAGATGCCGGTGCCGTAGAGTCTCTGCAGGCAGTGGTCCCACACCGCCGTCTGCCGGGCGACCTCAAGCCCTTGCTGCACCAACTTCAAACCGGTTTCGGCGTCTCCTTGAGCCGTCATCAAGCTGGCTTGGCGTGCCAGGGTGTAGGCAACACCAGCGGATGAGCCGATGCGCCGGTTGAGTTCCAAGCCCCGAGCCAGATTCTGCGCTGCCGGTTCCAAATGGCCCCGCAAAAAGGCCATGCTGCCCAGAGCATAGTGGCAGACGGCTACGCACCGCAGGTCTCCGACAGCGGTAGCATGTTCTGCCACGGTTTCTATAAACTCTTGGGCTTTTTGGTACGGATCGTCGCCGTGCACGTGGTACTCCCACAGGCACAGGTGGCCGTCGGTGGCCACCACGACGTCGGGCGACCATCCCGTCACCTGGCGGCGCAGTTCGTATTTCAACCCTTCTTCCCAGTTACCCAGCGGTAGATAGGCCAAGGCTAGCATTTCGCAGGCTTGGGTGATCTCGACTTGGGCATCGCCCGCTTCGGCGATTTCCAAAGCCTGCAGCGCATGCTGCACGGCTTCCTCGAGGGCGTTACGGTGCCATTCGAACAGGGACTGGGCGATCAACAACCGGGCTTCTTCTAAAGAATCCGGGCCCAGCATCTCGCGGGCCCGCCCCAGATGTTCGGAGGCCGTGGCCATGTCGGTAGTCAGGATGGCGCCCAGGGCGATCTTGCGGTGTAGGGTAGACTGAGGCCCTTCGGAGGGCGCTATGTTCGCCAGGGTCAAAGCCTCAAGCGCTGTCCGGTACGCCTCCACGCTGCGGGCCACGTCACCAGTTGCCCGGTGTACATCGCCGACCCGCTCCTGCACTTCGGCCGAGAGGAGCAGCAGCCCTGTGCTAATCTCCTCTTCCAGGAGCGAGAGTGCCTCTTCGTAGCGGAGTAGCGCATCGTCGTGGGCGTATACCGCTTCAGCCCTATCTCCCGCCCGGATCAGGTAGCCTACCGCCTGCTCTACCTCCCCGACCTGCAGGTAGTGGTAGGCAACAGCCTCGACAGGCATCTCCGGATCGTCCCGGTAAAGCATCTCCAGCGCGCGTGCTACTCGACCATGGAGCGCTCGCCGCCGGACTTCGGACATTTGTTGGTAGACGGCTTCGCGCAACAAAGGGTGCGGGAACCTGTAACTCAACCCGGTCTCTTCCAAGAGCCGTGCATCCAGGAGCTCATCCAGCACGTCTAGTAGAGAAGTTGGTTCACGATCCCGACCCGTATCGGCTTGGAGGACCGGAAAGGACACTTCCCGGCCTACCACCGCGGCCAGTTGGAGTAGCTGGAGCGCTGCCGGCGAGATGCTTCTCAGGTGTCGGTTAAGCAGCGTTTGCAGGGAGGGCGGTAGCGAGAGACGCGCCGGATAACGACCGAACAGCGTCTGCAGCGAGGGAGGAAGAGGAAGTGTTTCCTGTTTGGCGATGCGCCACATGCCCTCTTTCAAAGAGATTTGGTCGGTGGTGGCCAGCTGGTGCGCTATCTCGCTTGCGAAAAGCGGGTTGCCCTCAGAGATGCGATAGATCTCATTAGTCAACCGATCGTCCACACTACCTTTCAGGACTTGCTCCAGCAGGGCGCGATGTTCGGTCTTGGAAAGGGGTGCCAAAGTTAGCAAGTGCAAGAGGTTTTGACGCTCTAGGCTGCTGATCGCGGTCTCTAGCGCCGGGGCAGCGCCGGGTTCATGGGGTCGCCAAGTTCCTACCAGCAGAAGCGCTTGCGATGAAGCCTGGCGAGCCAGATAGTGGAAGAGCTTCAGCGATCCTTCGTCGGCGACATGCAGATCGTCTAGTATCAGGATGACCGGTACGTCCTGTGCCCAAGCCGCGAGAAAACGCAGTACTCCCGCAAACAAGGCGTTCTGAGCGGCTACCTTATCGGCACTGACTACCGGCTGTGCGGTTGGGGGAAGCTCCGGTATGGCGACGGCTAGTTCCGACGGAATCAGACCGGCATGAGTCAGATCCTCACGTAGGGCCATACGCAGGGCCTCGATAAATGGTGTGTATGGGGATGGGCCCTCCAACTCATTGGTGTGGCCGATGAGGACCTGGTAACCCTTACCTCGACCGATCTGCAGGATCTCCTGCACAAGGCGGGTTTTCCCGATGCCCGTGCTCCCCTCTATACCCAGGACAGATCCCTCTCCGCTACCCAGACGCTCCAGCAGCGTAGAGATCGTCTCCAACTCTGACCGCCGACCGGCCAGCGGCGGCAGAGGTATGGGCTTCGTGCTCGGCAGAGAGTTTGGCAGGTGGAGCGACTTTACCTCACCTCTGAGGATATCCTGGTACAGCCGGGTAGTTTCGTTAGAGGGATCCACACCTAATTCATCTACCAGTATTTCTTTACACAGCCGGTACTGGTGCAGTGCCCGGGCAGTACTGCCCCGGGCAGAGTAAACACGCATCAAGCCACGGTGCGCTTCCTCCCTGGTTGGCTCCCGCGTCAGAACCTGACGGAAGACATCTCCGGCCTCGGCCGGATACCCGGCGGCTACGTAATCTTCGCCCAGCTTTACCAACAGCTCCAAAAAGCGTTCTCGTAGCACATCGCGGTACTCTACCGTCCACTCTTCATACAGATCGGTGGGGAGAAGATCCCCTCTGTAGTCAGCGACCGCCCTCTGGAGTAGGTTCAGATCTCGATCGCGAATCGCCGCTTGAGCCAGCTCTTCGAACTCTTCTACATCGGTATGTATCCCGCCCGGAGCCTTCAGGCTAAGCACCTCGCCACGTATTTCTAGGAGCGTCTCTGGCGGGAGCTCGGGGTAAACGGTGGCAAAAGCCTGCCGAACGTGGTGGACGGCCTTGTACAATTGGGCGGCTGCCCCTCGGGGAGATAGTCCAGGCCACAATAGGTCCATCGCCTGATACCGGTGCAACCGGTATCCAGGGCGAAGCGCCAAGAGCTTCAGCAGGCTGCGAGCTTTGCGGCGGGCAAAGGCTGCTTCCGTCACCTCTTGCGAGTCGAGCCGAACGGAGAATCCTCCGAGTAGACTCAGGTGGATACTCACGTCCCTCTCGCAAGATGTTGCTGAGGAGGATCCAGCTGACACAGCGACCCCTATTGCTGCAAGTGCATCAAGATAATAAACCACCTTTGATAGGATTGGTAGCCAACTCCGTGTGCAGGTTTTGATCAATGCGTGCTAAGCTCCGAGAAACATAACGGCGAAGAGCAGTGCCCGGCTCCTTGGCAGAGGTAAACACCCATGGTGTGGCTCAGGACCTTGCGCAGCCAGCGAGAGGTGAGGTGCCAGCGGTCTCGAGCCCACATCTGCTTGATCCGGTAGCGCTCCATCAGTGCCCGATCACCGTCTCGATCCTGCGACACTTTCGCACTACAAAGCGGGGCCAGTACCCCGTCTCCCGTCTTTGGACTTGTAGGGCGCGAGCAAGTCCAACCCCTCGACCTTGAGCCGCTCGGCAAGCCGTGGACTCCAATAGTTCCTGTCGCCTAAGGCCCCGCCCTTTGCGCCTCCTCTTTCGAGCAGTAGTTCTTCGGCCATGTGTAGGTCATGGACGTTGGCGGGCGCTAGGTTCATATCGACGATCACCCCTGGCCAGCAGATACGCAGATGTGCCCGCATCCCGTAGAAAGTCTGCTTGCTCATCCCGAGACGGCGGCGGTGGTGCGGCACTTCCGCGAGATAGCCAGAAGCCAGCGAGAGGCGCTCGAGGCTTACCTGGAGAGGCCAGGAGACGAGACGGTCGAGCCGACCGGGACCGCCGTTTCTGCCTTGTTTGGCGCAAGCGCGGGTGAGGCGGATGGCGTACAGACGCCAACGGTGTCCGATGTGCTACGAGCTGACTATACGGCCTTCAACTTTGCCGCGATCAGCTACGCTACGCTGTGCGAGATGGGGCTTCGCCTCTACGATCCACCCCTGCGCGAGATCACACTGCGGCACCTGCGGGCGTACGCTGAGGCAACGCAGCAGATAGACCAGCTCATCGCCAGCGTGGTCGCATGGGAGCTTGAGCAGCAAGGGTTGGAGTGCCGCTGCATATGCCCCATGTGCAGCATGGGTGTGTGTGGATGCGTGGCGGCCGGCACCTACTATGTGAACGAAGCATGGCGCGAGACAGCGCCCAGTAGTGGAGAGACAGAGCGAGGGTTCCTGCTGCTACCTCCGCGAGCCGGCAGCCCGCTGTCCCTCACCGACGCTCAAGGAGGAGATCGCCTCTTGGAGGTAGACGATCAGCCTGTGGAAAGCATTGCTGAGATCCAAACTGCGATCCGCAAGCACTCGCTCGGAGAGGAGGTTAGAGTGCTCGTGCAGCGTGGCTCTGAGTCTCCGCGAGTTATCCGCGGCAGGCACATCAGCGACATCCCAAGCACCTAAGGAGCAGAAGAGCCGGAGTTCGCAGAATTCATCTTCTAGGCACTCGAGTGAACAGAGTCTACTAGACACATACGCGATATTGTATGTGTGTCCATGTTCGGCGGCTTGAGGAGCGCGACTGTGCGGATAGAGGTGCTGTACTTCGACGGGTGCCCGACCTACCGGGCGGCGGAGGAGACCTTGCGCGGTGTGCTTACCCAGGAGGAGGTTGAGGCCGATGTCGAGTTGGTGGCGGTCAACACCGACGAGGAGGCCCGAAGGCTCCGGTTCCCAGGCAGCCCGACGATCAGGGTTGACAGCGAGGACCTGTTCCCCGTGCCGGATCGGGCGGAGTACGCGCTCAGTTGCAGGATGTACGCCACCCCGGAGGGGCTGAGGGGTTGGCCCACGGCAAAGATGGTGCGGGCCTCGTTGGCCGAACGCAACCTTGTGCCGGGTGTGTCGTAGTATCGGGCAAGACCAAAGGCACCTGGGAAGGCGAACCAGCATGACGGAAGAGAACAAGGCAATCGCTAGGCGGGTCTACAAGATCATCTCGACAGGCGACTTCGGGCGGGCGGAAGAGATCGTGGACCCCGAGGCTCCCGATAACGAGCTACTCCCGGATGACCCGCCAGCCAAGCTCATCGACACCTTCAAGGAAACCTTTGCAGAGGCCCGCGCCGGCTTCCCCGACCTCAGCATCACCATCGAGGACGTGATGGCCGAAGGGGACCGGGTGGCGGCCCGCGTCACCATGCGCGGCACCCACCGGGGAGAGTACCAGGGGATCGCACCCACCGGCAAGCGGGTGGAGGTGAGAGCGATAGATATGTTCCGCATAGCGAACGGCAAGATAGTAGAGCACTGGGCGCACGCCGACGACCCCACCGGCTTCCTGCGGGCACCGAAGTGCTCCTGAACTTCTGAGAATCGATCTTCCACGCAATCGAGTGACCACGTACTCGGGTGAACAGGTCCGTCTTGACGCCCGGGTTCTATTCAATTAATCTGTTGAATATATGAACGCTGCCACCCACAGGGAGTTCAAAGACCGCCTCTTCGAGCAGTTCGCCAGGGTGGGCAAGGCTCTGGCTAGTCCCAAGCGCTTGGAGATAGTGGACCTCCTTGCCCAAGGGGAGCGTACGGTCGAGGAGATCGCCAGGGATACGGACATGTCCGTGGCAAGCGCCTCGCAGCACCTCCAGGCGCTCAAAACGGCGCGGATGGTCGAGGCGCGCCGCGAGGGGCTCTACATGCACTACCGGCTGGCTGACGAAGACGTGTTCCGGACGTGGCAGGCCGTCCGCGCTCTGGCGGAGTCGCGTCTGTCCGAGCTCGACAGGGTGGTCGAGGCCTACCTGGTGGACCGGGATGCGTTGGAGGCCGTGGACGCCATGGAGTTGATGGAGCGACTGAGCAAGGGGAACGTGGTCGTTCTCGACGTTCGTCCGGAAGAGGAGTACCGGGCCGGGCACTTACCCGGGGCTCTCTCCGTGCCCGTGGACACCCTAGAAGCTGCGCTGCACACCCTCCCACGAGACCGGGAGATTGTCGCCTACTGCCGGGGGCCCTACTGCGTGTTCTCCGACGAGGCGGTTGCGCTTCTCAGGTCGCACGGCTACCGGGCGCGCAGGCTACGGCAAGGGCTGCCCGACTGGCGGGCGGCCGGGATGCCCGTGGAGGGCTAGAACAGGAGTCGAACGTGACGGAAGGCAACATCGACGCGATGACCTTGAGGGACATGCTGGAGCGCGGCGAGCGGGTCACGGTGGTGGACGTTCGTAAGGGAGAGGATCACGCAGAGTGGTCGATACCCGGCAGCGTGCACATCGACGCCTACGATGCCCTGAACGCCGGCGAAGATGGGGCCATGGAGGGGCTTGAGCTGCCGGAAGGGGCGCCAGTGGTAACCGTGTGCGGGCGTGGCCGTTCGAGTGCGGTGGCCGCGGAGCAGTTGCGGCTTCAGGGATACGAGGCGTTCTCCCTGGAGGGTGGGATGAAGGCCTGGAGCCTCGTCTGGAACACAGCCGAGGTGCCGCTGCCCGGAGTGAGTGCCGAAGTAGTGCAGATGCGTCGCACCGGGAAGGGGTGACTCTCCTACGTCGTCGGGTCCGACGGCGAGGCCGTAGTCGTAGACGCCTCCCTGGAACCGGAGGTGTACCTCTGGTTGGCCGAAGGACGCGGCTGGCGGATAAC
>OCZS010000830.1_pt1 | contig 10512 bp, 8 predicted proteins | sample 1539071 | NCBI WGS metagenome assembly OCZS01 (sample SAMEA3113584, study PRJEB22503) | soil metagenome | reverse complement strand
AGCAGCAGAAACAGGCAGTGAATATGAACAAGGAGCCGCTGGATCTAATAAATAAATTAGAAAAGGTTAGAAAAAATTAAAAACCTAATTCAAAGCTGTGTTCTCAATAATAGAAGAGAAACTTCCTTATTTTGTTTCTTCTGACCTTCAAACCCGTTATTCACAAAAGAGATGTTGTTATGTCACCTATGCCACGCCCTACATAAATGGGAGCCAGGAAATTATCCCACGATTGACTGCGTACGGTTGATAACAGTCTCAAAATCTTGGACAGAAATACGCACTCCACATAATAAGAAATATGGCAGTGCTAAAACAAAATAGATTTGGTCAGTTTCTAAAAGACCGTTTCTGATCATAGGTGTTTTACTACCATGGTCATACAGGATATATGCCCGACCAATATTGTTCACGGTTGGCGAAGAATGAATGAGAATGGTGTGTCTATTATATCCATACAAATCAGAACTTACACAGGAATAGATCCATCCCAAACATCCTACGTATTACTTAAACGAAATAAAGTCATCTCGTATCAGTTCTACCGTATTGTCTCCCCACCATCAACTACAATTGTCTGTCCATTTACAAATGATGTATAATCGCATGCAAGAATCAATGCCACACCAGCGACTTCTTCCGGCTTGCCTGCTCTTCCAAATGGGATAGAAGAAACAATATCTACTCTCTGCTCGGTTGTTAATCTATCCCAATTTCTATGTGTAGCAATAGTTCCAGGGGCAATGGCATTGCATCTTATTCCATATTTGCCAAACTCAGCTGCTATGTGCTTTGTGATTCCAAGGTTAGCAGCCTTGGCAACCGTATATGGCGCACCTTTTGCATATCCACTGATTGCAGGAGTAGAAGAAATGTTAATTATAACTCCTCGTCGCTTTTCGATCATGATGGGAAGTGCCTCACGGCAGCATCTATAAGTTCCAATTGTATCCACATTAAAGATATTTTCCAAATCTTGGTCTTGTATTTTTTCGAAACTTGTGTCCCACATCTCATCTTTAATTGGATAGCCTGCGTTATTTACCAGTACATCAATTCGGCCATATTTTTGATATACTATGTCAGTCATGTCCCTTACTTCAGCGGCCGATGCTACATCAACCCTTAAACCAAGAGGATTGGTTTTGTACTCTCTAACGAGATCGTCTGCTACGCTTTGAACCTCATTCCTATCTCTTCCAGTAACAACCACATTTGCACCCTGCTCAGAAAATAGATTCGCCATTGCTCTTCCATTTCCTTTGGTTGAACCTGTAATAACTGCAACTCTTTCTTCAAGCAATCGCATTTACTCTCATCCATTTATTGAATAACAACAGAAGGAATAAACAATTTCTGACTATTTATGGTCGCTGCTTTAGTCCAGACCATAACCCTCGTAGGACATTCATACGCTGGATTTGTGATAACAAATGCTGCATACAATAATCCCAACGTCACAGAACTTGTTCACATTGCTACCTTGCTCTAGACGAGGGTCATTACTCTCAAATTTCAACCGATATCTATCATATCGAGCAAGAGAATTAGGAGATCCCATTCTTGTTTTACTGTTTATTTCTTCTGCTGAAAAATATGCCACTCTCGACCTGTTTCTTCAGTTCGTTCTAAAGTCACTATACCGCATTTGCTACAAATAATTTCGCCAGATTCTTTATCGGTTATTGCAATGCTGCTTTTCTTTCACTTAGGACATTTTGCAGTTATTTGTTGTGGTTGTAATTGAGCCGTTTTTGTAGGAAGGAGGAGTCCTCTACGTGCTAGATTATGGACGTGCTTGAAGTTGTAGCGGAACTTCAAAGCGTCTTCCATATCTGTTAATTATCATCGAGATCTGATCACTTATGTGTTTTTTGCGAACTTGCGATGAGAGTTGAGAAGGATCATTAATTCTATTGCCGTCAATTTCTTCAATTATGTCTCCCTTTCTTAAACCTGCATCGTCTGCGGGACTGTATGGTTCTACTTGTGCTATTAAAGCACCTTCTATCACGGGTAATTGATAATAATGTGCTAACTGCCTTGTTATTTTTATAGAGGCTATTCCAATCCACGGTCTATTAGTGACACGTCCATTTTCTATGAGCTCGCTCATTATCGACTTGGCCATGTTAATAGGTACCGCAAATCCGATCCCGTTTGCATACGGCATTTTGGCAGTATTAATAGCTATAACCTCACCTTTTGTGTTAACAAGAGGTCCTCCAGAATTGCCAGGATTTATTGCCGCATCGGTTTGAATTAATTCAAGTACGCCATTTTCAAATTGTATATTTCTATTCAGTGAACTTATTATTCCTGCCGTTACTGTTGGTCCTCCTGTTAAGCCAAATGGATTGCCTATTGCAATAACTACTTGTCCTATTTTCAGATTGTCAGAATTTCCTAGGTGAGCATAAGGAAGCACATCACCCTCATCATTAGAGGTGCCTTCTGCCTTAACTACTGCTAAATCCGTTATTTCGTCCTTCCCTATTACCTTTCCATTTAGCATCCTTCCATCGGCAAGTGTAATCTTTAATCGTTTTGCATCATCAATTACATGGTTGTTCGTAAGAATATATCCATTCTTGTCTATTATTACCCCTGAACCAACACCTTCTACTGGGAATATTCGAAATAGCTGATCTTGTATCATTCTTACAGTGGCAATATTTACGGTACTCTTGCTCACTCCTTCCACAGCATTAGCGATCAAATCCTCGCCGAGCGGAATGGTCACCGGTCAGTATTCGCCCCCTCTTATTCTATTTACATAACCATACTGTCTTGAACCTTCTTGGTTATCATATTTTTGTAGTCCTAATAGATTCACACATCCTATACGTAAATGTACTATAAGTTGACAAGGTATTCTCAGAGTTAGTCACACTGAAATAGCTATCACATCATCGGTCAGAATATTTGTTGGGGTTCTTATCCAAATTAAATAGATGATTTAACAGTCTATGATTAATAGAAGAGCGGGATCCAGCCATTAATGACTTTGCATTAAGGTGTAATAGCTGCTGGAGAACAAATAAGGACAAATGCATCAAGATTATCCGCACTTCATGTGAAAAGTATTATTGTGAAGAGTGCTTAAGTATGTTTGACAATCTATGTCAGTGTTGATATGAAAAGCATTATGGATTTCTATTCGATAAGTTTTGCTCAACTGTTAATTCTAGATGCTTTTGAGAGTATTTTTATTACATTATATATTTTGTTTGTTTTTCTGTACAATAGAGAATAAGCATGTATCTATATCGCATCTATGACAACAATACAATCTACTTACGAAGTAATCTCAAGCTCTGCACTTCCAAAGAGAACAGAAAATGGCCTACACCATATCAGGACAGTATTATATTTTGTCAAATCTGTTTCTGTGGGTATATCATAATTTTGATTTCCATTGTTAGCTTTTAGTTTGCCAACATTTACAAAATCTGAAGAGCTTTTGTCAGTGGCGAGATAAACATATAGATCGGGTCCATTAGTAACCCGTAGATCCTCTAGTCTTAGGATATTGCTACCATCTTGTAGTGGAATTACTTTTGCCATCCCTTCAGCGTTGTGGATTCCATCTCCAACGCCTACAAAAGAACCTGTTCTAAATGCATCAGGTGTGGTAGTATTGGTAGCGGTATTCTGTGGTTGCCGTTGTGATAGCATTTCATCCATGGACTCATCTATACTATTATTTATCCTAGCAGCTGCAGCCATTATCTCATCTCTGTCTTGTGAGCTCATCTGCTTCGCTGCCTGCATTTTTTCTTCTTCATTCATTGCAACAAATCTCTGAAAGGATCCTGATTGCACTGCACTTGTGGGCAGAGGTTCATTTACTTCAGTTGAGATAAACAACGGAGAAGTAAGGTAATAAACCCCTGCACCAACTATGATAACTATTGCAGATATTATTCCAACCTTAACACCTTTTCTCACAGGCAATGTTGTAGTAAGGTTTTGTAGTTAAACTTTCACTCAAGCTTAAGAGCCATGAAACCTTTGTTTATGAGGCCTTTTCATAGTCGAGAAACTAGTCATTCATCATATTTCTAATTTCTAATTTCCTACCATACTCTCGTGTACCACTTTATAACTAAAACATATGAAGGCTAACTCATGCTTTTGGAAGCAATAAATGATATATACGTCATTCGAAAGTTAATCTTATATCGAGCCAGCCAAAGTTATTTCAGTAAGAATATTTATTAGGACAAAAACTCCTGCTTTAAATGGAGACCAACTTTAATATTAAAACAGGACGATATGAATGCGATCACATCAGAATTAAGACATAATCAGAAGATCCTTTATTTACCAAATAGTTGATCACACAATGATTCTCCCAATATTCTGGCACATCTATTATTAAGATCGTTTAGCAAACTTTCTGGGGAATCTGGTCGTGGCTGTTGTTGTCGATTTGAATTGTTATTTGGCGATTCAATAGAGCCAGCTGCCGCAGATGATGGACCCAATTGTACAGAAACACTCTCCGCCTTACCATCCCTCAGTATTGTTAATTGTACTATATCACCAACTTTCTTTGTGTCCAAATATGAAAGAATGTCATCTATTGTATTGACTGTTCTGTTATCTATTCTCAGTATCACATCGCCTCCTAGCTCTATTTCTGTTCCATTGATATTGGAGATAACATATCCGCCTCTTATCCCCGCCTTATCAGCTGGTCCTTCAGCAATAATGTCAACTACAAGGAATCCTGTTGCCTCAGTGAGATTCATTGCTTTGGCAATAGCAAAAGTAACGTTGGTTCCCGAAATCCCAAGAGAAGGTCTTTGTTCTTCTTCTACTTGTGGCTCTGGTTTTAGCTGACTGCTACCTGGCCTTGCAGTTAGAGTAATGTTTATGGTCTGAGGCTTACCATCTCTTAATACTGTTAATTGTGTTGTGTCTCCTACACGCTTATTTCTTTCTAAATATGTAAGTATATCCTCTATTTTTCTTACCTCTTGGTTGTCTATTTTTAGAACTATATCCCCTCCTAGTCGTATTTCTCTTCCATTAATGTTTGTGACTTTATCTCCTCCTCGTATTCCAGCTTTATCAGCAGGACTTCCCTCATTGATACCTATGACTAAAAATCCCTTTGCATCTTCCAGACCCAAACCTAAAGCTTTTGCTATATCAGGTGTAATGTCAACACCTATCATACCTAGCCAAGGATGCTGATAAGAGCCTGTTGCAATTAAGGATGGTACTACTTTTGTAATAGTATTTGATGGTATAGCAAAGCCGATTCCAGCATAGGCTCCTGTTGCTGAAAATATTGCTGTATTCATACCTATAACTTGTCCTTCTACATTCAGAAGAGGTCCGCCTGAATTTCCTGGATTAATTGCTGCGTCTGTTTGAATTATGTCTGGAATTGAGAATGCGCCAGATTCTTCTTGTTGTTGCTGTCGTTGGTCTGGAATTAAAGGTGGTAGCTCGAATGGTAAGTCAGGAATATCTGGGAATAGATCATCAGACGGTGGAGGGATTTGTGGTAGGCGTGGTTGTTCTTGTTCTCCTGGATTGTCTCTGGGCAAACTTGGGCGTTCTTCTACTGATAATGATGGAATGGTTCTCCCAAGCCCACTAACAACTCCAACGGTCAATGTACCTGACAAGCCGAATGGATTGCCTATTGCAATAACCTGTTCACCTATTTTGACTTGCGAAGAATTTCCAAAGGATAAAGGTATAAGTTTTGATTCAGATATATTTTCTACACGCAGTACTGCAATATCGCTGAAGGGATCAGATCCAACAACTCTAGCATTATATGCGCTTCCATCATGAAAGGTTACGATAATATCGGTATTGTTATTCGAAGAGGACGTATTATTGGGGTATGATCCAGACAAGGATGCTAGCGCTACAACATGATAGTTTGTTATGATGTGTCCATCATTATCGTAAATGAATCCGGATCCAAGACCAGAACTAACGGGTCCTGCTATATCTCTACTTGTAGTAGTAACCTGCACTACAGAATCTTGTACTTTTGAAAACAATTCAGTTGGTGTAAGGGTAGTAGCATTACTGGAAGCAGTGCTACTAGTCCTAAGAACACGTTCTTGATGTTCCAGTTGGCGAGCTTCTGTTAGTTGAATTATATGATAGTTGCCACTCGCATTGTATATTGAGATTGAAAAAAGAAAAACGAGTGTGAATATACAAGTTATAATAGATTTCCTCTGGTGTTTGGCATTAGAAAATAAAGTCATAAGTAATCCATGTTTCTGATATAAGAAAATATAAAGATTGGCCATTTATAAAACGGTTGAAATACCAATGGGTCAGAATTTCTGGGTTATTTGTTAGAAATTTACAGTAGCATAACAGTATCATCAAAATAATAAAGGTTATAACTGTTGAATTCTTCTTACAGTTCTCTAAGCTTAAGCTTCTGTTCAAGAAAAGGATTTAGGTAACTTATATAAAAAGGGAGATTTTGTTGTCTTCGATAAGATAGGACGACGGTTAACAAAATTGCCACTGTGTCTAATCCTGCCAATAGCGGAGATCTTTCATCCAAACCAATCTATACTAAGCTATAAATGATGATACTTTAAGCGGTACCCATTGCAGATAAAATGTAATTATTACAATTGTAAAATATAGTTGGGACAATAACAAAGTCATAAATAAAATGTTGCAGAATCTAAACTTACTATGGGACAAAAAGGAAGAGAAATCTTAGAAATAGATGTTAATGAAGTAATACAAGATCTCAATTCTGCTTATGCTGATGAATGGTTAGCTCATTATCAATATTTTTTGTTTGCTCAAGTGATCGAGGGCATTGATGCTAAAGAACTAAAAGATAAGCTTGAGGAACAATCTGCAGATGAACTAAATCATGCAAAAGAAATAGTAAATAGGATACTAGAGCTTGGTGGAAAACCAATAACAAACCCTATGGAAGCATCTACCTGTGGATTCTCTGAGCCACCAGAAGATTATTCAGATCTAGCCAGAGTAGTTGAGCTTGTACTGGAAGGTGAAAGATGTGCCATTGAAAAGTACAACAAATTAGCCAAGAAATATCATATGAAAGATCTGGTAACTCATGAGATATTTGAAGATCTTCTCAAAGATGAAGTTAGCGATGAAGAAGATTGGGAGAACTTCCTGCCAGCATTAAAACAAAAACAAGCAAAACAACAACAATACAGACAAAGAGAAGAAGGTCATCAGCTTTCCTCAGCGGCTACAACTGCTTCTATGTAGCTTACAATAAAAATTCATCTCATGAACCATATGGTTTCTCTTTAGGCAATCTCGTCTTCAGATTCCTACCATGACGGATTTACCAGTGTGATAGATCTATCTATCTCATTTCCTGAAGTCATGTTGTTAACTCTTGTTTTAACACTCTTAGTAGTCAGGCCAATGGTATGGACTATATTTCTGTAAGATAACCTACCATTTCTTTAGAGCAAATTTAGAATTTTAAGATCAATACTATCTAGAATACGCCTCGGCAATATAGGGATAATAATGAAATTACCAACCATTTTTGTGCTTTTTAGTCTAGAAATAGAACTACTTCAAAAGTCTAAGGGAAAACAAAATCTGCTTACTTCAAGTGATCGAATAAGTATTTACGATTCAATAACGACCATCTGTCTGCATCTATAAACGAGCAGCAAGAGGTATGGTTAATATGCTTTCGTTCACCATTGTTAAATGATGTATATCCAGTTAGGTAGATCTTAAGTATTTGGCTTAATCATTGTCTATTCTTGACTAGAGGGAAGCCTCTGAGTTATTTTAAGTAATTCGGATTGTGCAGCGCTTAACTCTTCTAGCGCCCTTGTATGCTCATCTTTCAATGCCTCCTCTTGAGCCTGGTCTATATGATTTTGTAACAGATTAAATTCCTGAGTTATTGCCTCTACATGGGCAGGGTCCAATTGTCTACTAATGACTTGAAAGAGTTCTCCACTAGCCGAATTCAGCTCATCAAGTACCGTAGTGGTATCGTTACTGTCTAATGCCTGGCGTGCCTCAGTCAGATCCTGTGTTAATAATTCGAAATCGCCTTGTGTCAGATTGGCCGATAGAGCTGCTGTTCCTGTTTGATTAACAACCGTTTGATTTTCAACGGACTCAGCCCCAGCAGTAGACTGGTTTACTATACCACTGCTTTGATTAGATACGCTATTAGTAGAGTTAATGCTATTCTGTTGATCTTCTTGCTGCCCCGATGTTGTTTGAAAAATCATAGTTCCTCCAAATGATACAGTCAGGATCAGTAACGATGTAACCACTGTATCAAGCAATACGACTGGATAGTTTTTTCTTTTACTATTCATTGTTGTGAAAAGAAGGAGCTTTAGACAATATAATGTTTACAATACCAAGAATTCGTGACTATCATCAATTTATGTTTAGAAGTATGCTAGGGTTGTCCTTATCGGTGTGACGATAAAATCCTACATATACGAATCGCGTATCTGATATGTGCTGGTATTTATCTGACTTCTAAATGAAGGAGAATATCAGCCTACTTTTTTCCATTTTTGAGGAATAGGACATGCAATTTAACTGTTCAGAACCAAACAAACCGGAATCAAAGTTCTGTGCTAAATGCAGAATGGTATTAACATATGATGCATACAACGAAACTCTAGAAAAGTAGCAAAAAAAAGAATCTGAAATTCAAGTATTGAAACAAAATTACGAACAGGATGTGAGGCTATGCGTGAGGAGATGGAGGATAAATTCCAGCAGATACTTTCAAAGATAGACGTTGCAACTTTAAAATCCTAGATTATTGCATGGATGATATAGCATTGAGTAATTTGAACAACCCATACGTGTTTCCAATCTGCAGGCACAATCATGTTTAGCCTAATATTATTGGTTTTTTCATTCCCTATTTTCTCGCTCATCCTTATTGTCAGAGCTTTTGTCCTTTTCTAACGTCCAGGGAAACCATTTTCCAATAATCTTCTCCCAGTCTATTTTGATGAAATAATATATCGTTACAACGATTATTACTATTGTTAATGCTGCTATAATGATAAGAAATTTAGGGTTAGATGTTTCTGCAAGCAGGTATTCGATAAATGGCCTTCCAAAATAAATACTGATTACTACTATTACTCCACCTAGTACAAATTTGCCAACAAACAGCGCTGACACAAACTTAAGTGGGCTATATTTTGCTAATCCCAAAGGAATGTATACAATGTCATCTGGTATAGGAGTGGCAGCGGCGGTAAATACGCCCATCCAACCGTATCTGCTCAGCAATTTTTGTAATGGCAGCATTCTCTTTTTGGTATTATAACTGAGTATTATTTTTCTTCCATAGTAGCTTCCGCAAAAGATTATCATTTTTCCAGCGACAGCTCCTATGGTACTGAACAATACGATGAGAGTAGGATCGAAATTCTTGTTAAGAGCTGCGGACATGAGCACAGGGAAATATGGAATGGGAATAAACACCATAACGCTTGATACAAAGCTAAATAGTACAATACCTAGATATCCAAGTTCCAAACCAAAGTTAAAGAAATTTTCAATTACTAACAAAATCTGACCTACTTACAACAAGTATATTCAGAGGTTTAAAATGCTACTGCAACTAATATTAACGATTTTCTTTCTCATATATTCATTGCATTCCTAACTTGAACGTTCTACCCAGCTTTATGGTTATATTAGTTGACAAATATGACAATAATGAAGCACATAAGGAAGAAATTATTGACGCCTCTAAAGCCCCTGTTCTCTCGTCCAATAGCAAGCCATACATTATCAAAAACCTTGATACGATATAAACGATGTCAAATACTAGATATGCAATAATTAAATGCTTTATAATTCGATTTAAAGTTCCTGAATCAGTTGTTTGGGCCACAGAGTGTCCATATTTCTTTTTGCTGTCTCTATGAAATAAGAAGATAAAGAGTGGTTTAGAAACACAATAACCTATCAGTATTGTTATCACGGAGATATCAAAAGCACCGCTGATATCTAGTTCAACAATGATTTGTGTAACAATTATACTGACTAAAAATCCAACTGTTCCAGAAACAAGCAGGTTTCTATTAAAAAGCAAAATATCTCGATACTTTTTACGGAAACCAATAGTATTGTTTTGGCTCTTCTTGGTTTGATTGTTCAACAGATCCCTTCTTCCTACACGATAGAGTAGTTAAGATAATATATAACTGCTGGACAGTCGATATGAATTATCTATCTTGTATCTACCTTTTTACTAAATTCGTATACTATGTGCCTATCTCAATCCTTACCTATATTCTTACTTATATATGGTAGTTAAGATAACCTACCATATATTGAGAAATATTGTATTTAGCCGTACTTGATATTGAATGGCTCTACTACGAAAACTAGACCCTTGTTTCCGACCAAGGTTGTTTAAAGGGTTTAGCCATAGATACTTCGGTGATCCACTCACATTTTACTCCTGCCTTGTCATGGTGCTTTTCAACCGCAACCCTATCCAGAGCATCC
>OCZS010000829.1_pt1 | contig 10519 bp, 10 predicted proteins | sample 1539071 | NCBI WGS metagenome assembly OCZS01 (sample SAMEA3113584, study PRJEB22503) | soil metagenome | reverse complement strand
GGGATCACCTGCCGATGTCCGTCCCGACGTCGGATTGCTGCCAGACGACCAGGATGCGCTGGACCACGGTGATGGCGGTGCCGGCGACCAGCACCCACAGGCCGGCCTCGGCGTGCCCCAGCAGCAGGGCGAACCCGAGGACGATGACCCGCTCGGGCCGCTCGGCGATGCCGACGTTGCAGGCGAAGCCGAGCGACTCGGCCCTGGCCTTGATGTAGGAGACGACCAGCGACAGGCTCAGCACCAGGGCGGCCAGCATGGCCATGGCGTCCAGGTCGCGGACCAGGGCGAACCAGATGACGCCGGTGAGCACGGCCGCGTCCGAGAGGCGGTCGACGACCGAGTCCAGGAAGGCGCCCCGGCGCGAGACCCGGCCCGAGGCCTTGGCCACGGCGCCGTCGAGCATGTCGGGGAGGCCGGAGAGGAGGCTGACCGCGCCGCCGATCACGGGCTGGCCGGTGGCGATCAGGGCGCCGGCGCCGAGGCTGCCGGCGAGCCCGACCGCGGTCAGGCCGTTGGCGGTGATGCCGGCCTTGGCCAGGGCGTGGCCTGCCGGCTCGGTGACGTGACGGAAGGTGTCGCGGGCCTTGGACGAGAGCACGGATCTACCTGTCGTGACGGGGGCGATCCTGGGGGGAACGCCCATGGCTGAACTTGGGGAGGCTAGCACTCCTACAGACCCGGCTCAACGACGACCGGTTACGGCAATATGCGGTGGTAGCATCGCCAATCCCGGGCGACACCGGCGACATCGAGGGAGGCTGGCTGCCTGTGAAGCGCTACCCCACCGACCATGTCCGCAACATCCTGATCGTTGGTCACGGGGGCGCCGGCAAGACCTCGCTGGTCGAGGCGGTGTGTCACGCGACCGGGGCCACCAACCGCCTCGGGCGGGTCGAGGACGGCACCACCGTGACCGACTTCGAGCCCGAGGAGACCCGCAAGCACATCTCGGTCTCCCTGGCCGTGGCGCCCGTCGAGCACGACGGCTTCAAGGTCAACCTGCTGGACGCCCCCGGCTACGCCGACTTCATCGGCGACGTGCGCTCGGCCCTGCCGGCCGCCGACGGGGTGCTGTTCGTGGTCTCGGGGGTCGAGGGGGTCGAGACCCAGACCGAGGTCGTCTGGACCATGGCCGAGGAGATGGGCCTGCCCCGGGCCTTCTTCATCAACAAGCTCGACCGCGACCGGGCCTCGTTCTCCCGCTCCCTCGACGCCATCCAGGCCGCCTTCGGCAAGGCCTGCCCGCCCCTGTACCTGCCCATCGGCGAGGAGCAGGACTTCCGCGGGCTGGTCGGGCTGCTGTCGGGCCGGGCCTTCACCCACGACGGCGGCAAGCGGACCGAGGGCGACGTCCCCGACGACCTGACCGACGCCGCGGCCAGCCTGCGCGAGCAGCTGATCGAGGCGGTGATCCAGGAGTCCGAGGACGAGGAGCTGATGGACCGCTACCTCGGCGGGGAGGAGATCGCCCCCACCGACCTGATCGGCGACCTGGAGCAGGCGGTGGCCGCCGGGCGGCTGTTCCCGGTGCTGGCCGGGGCGGCCATCAAGAACATCGGTGTGGCCGAGCTGCTGGAGGTCTGCACCCAGGCCTTCCCGAGCCCGGCCGAGCGGCCCGAGGTCGAGGGCCGCCGCGCCGACCCGGACGGCCCGCTGGCCGCGTACGTGTTCAAGACCATCGCCGACCCCTATGTGGGCCGGATGAACCTGTTCCGGGTCGTCTCGGGGACCTTCCGGCCCGACACCACCGTGTTCAACGCCACCAAGCGCAAGGACGAGCGGGTCGGCCACCTGCTGACCGTGCGCGGCAAGGCCCAGGAGGCGGCCGACCAGGTGGTCGCGGGCGACATCGGCGCCGTGGCCAAGCTGGCCGACACCTCCACCGGCGACACCCTGACGTCCAAGGACGCCCCGGTGGTGCTGCCGTCGCCGGTGATGCCCGACCCGCTGCTGCCGATCGCCATCGCCCCCAAGTCCCGCGGCGACGAGGAGAAGCTCTCCTCCGGCCTGGCCAGGACCGAGGCCGAGGACCTGACCCTGCGGGTGGAGCGCAACGCCGAGACCCACCAGACGGTGCTGTGGGGCATGGGCGAGAACCACATCGAGATCACCCTGGAGCGGCTCAAGCGCAAGTACGGGGTCGAGGTCACCCAGGTGCCGCTGCTGCTGCCCTACAAGGAGACCTTCAAGGCGCCGGTCAAGGCCATGGGCCGGCACGTGAAGCAGTCGGGCGGCCACGGCCAGTACGCCATCTGCAACATCCAGGTCGACCCGCTGCCCCGGGGCAGCGGCTTCGAGTACGCCGACAAGATCTACGGCGGGGCCGTGCCCCACCAGTTCATCCCCTCGGTCGAGAAGGGCGTCCGCAAGGCCATGGAGGACGGCCTGGCCGCCGGGTTCCCGGTGGTCGACATCCGGGTCACCCTCTACGACGGCAAGTTCCACTCGGTCGACTCCTCCGACATGGCCTTCCAGATCGCCGGCAACATGGCCCTCAAGGAGGCGGCGGCCACGTCCGAGATCACCCTCCTGGAGCCGGTGCTCGAGCTGGAGGTCCTGGTGCCCGACGAGTTCGTTGGCGACATCCTCGGCGACCTGTCGTCGCGGCGCGGCCGGGTGGTCGGGACCGACCCCGTCGGCACCGGCAAGACGCTGGTCCGGGCGACCGCCCCCGAGGCCGAGGTGGTCCGCTACGCCATCGACCTGCGCTCGATGACCAGGGGCAAGGGCTCGTTCGCGCGGCGCTTCTCCCACTACGAGGAGCTGCCCTCGCACATGGCCGCCAAGGTGATCGAGGAGGTCAACGCCCGCAAGTGAGCGATCCGGGGGGGCCGCTGCTGGTCACCGGGATGCCGCGGACGGCGACCAGCTGGGTGGGCAAGATGCTGGAGGCCAGCGGCGCGCTGGTGTACGTCAACGAGCCGATGAACCCCCAGCACCCGCCCGGCCGCTCGCCCGGGGTGCTGCGGGCCGACGTCGAGCACGCCTTCCAGTACATCAGCGAGGAGAACGAGCGGGTCTGGCTGCCGGCCTTCCGGGACACGGTGCGGCTGCGCTTCCACCCGCTGGCCGAGGTGCGCCGCAACCACGGCCCGTACGACCTGCTGCGGGCCCTCAAGTACACCGCCGGCTTCGGCCTGGGCCGGCTGCGCGGGCGCCGGGCCCTGCTCGACGACCCCTATGCGGTGTTCGCGGCCCCCTGGCTGCAGCGCCGGGTCGGCTGCCAGGTGGTGGTCACGGTCCGCGACCCGGTGGCCACCGTGTCCAGCTGGCGGCGGCTCGGCTGGACGCCGCGGCTGGCCGAGCTGCTGGCCCAGCCGGCCCTGGTCCGGGACCGCCTGGCCCGGTTCGTCCCCGACCTGGAGGCGGCCGTGGCCGCCGACGGCGACGGCGGGGTCGGGCCGGCCAGCCTGCTCTGGCGGGTCATCTACGGGACGGTGGCCGACTACCGCCGGGAGCTGCCCGCCCTCGAGGTGGTCCGGCACGAGGACCTGTCGGCCGACCCGGTGCCGGCGTTCCGGTCGCTGTACGGCCGGCTCGGCCTGCCCTTCGGGCCCGACGCCGAGCGGGCCATCCTGGCCGCGACGTCGGCCGGGTCGGGCGGGGGGGCGATGCGCTGGTCGGTGTCGGGCGGCGGGGTCTCCAAGACGGCCGCCCGCCGCCTCGACAGCCGGGCCAACCTCCAGGTGTGGCGCGAGCGCCTCACCCCCGAGGAGGTGGCCCGCATCCGCGAGCTCACCGCCGACGTGGCCTCGGGATTCGGTTACACCTCGGGGAACGGCAGCCGGTAGGGCCAGCCGGCGAACTGGTCGCCGCCGTCCCAGGGCCAGCACTCGATCACGAACTGGCGGCCCGCCTTGTCCACCCGGACCAGCCCGTAGCCCTCGCGCTTGCGGGCCCGGTCCCCCAGCTCGGCGTTGCGGCCCCGCTTGGCGGCCCGGAAGGCGGCCTTGGTCAGGCGGGGGTTGGCCACGGCCAGGACCCGCATGCGGTTGCCGTAGGCGTCGGTGAAGTCGCCGGTATGGGGGGTGGCCCCGGGGTTGGGCAGGCCGCCGGCCGGCTCGAACCAGCGCTGCCAGGCGCTGCCGGCGGCCGGGGCGACAAACTGGACCGGGCCGTCGTCGAAGCCGTCCAGGCCGTGGCGGACCAGGCTGGGAAGGTGCTGGTCGCCCGAGAGGAGCAGCGCCCCGGCCCGCTTGACCAGCTCCAGGGCGGTGCGGCGGGCGGCCACGGCGGCGTCGGCGTCCGAGTCGAACTGGGCCCGCCCGCGCTCGTCGGTCTGCAGGCAGCCCCAGAGGGTCTGGGAGAAGCAGAGCTTGGGGCTGCCGGGGTCGGCGGCGGCCCAGTCGGCCAGGAACCGCTCCTGGCGGTCGCCGAGGATGGTCAGGTCGTAGCGCCGGCCGGCCGGGTCGCGGTTGTCCTTGTCGCCGTTCTTGAACTTGCGGTCCTCGACCAGGGCGAAGCCGACCCCGCCGTAGCGGAAGGCGCCGTAGTAGACGCCGATCCCCTGGGCCACCGGGGCCGGGTCGTGGGGGTCGGGGTTGTGGCTGGTCTGGACCCGCTGGACCAGGTTGACCCAGGCCGCCGGGTGCATGTAGCCGCCCTGGCGGTAGTCGCCGCCGGGGGCGGGCGCGCCGGCGTTGCCCCACAGGTTGGGGTGGTAGACGTCGTGGTCGTCGACCAGCACCACCGTGGGGACCGAGCGGGTCAGGTCGCGGAACGCCCACAGCCACAGATACCAGCGGTACAGCACGTCCAGGGTCGGCTCGGGGCCCTGCTCCTTGGTGGTCGGCCGGTGCTCGTAGTACTGGTCGCCGACGGCGGCCAGCAGATGGGGCCTGCGGCGGCCCAGGTCGGCGGCCAGCTCGGCGTAGGGGAAGTAGAGGTTGCGCTCGGTGTAGAGGCCGAGGGGGGCCGACCCGGCCATGCGGTCGCCGGCGTCGCTGCTCACGTTCAGGGGCCGGTAGCTGTGGATGGTGCAGTCGAGCAGCCCGACCCGCAGCTCGTCCTCGCCGGCCGGGTCGGCGGCCACCGTGCCCTCGTAGGCCTGCTCCTCGGCGGTCCCCGCCCCCCACAGGACCCGGTAGCCGCGCTCGGCGGCGCCGTCCCAGTCGGTCACCCGGAAGGCGGCCGCGAACCCGGGCCCGACCGGGGCCACCGCCTTGTCCTCCCAGCCCTCCCCGCCGGGGCGCCGCAGCTGGAGCCGGACCTCGCCCGGGTCGCCGTCGCCGACGGGCAGCAGCTGGGCGGTCAGCTTCAGCACCGGGCCGTTGAGGGTGTGGAGGGTGGCCAGGACCGGGCCCTCGGCCCGCTCGGGCCGGCCGGCCAGCTTGGCCCCGGCGGTGCCGAGGCCGGCGAACCAGTGCCGGGCCCCGCCGGCCGGGTCGGTCGCGGACGAGACCCCCCGCCGGTCGGGTCGGTCGAGGACGAGACCAGCGCGATCCCGCCGGTCAGGGCGGCCCCGTCGACGCCGTCGAGCCGGGCCGCGGCCAGCGGCCGGCCGTCGCGGTCGCTGGCCTGGAGCCGGAGCCGGTAGCGGCCCCGGCCGCGCGGGGTCAGCTCCAGGACCAGCTCGACCTCCTCGTCGAGGGCCCGGGGCCGGGGCTGGCCGGAGCGGACCACGCCCGGGAGGGGGGCGTAGGCGAACTGCCGGCCCTCGTCGGTGTGCTCGCGGAAGCCGACGCTGCCGTCGGCCTCGTAGGTGCAGAGGATGCCGCCGCCCTCGCCGGAGGCGCCCTGGACGAGGGCGGCCGCCCGGTGGTCGAGCCGGCCGCCGCCGGCCCCGATCAGGAACCCCGAGAAGCCCTCCCCGGCGGCCAGGGTGCCGGTGCGGACCCCGATCCGGCCGGCCTGGTCGCCGGCCTTCAGCTCCCTGGTCAGGACGGCCACGGTGCGGGTCCGCATCGGGCCGGTGGCGGCCACGCACTCCAGCCGGCCCTGGTGCAGCCGCCAGTCCTGGAGCCGGTTGGCCCAGTAGGGCGGGCCCAGCCAGGTCCGGGTGCGGTCGGTCCCGGCGGGTGGCGGCACCGGCTCGGGCGCCGGACCGGCCGGGGTCGCCGGCCCGCCGGCCGTCCGCCAGGGCCAGAAGCGCCAGGCGACGACCGCCGCGACCACGGCCCCGGCGCCGGCCTTGAGGAAGTTGCGACGATCGAACCGACCGGCACCCACGGACGTCGACGACCTCCAGGCTCGGGGCGGAGCGTTGTATCAAGGCCCCGGGTGGACAGAACCACCATGGACCCGACCGCTGAGGGCGGGTAGCACCCTGCGCCTAGGCCGGGTGGTCCTCGATCTGCACCAGCCCCTGGCGCACGGCCAGTGCGGCCGCCTCCAGCTTGGAGTGTACGCCCAGCTTGACCAGCACGTTCTGCACGTGGGTGCGGACGGTGTTGAGCGACAGGTAGCAGGCCTCGGCGATGCGGCGGTTGGAGTAGCCGCGGACCAGCAGGTCCAGGACCTGGCGCTCGCGGTCGGACAGGCTGCGCAGCAGCAGCTCGGCGTGGAGGTCCCGTTCGGGCCGCCCGGGGCTGTGGACAGCGCCGGGCACCCCTCCCGGCGGTCGGTTACCCTCCCGTTCAGGGGCCCCACCATCACGGGGTTGGGGTGCGGCGTGCCCGGCGGGCCGGGCGGGGGCGGCGTGCCCGGCGGGCCGGGCGGTGTGGGGGGGCGCCGGGTCGGCCATGACCACCTGGAAGCCGGCGGCCACGGCCCGGATGGCCTCGGCCAGCTCGCGGGCCGAGGCGGCCCGGCTCATGCCGGCGTGGACGGCCGGGGTGGGGTGGGGGCGGGCGTCCTCGGCCAGCAGCAGCACCCGGGTCGCCGGGTCGGCCTGGCCGACCAGGCGGACCAGCTCGGCGACGGCCGGGCCGGGCATCTCGGTGTCGACCACCAGCACGTCGGGGTGGTGGGTCCGGACCGCCTGGAGGGTCGAGGCGCCGTCGCCGGCCAGGGCCACGATCTCCAGGTCGTCCTCGGCCGACAGGACCATGCCGAGGCCCTCGACGAAGGCGTCGTGGTCGTCGGCCAGCACGACCCGGACCGGTTGCCGCATTGCCGCTCCCCCCCGAGAGGCGCCGATCAGGTGTTGACGGCGAGGTCCACTGGATCCGGTTCGGCGTCCGGCCGCAGCGGCAGGCGCAGCCCGACCAGGGTGCCGCCGCCCTCCCGGGGGGCCACCCAGGAGCGGCCCCCGGCCTCGTCGAGGAACCGGCGGACCACGAACAGCCCGATGCCGTGGCCGCTGGGGACGTCGGCGGCCGCGCCCCGGTCGGCCACGACCACCTCGACCTGGCCGGCCGCCGGGTCGGCCCGCACGGCGACCTCGACCCCGGCGGGCCCGCCGTGGGCGGCCGCGTTGTCGATCAGGTTCTCGATCGCCTGGCGGAGCATGGTCGGGCTGGCCTCGACCTCGGCCTGGACGCCGGCCTGGACCCGCACGGTCGCCCCGCGGGCCACGGCCACGGTCCTGGCCGCCGCCTGCACCGTGGCGGCCACGTCGGGCAGGGCCGGCTCGGGCACGGCCTCGGTCAGCTCGCTCCGGCGGTCGCCCAGCAGCTCGCCGGCCAGCTGGTCAAGGTCGGCCACCTCGGCCAGGAGGAGATCCAGCATGGGCGCGGTGTCGAGGCCCTGGCCGCGGAGCATGGCGATCGCCTCGCCGGCGACCCGGACGGCCGCCGTCCGCCGGCGCAGCTCGTGGGCGAGCATGGCGACGTCATCCGGCGTAGCCTGCGCGCAGCCCGGCCGACACGCTGAAACCACTGCAGTCGTCCCCCTGATCGCTGCTTGTGGGCCGTCAACGTACTGCCCTGGGGGACACGCTGCCCATCTGAAGAAGTGACTACTGATGGTACGGCTGCGTGAAAATCCCCCCAAACAGCCGGGCTGTCGGGGGGAGAATTCCTCGCGACCACGCTGATATGTCACGAACCGCCCTCCAGCGATCGGCAACTGGCGTCGACTGTCGTACTACGACTTACGACAGCTGAGGTAGGGCAGGCACGGGCGCATCCGCCAGAGTAGGCAGCCGGAAGGCTCGCGAGAGCTCGCTCGGAAGACAGGACGGTCATGGCAAGAGTGCTGCTGGCGGATTCGCAGCCGCTGTTCAACGAGGCGCTGGAGGCGTTGTTCTCACGGGACGACGTCCACCAGGTGATCGGCCGCTGCTCGTCGGCCGAGGACGCCTTCACCCATGTCTCCAGCCTCCGCCCCGATCTGGTGCTGGTGGACGCCGCCCTGGGCCTGGAAGGCTCGCCCAACCTGGTCGCCCGCATGCTCGAGGCGTACCCCGAGGCGCGGGTGATCGTGCTCGGCGACGACCACGACGCCGACCTGCTGCTGGCCGCGATCCGCGCCGGCGCGGCCGGGGTCGTCGGCAAGACCTACGGCGCCAGCACGGTGCTTCGGGTCGCCGGGGCGGTCCTGGAGGGCGAGGGCGCGGTCCCCCGCGGCATGCTCCTGGAGCTGGCCCGCCGGATGGTGTCGACCGACCGGCCGAACTCGCCGCTGTCGCGCCTGTCCCCGCGCGAGCGCCAGGTGCTCGCCCTGCTCAGCCGGGGCTGGGACAACGCCCGGATCGGGCGGGATCTGTTCATCAGCCAGCATACTGTCCGGACCCACATCCAGAACATCCTCGAGAAGCTCGGCATGCACTCCAAGCTCGAGGCCGCCACCTTCGCCATGCAGCGCTCGACGGAGCTGGAGCTGACCACCGGCGGCCCCGGGTCGAACCGCTGACCGGAAGCGACGAGACGAACCAGAAGGAGCATCAACTGTGACGATCAGCGAGCAGACGTTGACCGGACCGCGCGGCGGCCTGCCGCACGGCGGCCAGCTCGTCGACCGGCGGCTCGACGCCGACGAGGCGAGCGCCCTCGCGTCCAGCCCGCTTCCCTCCCTGCCGCTGACCGCGGCCGAGGCGGCCGACCTGCGCGCCCTGGCCACCGGCGCCTACAGCCCGCTGACCGGCTTCATGGGGGCCAAGGAGCACGAGTCGGTCACCGAGTCCATGCGCCTGCCCGACGGCACCCTGTGGTCGATCCCGGTCTGCCTCGGCATCCCCGACGCGGTCCGGGTCGACGCCGGCCGCCTGGCCCTGCGGGGCGAGCGGGGCGAGCTGCTGGGCGTGCTCGAGGTCGCCGAGGTGTTCGAGCGCGACCGCCAGGCCGAGGCCGAGCTGGTCTACGGCACCGCCGACCCCGAGCACCCCGGCGTGGCCCGGGTGCTGGGCTCCCCGGCCCGGGCCGTGGCCGGCCCCGTCCAGGCCGTGGTCGAGCCCCTGGAGGGCCCGGTGGGCGCCCGCGCCCTGACCCCGGCCGAGACCAGGGCCGCCTTCGCCGAGCGCGGCTGGGGCACGGTGGTCGGGTTCCAGACCCGCAACCCGGTCCACCGGGCCCATGAGTACCTCATGAAGTGCGCCCTGGAGATGGTCGACGGGCTGCTGCTGCACCCGCTGGTCGGCCCGACCAAGGAGGGCGACGTGCCCGCCGAGGTCCGCATGCGCGCCTACGAGGCGGTGCTGGGCTACTTCCCGCCCGAGCGGGTCCTGCTGGCCGCCCTGGTCGCCCCGATGCGCTACGCCGGGCCCCGCGAGGCCGTGCTCCACGCCCTGGTCCGCAAGAACTACGGCTGCACCCACTTCATCGTCGGCCGCGACCACGCCGGCGTGGGCAGCTACTACGGCACCTTCGAGGCCCAGGAGCTGATCGCCTCGCTGCCCGCCGAGGACCTGGGCATCACCCCGCTCCGCTTCGACAACGCCTTCTACTGCCGGCGCTGCCTGGCCATGGCCACCGGCAAGACCTGCCCCCACCCCGACAGCGAGCACGTCGCCCTCTCCGGCACCCAGGTGCGGACCATGCTGGCCGCCGGCCAGCTGCCCCCGCCCGAGTTCTCCCGGGCCGAGGTGGCCGAGCTGCTGATCGACGCCTACCGCTCCTGACCGCCCACACCAACGAAAGGCGCACCGTCCCATGACCAACGACACCGGCTTCGTGCTCTGGCTCACCGGCCTGTCCGGCGCGGGCAAGTCGACCCTGGCCGCCAAGCTCGGCCCCGCCCTGGCCGAGCGCGGCCACCGGGTCGAGCTGCTCGACGGCGACGAGGTCCGCACCAACCTCTGCCAGGGCCTCGGCTTCAGCCGGGAGGACCGCGACACCAACATCGCCCGCATCGGGTATGTCGCCGGCAAGCTGTCCAAGCACGGTGTGGCCGTGCTGGTGGCGGCCATCTCCCCCTACCGGGAGGCCCGCGACCGGGTCCGGACCGCGGTCGACAACTTCGTCGAGGTGTATGTGGCCGCGCCCGTCTCGACCTGCGCCGAGCGCGACGTCAAGGGCCTGTACGCCAAGGCCCTGGCCGGCGAGATCAAGAACTTCACCGGGGTCTCCGACCCCTACGAGCCGCCCGTCAACCCCGAGATCGAGCTGCACACCGAGGCCGAGAGCGTCGACGACTCGGTCCACCAGGTGATCGCCTGGCTGGAGGCCAACCAGCTCACCGCCCCGTCCGACCGCTAGTG
>OCZS010000828.1_pt1 | contig 10520 bp, 11 predicted proteins | sample 1539071 | NCBI WGS metagenome assembly OCZS01 (sample SAMEA3113584, study PRJEB22503) | soil metagenome | reverse complement strand
CAACCGCTCACGGACGCGTTATCGCTCAAACGGTAAAGCTCTCGCCGCAGCCGCAGGAACCCGTCGCATTCGGATTTTCGAAGACGAACCCGGCAGCGAAATCGTCCTCGCGCCAGTCCATCACCGATCCGATCAGATAAAGCACCGATCCGCCATCGACGTAGAAAGTGCCGCCGGGCGTTTCGATCTTCTCGTCGAGCGCATTTTCCTCGCTCACATAATCGACCGAATAAGCGAGGCCCGAGCAGCCGCGCCTGGGCGTCGATAGTTTGACACCGATCGTGCCTTCGGGAGCGCGACTCATCAACTCGGTAATGCGGTCCTGCGCTGCCGATGTCAGCGTGATCGCGGCAGGGCGCGCGCGCACTTTCACTTCCTTGTTCATAGCATTCCCAATTCGAGCCGGGCCTCGTCGCTCATCTTCGAGGGGTCCCACGGCGGGTCCCATACCAGCTTCACTTCGGAATCGCGGATGCCGGGCACCGAGAGCACGCGAAGCTCGACCTCGTTTGGGAGCGATTCCGCGACGGGGCAGTGCGGCGTCGTCAGCGTCATCGTTACGACCGCGTCGCCGTCCTCGCTGATTTCGACGTCGTAGATCAGGCCGAGCTCATAAATGTCGACCGGGATTTCGGGGTCGTAGATCGACTTCAACGCGTCGATCACCGAACTCTTCAGGTCCTCGTTCGCCGGGACGTCGTCCGATGGCTTCGTTTCACCCGAGAGGAAGCCCGCCAGATAGTCGCGCTTGCGCTCGAACTCCGGCGTGACGCGGGCGCGCGGCGGCGGGTTCACCGCATCCACCTGCTCCGTCTCGATCTTCCGTTCCTCGTTCATCCGAAGATCCGCTTCACCTGTTCGATCCCGCGCACCAATGCCTCGATATCGGAGCTGTCGCTGTGCGCCGCAAAGCTCGCCCTGGCCGTCGCCGGAACGCCGAGCACGTCCATCAGCGGCTGCGCGCAATGATGGCCCGCGCGAACCGCGACGCCCACGTCGTCCAATATGGTGGCGGTGTCGTGCGGATGCACCCCGTCCACGTTGAAGCTGACGATGCCCGCGCTGTCCTCGGGACCGTAAATAGTCACGCCGCCGACCCCTGAAAGCGCCGAGCGGCATTCGGCGACGAGGGCGCATTCGTGTGCATGCACCGCATCGAGCGATAGGCCCTGAACCCAGTCGACCGCTGCGTGAAGCCCGACCGCGCCGACGATGTGCGGCGTGCCGGCCTCGAACCGCATCGGCGCTTCGAGATAGGTCGTCTCGGCGAAGGTCACCCGGTCGATCATCGACCCGCCGCCCTGCCATGGCGGCAATACATTCAGCAGCTCGGTCCGGCCCCAGAGGCAGCCGATGCCGGTCGGCCCATAGAGCTTGTGTCCGGAAAAAGCGTAGAAGTCGCAGCCGAGCGCCGCGACATCGACAGGCAACCGCGGAACCGCCTGGCAGCCGTCGAGCAGGAGCAGCGCTCCCGTCGAATGTGCGATCTCCGCCGCGCGCTTCGCATTCAGGATCGATCCGAGCACGTTCGAGACCTGCGCGAAGGCGACGATGCGATGCTCTTGGGTGATCATGCGCTCGGCCGCGTCCAGATCGATGCGGCCGTCGCTGGTCAGCGGAACGGCGTCGACCTCGTAGCCGGCGAGCTGCCAGGGGACGATGTTGCTGTGATGCTCGAGCTGCGAAAGCAGGACTCGGTTGCGGCCTTCTTTGGGCAGGCTGCGCGCGGCCAGGTTGATCGCTTCGGTCGCGCCGCGCGTGAAGACGATCTCGTCCGCATTTCCGCCGATGAGCGTCGCCGCCGCTTCGCGCGCAGCTTCGTAGCGGCCGGTCATTTCGCTCGACCTTTGGTAGACGCCGCGATGCACGGTCGCATAGTCGCGCGCATAGGCCTCGGTGATCGCGTCGATCACCGCCTGCGGCTTCTGCGCCGTAGCGGCGCTGTCGAGGTAGTGCCAGTTCTCGATCGCCGGGAACTGCGCGCGCACGTCGAGGGCGCTGTTCGGCGAAAGGCGGACGGGCGCGGTCATCGTGCAACCCTCTGCAAAGCGTCGCGCGCCGCTTTGCACATCGCCTCACGCTGCGTCTCGTCACGCACTGCGTCCCACAGCCCCATGACGAAACCTTCGAGCAGCAGTGCTCGAGCGCTCGCAGGATCGAGGCCGCGCGATTGCGCGTAGAACATTTGCACGGGATCGAGCTCGCCGACGCTTGCGCCGTGCGCGCACTTCACGTCGTCGGCGTAGATCTCCAGCTCCGGCTTGCAGTTTGCCGTGGCGCCCCGATCCAGCAGCATCGCCTTGACCGACTGCTCGCCGTCGGTCTGCTGCGCGCCGCGCGCCACCTCGACCTTGCCGAGATAGGAGCCGACGGCCTTGCCGCCGAGCACGCTCCGAACCGTCTGCCGCGAACGGCCGCGCTCGCCCAGATGCGTTACGTTGGTCACGACTTCATTCGTCGACTGGCCGTTGCCGATGTTGGCTGCGTAGAGCGCGAAATCCGCATCGGCTTCGAGGCTGACGTCCAGCTCGATGCGGCCGTAGACCGTTGCAGTGTTGAGGGCGAAAAGCCGTGCCTTGGCACCTTCGCCAAGCGCGATACGGACGCGCTTCACGGACACGTCGTCGCCGGTCGGAAGCCACACCTCTTCGAGCGTCTCGCCCGAAGCGACGGTGAGCGTCGAAGGCTCGGCGAACTGCTCCCAGACGGGCTGTAGCGCATCGAGATCGGCGTAGCGCCAGTCCTCCTGCTTGCGTGTGGGGAAGGGGGCAGTCATGCGCGCCTCTTCATCAGGCGGCGCAATTTCTTGTCGCGTGCCCGCTGCCGCTGGGGAGCCATCAATCCGTAGAGCGCGTCAAGCGCGAAGCCCGCCGCGAAGGCGATCGCCACGGATTTCGCCGCGTCGCCCGTGTCCATGAACTGGCTGAAGACGATGTCGATGATCGTGATCATCCCGAAGAGGATCACGAGCAGCGCCGTGTCGGCGACCGCACGGCCGGGATTGCCGCGGACCGCGCCGATGACGAGCATGAAGGCGATGCAGCCAAGGATGATGGCGTAGGTGGTCGTCACGCGGCCGCCTCCGCATAGCCTTCGCGCTCCAGCTCGTGCGCAAGCTCGGGCCCGCCCGATCGGACGATGCGGCCCTGCGAAAGGACGTGCACCTTGTCGGGCGTCACATAGTCGAGCAGCCGCTGGTAGTGGGTGATCAGCAGCACGCCCTTGTCGGGCGCGCGCATGATGCGGTTGATGCCGGCGCCGACGGCGCGTAGCGCGTCGATGTCGAGCCCGCTGTCGGTCTCGTCGAGCACCGCGAACTTCGGGTTCATGATGCCCATCTGGACCATCTCGGCGCGCTTCTTCTCGCCGCCGGAAAAGCCGACGTTGACCGGGCGCTTGAGCATCTCGGCGTCCATGCCGAGCAGCGAGGCCTGCTCTCGCGCGAGTTTGATGAATTCGCCGCCGGTAAGTTCGGGCTCGCCGCGTGCGCGGCGCTGCGTGTTGAGCGCCTCACGGACGAATTGCAGGTATGACACGCCGGGGATTTCGACGGGGTACTGGAAGCCGAGGAAAAGGCCCGCCGCGGCGCGCTCGTGCGGCTCCAGCGCGAGGAGGTCCTGCCCCGCGAAAGTCGCGCCGCCTTCGGTGACTTCATAGCCCGGACGTCCCGACAGCACGTAGCCTAGCGTCGACTTGCCCGACCCGTTCGGACCCATGATCGCGTGCACTTCACCAGCGGGAACGGACAGCGAAATGCCGTTCAGGATCGGCTTGTCGGCGACGGTCGCGTGAAGGTTCGAAATCTCGAGCATTTATCTGTCGGTTCTTCCGGCCGGGCAGTTGAGAAGGAAATAGCGGCGCATCGAATCCATCGCGTCCTGGCGAATGCCTTCGAGCATTCGGCGATCGTTGAGCGCGTGCTGGCGGTCGTCGATGGACGCGCTTTCGAGCGTCAGCTTCTGATCTTCCCCAGTCGACTTGCGCCCCTTCTCGCGAAGGTCGCGGCGGCGCTGCGCGATATCGAGCCGCGCCGCGACGATCGCCTCCTGCTCGCGATAGGCGTCGAGCAGGAACTGGCTGCGCTTGGCCGCCTCAGAGGAGAATGCCGGATTGGCAAAGCCCCGGTCGCAGCGCGCGACGGCCTGGTCGAGCGCATCGAGATCGGCCGACGCCGCGGCAAGCAACAACAACGGCATCATCCGACAGAACCCTCCAGACTGATTCCAAGCAATTTCTGTGCCTCCACCGCGAACTCCATCGGCAGCTGCTTCAGCACCTCGCGGGCGAAGCCGTTGACGATGAGCGCAACTGCCGCCTCCTGGTCGAGCCCGCGGCTCATCGCGTAGAACAATTGATCCTCGCTGATCTTCGACGTCGTCGCTTCATGCTCGATCGTCGCGGTCGGGTTCTTCACCTCGATGTAGGGCACGGTGTGCGCGCCGCACTTGTCGCCGAGCAGCAGGCTGTCGCACTGCGTGAAGTTGCGCACGTTCTCCGCGTTGGGAAGCACGCGCACCAGGCCGCGATAAGTGTTGTTCGACCTGCCCGCGCTGATCCCCTTCGACACAATGGTCGAGCGGGTGTTCGCGCCGATGTGCACCATCTTCGTGCCGGTGTCGGCCTGCTGGCGGTTGTTGGTCAGGGCGACCGAATAGAATTCGCCGACGCTGCCTTCGCCCTTGAGGATGCAGCTCGGATATTTCCAGGTGATCGCTGAGCCCGTCTCCACCTGCGTCCAGCTCACCTTCGACCGCGCGCCCGAGCACAAGGCCCGTTTGGTGACGAAGTTGAAGATTCCGCCCTTGCCTTCGGCGTCGCCCGGATACCAGTTCTGGACCGTCGAGTATTTCACCTCGGCGTCCTCATGCGCGAAGATCTCGACGACCGCAGCGTGCAGCTGGTTCTCGTCGCGCATCGGAGCGGTGCAGCCTTCGAGGTAGGAGACGTAGCTTCCCTTGTCGGCGACGATCAGGGTGCGCTCGAACTGGCCGGTGTTCTCGGCATTGATCCGGAAATAGGTCGACAGCTCCATCGGGCAGCGGACGCCCTCGGGAATGTAGACGAAGGTGCCGTCGGAAAAGACAGCGCTGTTGAGGCAGGCGAAGTAATTGTCGCGCTGCGGCACGACCGAGCCGAGATATTTCTTCACCAGGTCCGGATATTCGCGGATCGCCTCGGAGATGGAGAGGAAGATGACGCCGGCCTTCTTCAGCTCCTCGCGAAACGTGGTCGCAACCGACACGCTGTCGAACACCGCGTCCACCGCTACGCGAGGCGCGCCCTCGACTCCGGCGAGCACCTTCTGCTCCTCGATCGGAATTCCGAGCTTCTCGTAGGTGCGGCGGATTTCCGGATCGAGCTCGTCGAGTGAAGCGAGCTTCGGCTTCTGCTTCGGCGCCGCGTAATAATAAGAGTCCTGGTAATCGATCTCGGGGATGTCGAGCTTGGCCCAGCTGACCTCCTCCATTTCCAGCCAGGCGCGATAGGCCTTGAGGCGCCACTCGAGCATCCACTCGGGCTCGTTCTTCTTGGCGGAAATGAAGCGGACGGTGTCCTCATTCAGGCCCTTGGGCGCGAACTCTTGCTCGATGTCGCTGGTGAAGCCCCACTCGTAGGTGGCGAGCTTCTCCGCGGCCTCGTGGGCTTCCTGATTCCGGACGGCGCTCTGCTCGGTCATTGCGCGAGCTCCGTGAGGCTGACCGCGCCAAGCGCGCCGCGGATCGCATTGCCGACGACGCCCATGTGCGGCTTGACCCGGCAATGCGCGTCGAGCGCGCAGTCGGACGGGCCCTCATGTCCGGAACAGACCGTCATCGCGATCGGGCCCTCGACCGCCTCGACGATGTCGGCCAACGTGATTGTATCGGCAGCTCGCGCTAGGGCGAACCCGCCCGCAGCTCCGCGAACGCTCGTCAGCAGGCCCTCGGCGGCGAGGCGGCCCATCAGTTTCTGGGTGGTCGGCAACGGAACTCCGGTCTCCTGGGCCAGCTCGCTCGCGCTCAGGCGCGCGCCGGCCTCCCGGCGGGCGGCGGCGGTCATGATCACGACCGCATAGTCGGCGAGGTGGGTCAGGCGCATGGTCAATTCGGACTGTTTGTATCCGATTTAGTGCGTTGCGCCGAAAAACTCAACCTTGCGGCGGTCGCGAGACAGGTTATTCCGGTTGCGTGCCGATCTATTCGCTCGTCCGCCCACTGGCGTTCGCGCTCGATGCCGAGCGCGCGCACCGCCTGACCATAGCCGCACTGAGGGTGATGCCGCGGCTGGACCCCGCAAAATTCCCCGATTACCTCCGGTCGACCGTGGCGGGTATCGATTTTCCGTCACCCGTCGGTCTTGCGGCCGGCTTCGACAAGGATGCCGAGGTTGCCGAGCAGATGCTTGGTCTCGGCTTCGGCTTCGTCGAAGTCGGGACGATCACGCCAAGGCCCCAGCAAGGAAATCCCAGGCCGCGCCTGTTCCGCCTTGTCGAGGACGAAGCGGTGATCAACCGCATGGGGTTCAACAACAAGGGGCATGCGGCGGCGTTCGAGCAGCTGCGGCGGATGACGCACCTGCATGGTGTCATCGGGGTCAATGTCGGCGCCAACAAGGACAGCCCCGACCGGATTTCGGATTATGCCGTCGGCATTCGGCGGCTGGCGCCGGTCGCCCGCTACCTGACGGTCAACATCAGCTCGCCGAACACGCCCGGTCTTCGCGCGCTGCAGGACGAAGGCGAGCTTCGAGCGCTCCTCACCGCGGTCGAAGAGGTGCGCACCGACAAGCCGATCTTCCTCAAGGTCGCGCCTGACCTTCAGCCCGGCGATCATGAACGGATCGTGCGGGCCGCGCTCGACCATCATATCGACGCTCTGATCGTCGCCAACACCACCGTTTCCCGGCCGCCGCTTCGGTCGCGTCATGCGAACGAGGCCGGCGGCCTTTCGGGCCGCCCGCTAAAGCCGCTCGCGCTCGAAGCGCTGAAAGCGTTCCGCAACGCCAGCGGCGGCGAGATTCCGTTGATCGGCGTCGGCGGAATTGCGGATGCAGATGACGCCTGGAATCGGATCAAGGCCGGCGCCAGCCTCGTCCAGCTCTATTCGGCGATGGTCTACAAGGGACAGCATGTCGGCCGGATCATTGCCGATGGGCTAGCCGAACGGCTGACTCGCGAAGGCTATTCCAACATCTCGGAAGCGGTCGGCGCGGACGCCTAGGGCTGTGCGGGAAGCGTAAGGACCCGGCCTTCGCGCCGCGGGTCGAAGCCGCCGTCGATCCGGCCGTTGCGGATCATCACTCCGTGCACGCCCGAATCTTCGCCCTGCCCGGGCTTCAGCTCGATTCCGCGCGCTTTCAGTCCCGCCAGGATCTCCGGTGAGAATCTGGTCACCTCGCCCTGGAAGTTCGACCCGCGCGCGACGAGGTTCGGCTGCGCGATCGCATGCTGCATCGGCAGGCTCCAGTCGATCGCCGCGACCAAGGACTTGGCAACATAGGCCAGGATCGCGTTGCCACCCGCCGAACCGATCGCTCCGGCGAAGCGGTTGTCCGGAGTCAGCAGGATCGTCGGGGTCATGGACGAGCGCGGGCGCTTGCCCGGCGCGACCGCATTGACAGCCGGCCGGCCCTGATCGTCGACGGGCCTGAACGCGAAGTCGGTCATTTGGTTGTTGAGGAAGAAGCCGTCGACCATCCGGCCCGACCCGAAGATGGATTCGACCGTGGTCGTCATCGACACCACGTTTCCGTCCGCATCGCCGACGATGAAGTGCGAGGTCCCGGTCGGCTCCAGCGTCGAATCGGCCGCCGCCATCTGACTGCCCGGCGGCGATCCTGCGCTCGGCGGCGGACCGGCCTTCGGCCCGATCAACTGCGCGCGCGATGCGACATAGGCAGGGTCGAGCAATCCCGCGACCGGCACGGTCGGAACGTCGCCGACGTAGCGGTCGCGGTCGGCGTACATGATGCGGCTCGCCTCGGCGAACAGGTACCAGGCCTGCGGATCGTTCGGGCCGCGCTGCGCGATGTCCGTATGCTCAAGCAGCTTCATCAGCTGGATCAATCCGACGCCGCTGGACGGCGGCGGCGGAACGCACATGACGTAGACGCGATACGGCCGGCACAGCGCCTCGCGCTTCACCGGGCGGTAGGCGGCAAGATCGGCAAGCGTCATCGATCCGCCGAGCGGCGCGGCTCGGGTCCGAGCGACGATCCTGGCCGCGGTTGATCCGGCATAAAGTGCCGAGGGTCCCTGATCGGCCAACCGCCGCAGAAAGTCCGCATAGGCCGCGTTGCGAAGCCGGTAGCCCGCCTGGACGAGCGTTCCGTCGGGCTTGGAGAAATAAGCAATGACGTCCGGCGCCTTGTTCTCGGGGAAATCGCCGCGCAGCAGCCGCGCGAGACGCGGGCTGACGATGAAGCCGTCGCGGGCTGTCCGTTCGGCATCGGCGAACAGGCTGTTCCACGGCAGCTTCCCACGCTCCTCGTGCGCGACGGCAAGCATCCGCACCACGCCCGGAACGCCGGTCGCCCTGCCGCTGAGCACCGCCTCCTCGAACGGCATGGGCGTGCCGTCGGAGCGCAGGAACATGGTCGATGTCGCCTGCGCCGGCGCGACCTCGCGGCCGTCTAGGATCGACACCTTGCCGCTCCGCGCGTCGTAATAGGTCATGAAGGCGCCGCCGCCGATGCCCGAGCTCTGCGGCTCGACCAGCGACAGCATCGCCTGCACGGCGATCGCCGCATCGACCGCGCTGCCCTTTCGCTTGAGCACCTCCAGGCCCGCCTGCGCCGCGAGTGGGTTGGCGGCGATCACGAAAGCGTCCTGCTTCGCAGCAACTGCCGGCGGTGGTGCTTCCGACTGCGGAGCCGTTGTGGCACAGGCGGAGAGGCCAACGGCGGCCAGAGCGGTAAGCAATCGGGGAATCAGGCGCATCGCCTCGGCCTAGCGTGGCCGGCGCAAGGCGTCCACGCGCTGGCGCTTGCGGCCGTTTCGGCTAAGAAGTCCCTCCGCTAACGTGAAGGGGAGTCATGGCGCGGCAGCTCGAACATTTCCCGAACCTCGTCACGATGTTCCTCGCCCGCGCTCGGGAGAAGGGGGACGCGCCCTTCCTCTGGGCCAAGCGCGGAGGAAAATGGAAAAGCGTCAGCTGGAAGGAAGCGCGGCGGCAAGTCGCGGCGTTCGCCGAGAGCCTGAAGGCAATCGGGCTCGGGCCCGGCGACCGGGTGATGCTGGTCAGCGAGAACCGGCCGGAATGGCTGATCGCCGACCTCGGCATCATGGCCGCCGGCTGCGTCACCGTCCCGGCCTACACGACGAACACCACGCGCGATCACACGCACATCCTCGGCAATTCGGGCGCGAAGGCGGTGATCGTCTCGAACCAGAAGCTGGCGAAGAACCTTATTCCCGCCGTCCTCTTCAGCTCCGAATGCAATCACGTCATTGGCATCGAGGACATCCGCACCGGGCAGGCGCCGGGCACCGTCGACTTCCATCATTGGGACGAGCTCGTGGCCGCCGACTCCGATGTGGATGCGCTCGAGAAGAGGATGGAGTCGGTCGGGCGCAAGGACCTCGCCTGCATCATCTACACCAGCGGGACCGGCGGAGCGCCGCGCGGCGTGATGCAGCACCACGGGTCGATCCTGGCCAATATCGCCGGTGCGGCCGACGTCATCTCGAACGACTTCGGCTGGGACGATGAGATCTTCCTCTCCTTCCTGCCGGCGAGCCACGCCTACGAGCATACCGGCGGGCAGCATTTCCCGATCGGGCTCGGCGCACAGATCTATTATGCCGAGAGCCTCGAAAAGCTCGCCGCGAACATCGAGGAAGTGCGGCCGACGATCATGGTCGTCGTCCCACGGCTGTTCGAGATGCTTCGCACGCGCATCCTCAAGACGATCGAGGCTAGCGGCGGCGTCTCGCAATACCTGCTTCGTCGCGCGCTATCCATCGGCGCGAAGAAGTATGAGGGGCGCAAGACCCCGCTCGACCTGCCGATGGACGGCATCCTCTCCCTGACCCTGCGCAAGAAGGTCCGCGCCCGCTTCGGTGGTCGGGTGAAGGCGATGGTCTCCGGTGGCGCGCCGCTCAATCCGGAGGTTGGCCTGTTCTTCCAGTCCCTCGGGATCACCTTCCTTCAAGGCTACGGCCAGACCGAAGCGGGACCCGTCATCAGCTGTAACCGCCCGAGCGCCGGCATCCGCATGGACAGCGTCGGCCCTCCGGTAAAGGACGCGGAAGTGCGCATCGCCGAGGACGGCGAGATCATGGTCCGCGGCGAGCTCGTGATGCACGGCTACTGGCACAATCCGGACGAAACGGCGCGCGTGCTGAGCAGCGACGGCTGGCTTGCGACCGGTGATGTCGGCCATTTCGACGAGGCGGGGCGGATCGTCATCACCGACCGCAAGAAGGACCTGATCGTCAACGACAAGGGCGACAACGTCTCGCCGCAGCGGGTCGAAGGAATGCTCACCCTCCAGCCGGAAATCGCCCAGGCCATGGTCTATGGCGACCGCCGTCCGTACCT
>OCZS010000826.1_pt1 | contig 10523 bp, 11 predicted proteins | sample 1539071 | NCBI WGS metagenome assembly OCZS01 (sample SAMEA3113584, study PRJEB22503) | soil metagenome | reverse complement strand
TCCCGAACCGCAGGTGAACCCTGGGCCCGACGGACCGCCAGGGCGCCACGACGTCCCGGCGGCCGTCCGGTTGCGCTCGGCCCGGACGCCCAACCCGGAGCCGCCGCCGGTCACGCCGGGCGCCAGGCCTCGGCGAGGCGGGCCATCTCGATGGCGACGGCGGCCGACTCCTCGCCCACGTTGTGGCCACCGGGCCCCTGGGACCGGGCCAGGGCCTGGTCCTCGTCCTCGGTGGTCAGCACGCCGAACGCCACGGGGACGGCCGTCGAGAGCTGCACCTCCTGGACGCCGCGGGCACACTCCGCCGCCACGATGTCGTAGTGGGTGGTCTCGCCCCGGATGACGGCGCCGATGCAGATCACGGCGTCGACCCGGCCCGACTGTGCCAGCGCCCGGGCCGCGAACGGGATCTCGAACGATCCCGGCACCGACGCCACGACCAGGTCGTCGGGCGTCACCCCGAGGGCGGCGAGCCCGCGGCGTACGCCCTCCTCCAGCCGGTCGACGATCGGCGCGTTCCAGCGCGACCGGACCAGCCCGATGCGCAGCCCCTTGCCGTCGAGGCCAACGGGCACGCCCGCCCGCGCCTGCTCACCCGCCACCCGTCCGCCTCCTGGGAGAAATCACCCGGACTGTCTACAACACGGCCCCGTGGCGGGCCGGCGCCTACAGGACGTCGTCGAGGCCCTCGAGCAGGTGGCCCATGCGCTCGCGCTTGGTGCGCAGGTAGGCGATGTTCTCGGGGTTGGGCGCGGTGAGCAGCGGAACGCGTTCGCTGATCTCGAGGCCGAAGCCCTCGAGGCCGCCGTACTTCGACGGGTTGTTGGTCATCAGCCGCATGGTGGTGATGCCCAGGTCGACGAGGATCTGCGACCCGATGCCGTACTCGCGGCTGTCGACCGGGAGGCCGAGGGCGAGGTTGGCGTCGACGGTGTCGTGGCCCTGGTCCTGCAGCTGGTAGGCCCGCAGCTTGTGGCCGAGGCCGATGCCGCGGCCCTCGTGGCCCCGCAGGTAGACGACCACGCCCAGGCCGGCCTCGGCGACGAGCCGCATGGCCTCGGCCAGCTGGGGACCGCAGTCGCAGCGCAGCGACGAGAACACGTCGCCGGTCAGGCATTCGGAGTGGACCCGGACCAGCACGTCCTCCTCGCCCTGCACGGCGCCCTTCACGAACGCCAGGTGCTCGGTGCCGTCGAGGACGGACTCGTAGGCGTAGCAGGTGAAGTCGCCCCACTGGGTGGGCAGGCGGGCCTCGGTGATGCGCCGGACCAGCTTCTCGTTCTGCCGCCGGTAGCGGACCAGGTCGGCGATCGAGATAAGCAGCAGGTCGTGGTCGTCGGCGAACCGCTCGAGCTCGGGCACCCGCGCCATGTCGTCCTTCTTCTCGTTGACGACCTCGCACAGCACACCTGCGGGGTACATGCCCGCCAGGCGGGCCAGGTCGAGCGCGGCCTCGGTGTGGCCGGCTCGCTTGAGGACGCCGCCCTCGCGCCCCGCCAGCGGGAAGATGTGGCCGGGACGGAGCAGGTCGGCGGGCCGGGTGCCCGGTTCGACCAGCGCCTGGATCGTGGCGGCCCGGTCGTAGGCGGAGATGCCGGTCGAGGTGCCGTGGCGGGCGTCGACGCTCACGAGGAAGGCGGTCCGCATGCTCTCGGTGTTGTGCTCGACCATCGGCCGCAGATCGAGCTCGGCGGCGCGCTCGGAGGTGATGGGGGCGCAGATGAACCCGGAGGTGTGGTGGAGGAAGAAGGCGATCTTCTCGGGCGTCGCGAACTCGGCCGCCATGATGAGGTCGCCCTCGTTCTCGCGGTCCTCGTCGTCGACGACGACCACGATCTCGCCCCGCCCGACGGCGGCGATGGCCTCTTCGACCTTGGCGAAACCCATGTCACGCACCCTCCTGGTGCCACGTGAGCAGGCGCTCGACGTACTTCACGGTCACGTCGACCTCGAGGTTCACCCGGTCACCGGGGCCTCTGTGGCCGAGCGTCGTGACCTGCTGGGTGTGCGGGATCACCGCCACCGTGAACCCGTCGTCGAGCACGTCCACCACCGTGAGGCTCACGCCGTCGACCGTGATGGAGCCCTTCTCGACCACGTAGCGCAGCATGTCGTGCGGCATGCGGACCCGGAGGTCGGGCGCCGGCACGACGACCTCGCCCACCCCGTCGACGTGGCCCTGCACGATATGGCCGCCGAGGCGGTCGAGCAGCCGCACGGGCCGCTCGAGGTTGACCCGGTCGCCGGCGGACCGGTCGCCGATCGTGGTGCGGGCGGCGGTCTCGGCCGAGACGTCGGCCTCCCACCAGCCGGGGCCCATCTCGACGACGGTCAGGCAACAGCCGTCGACGGCGATCGAGTCGCCGACCTTGGCGTCCTCGAGGACGTCGACGGCCGAGATGCGCAGGCGGAAGCCGCCGGCGGCCGTGACGTCACCACCCGAGCCGTCGGGCCCGGCGTCGGCGGCGCCCAGGGACGCGACCTCGCCGAGCTCCTCGACGATCCCAGTGAACATCAGTTGCTCCTCACGGGTTGCAGGTCGACGCGAAGGTCGTCGCCCAGGGTGGCGACCGACGTGATCCGCCCTCGCCACACCTCGGCCATGGTGGCGGCTCCGGGCCCGGCGAACAACCTGGCGGCGTCGGCACCCCCGAACAGCGCCGGGGCGAGGTACAGGACATAGCGGTCCACGAGCCCCGCCCGGTGGAAGGCGCCGGCCACGCCGGCGCCACCCTCGACCAACAGCTGGAGGACCCCCCGCCGGCCGAGCTCGTCCAGGACGTCGCCGATGTCGCCGTCCAGTTCGAGGCAGGGGTGGACCTTCGCCCCCGGCGGCGCGGTCCCGAGGACGACGCGCAGGGGGTCCGGCCCGTCGACGTGGCGGACGGTGAGCGAGGGGTCGTCCGCCCGCACGGTGCCGGCGCCCACGAGGATCGCGTCGCTGTCCGCCCGCAGGGCGTGGGCGTCGGTGCGGGCGGCGGGCCCGGTGATCCACCGGCTGGTACCGTCCGGCGCCGCTGTGCCGCCGTCGAGCGTGGCGGCCAGCTTGAGGACGACGAGCGGCCGGCCGGTCCGCCGGTGCGTCAGGTACGGGGCGAGCAGGTCGGTCACCGCGGCCGCCTCAACCCCCACCTCGACCTCGACGCCGTCGGCCCGCAGCCGGGCGAGGCCACGGCCGCCGACCTGCTGGTCGGGGTCCTCGACGGCGACGACGACCCGGGCCACGCCCGCGGCGACGAGGGCGTCGGCGCAGGGCGGGGTGCGGCCGTGGTGGCTGCAGGGTTCGAGCGTGACGTAGGCGGTGGCGCCCCGCGTGTCGAGTCCCTGCGCCTGCGCCGTGTTCAGGGCGTCGGCCTCGGCGTGGGGGCCGCCCGGCGGGTGCGTGGCGCCCTCGACAACCGTGCCGTCGGCGGTCACGAGTACGCAGCCGACCCACGGGTTGGGCGAGGTGGTGCGACGCACGCCGGCGGCCAGCTCGACGGCCCGCCGCATCGGGCTGCGGTCACGCTCCGCGTCTCCCACCCGGCGAAGGCTACGACCGCCCCCTCGCGCTCCGGTGCACGGTTGCGGGCTCCCGGACCGGGTGCCGGGACGCGTCACGACGGCCGGGGCGGCGCGGGTGCCAGCGGCCGGCGGCGCGGCCCGCGGCCGGGTCAGTGCGGGCGGCCGCCGGTGAGCAGGTCGAGGGCGTGGGGGACGACGTCGAGCACGGCGTCGAGGCACTCGACCGCGCCGGTGGGTGACCCCGGCGTGTTCAGCACCAGCGCCTCGCCGCAGGTCCCGGCGACCGCCCGCGACAGCCGGCCCGGCGGGCTCACCATCCGCATCGCCTCGGCCATGCCGGGCGCCTCGCGCTCGATCACCGCCCGGGTGCCCTCGGGGGTCAGGTCGCGGGGCCCGAAGCCGGTGCCGCCGGTCGTGACCACCAGGCCGGCGAAGCCCGCGGTCAGGCCGGTGAGGGCCTCGGCCACGGCGTCGGTCCCGTCGGCGGTGACCGCCCGCTCGACGACCTCGAAGCCCGCCTCGGCCAGGCGGGCCGCCAGCGCGGCCCCGGTCCGGTCCTCCCGCGTGCCGGCGACGACGCCGTCGGACACGGTCAGCACCTTCGCCGGCCACGGCCGGCCCAGGTCGGGGTGCGCGGCCTCGTCGTGGCGGTGGTGCTCGTGGTGGCGGTACTCGTGATGGGGGTGTTCGTTCATCGATCGTCGGCCCGTCGGTAGCGGAAGAGGCACATGCCGTCGGTGCCGGCGGCCTGGGGCAGCAGGATCGCACCCCGGCCCCACGGCGCCCAGTCCCCGCCCGGCGCGCGCAGGGGCGCCAGGTCCGGCCGGGCGTCCGCCAGCCAGGCGTCGACCTCGGTGGACTCGGCGGTCGTGAGCGTGCACACCGAGTAGGTCAGCGTCCCGCCGGGGCGGACGAGGTCGGCGGCGGGCGCCAGCAGGGCGCGCTGGAGGGCGGCCAGGCGCGTGACCGACGCGGGGTCCGCCCGCCACCGGAGGTCCGGGCGGCGGCGCAGCGTCCCGAGGCCGGAGCACGGGGCGTCGACCAGCACGTGGTCGGCGACGCCGGCCCGCAGCGGCGGCCGCGTCCCGTCGGCGGTGAGCGTCGCCACCGAGCCGACCGGCGAGGCGTCGGCCCCGAAGGTGCGGTCGGCGGCGGCGGCGAGCCGCTCGGCGTTGGCGCGCACCAGGCGGGCGCGGCCCGGCCGCACGTCGCCGGCCACGACGAACGCGCCGGCCGCGGCGAGCGCCGTGGCCTTCCCGCCGGGGGCGGCGCACAGGTCGACGACCACCTCGCCCGGGCCGGCGCCGACGGCCGCCGCCACCTGCTGTGAGGCGGCGTCCTGCACGTAGCCGTCCGCCCGCTCGGTGACCTCGGCGGGGGCGTTCATGGCCTCGCAGGCGGCGAGCGCCCGTTCCCGCCCGAGGTCGGTGGTGAGCCGGTCGAGCACCCAGTCCGGCACGCTGAGCCGCACGGCGTCGTCGGGCCACGTCACCGGCTGGTCGGCGACCCGCCGCAGCACGGCGTTCACCATCCCCCGCAGGGACTTCGGCGCAAGCCCGACCGTCTCGGCCACGGCGGCGTGCGGCGGGACGCCGGCGAACGCGACCTGGTAGGCGCCGAGGCGCAGGACGTTGCGGGCCCGGCCCTCGGGCGGCCTGGCCAGGAACCGGTCGACGAGGAAGTCGCAGGCCCGGCGCATGCGGGTCGTGCCGTAGACCAGCTCGGTGGCGAAGCGGCGGTCGCGGGCGTCGAGCCCGGCCCGCTCCAGCGCCCCCGGGAGGACGAGGTTGGCGTAGGCGCCCGGTCCCGCCGGCCGTGCGCCGGCCGGCCGCCGCCCGCCGAGGGACGCCCGGGCCCGCGGTCCGGGCCTCCGGCGGGCGCGCCGCGCCGGGTTCGAGGGGGCGCCACCCGCTCAGCCGCCCAGCTTGTCGCCGGGGTGCCAGTGGGCGCCGTTGGCCCAGGCGGCGGCGGGCATGCGGCGCTTGCCCTCGGGCTGGACCTCGAGCAGGTGCAGGGCCCCGTCGCCGGCCGGCACGGCCACGGAGCCGGGCCGCTCGTCGAGCGCGGTGGCCCACAGCTTCAGGCGGCTGCCCTCGTGGGTCGTCCAGGCGCCGCCGACGCGGACGAGCCGGTGCAGCTCGATCGCCGGCCGTGACCAGTCGACGTGCAGCTCGGCGGGGTCGACCTTGTGGGCGTAGGTGGGCTCGCCCTGCTGCGGCGTGGGCTGGCCGAGGCCGCGGACCAGGTTGTCGACGAGCAGCCGGGACCCGGCCTCTGCCAGGCGTTCGCGGAGGTAGGCGGCCGTGTCGTCGGGGCCGATCGCCGTCTCGTACCGGTCGTACACGGCCCCGGTGTCGAGGCCCTCCTCGACGACCATGAGGTCGACGCCGGTGCGCTCGTCCCCGGCCAGGATGGCCCGCTCGACCGGCGCCGCCCCGCGCCAGCGGGGCAGCAGCGAGAAGTGCAGGTTCACCATCGGCAGCTCGGCCAGGACGTGGGGTTTGATGATGCGGCCGAAGGCCACGACCACGCCCAGGTCGGCGCCCACGCTCAGGGCGGCGTCGACGGCGTCGGTGGTGGGGATGCCCGCCTCGGCCGCCGCCAGCTTGACCGGCGAGGGGACGAGGGCGCCGCCGCGGCCCCGCTTCCGGTCGGGCTGGGACACGGCGAGGACGACCTCGAAGCCGGCGTCGACCAGCCCGCGCAGGGGGGTCGCCGCGAACGCGGGCGTGCCCAGGAAGACGAGGCGACGGGGGTGGGTCGGCGCGGGAGCGAGCGGCACTGGTTCGCGTCGGCCCTCAGGCGCGAGAGGTCACGTGGGCGGCGGGCGGCGGCGCGGGCCGGTCACCGGAACGACAGGCCGCGGGGCTTGACGTCGGCGGCGTCGTTGAACTGCTTCACGCCGATGCCGCTCTCGCGGATGGTCTTCAGCGCCGCCTTACGGGTGTCGGCGTCGAGCCGCTCGAGGAGGAGGACACCGTCGAGGTGGTCGAGCTCGTGCTGGAAGCAGCGGGCCTCGATCTCGTCGGCCTCGATCGACACCTCGTTCCCGTCGAGGTCGAGCCCGACGAGATGGATGAGCTTGGGCCGGACGATCTCCCACGAGAGGCCGGGGACCGAGAGGCAGCCCTCGTCGTAGCTCCACTCGCCGTCGCTCTCGACGACGACCGGGTTGACGATCGTGCGAGGGCCCTCGCCGATGTCGTAGACGAACAGGCGCTTCTCGACACCGACCTGGGGAGCGGCGAGACCCATGCCCGGTGCGTCGTACATGGTCTGGACCATGTCGTCCGCGAGCTTGACCAAACGCCCGTCGATGTCGGTCACCTCGGCGGCACGCTGGCGCAGGACCGGGTCACCGACCAGGCGGATGGAGTAGGGAGCCATAGCGGGCAAGGCTACCGTCGCGCCGGTGGGCTCACCCACGCACTACTTCTCCCCCGACCCGGCCACGCCGTCGCGCCCACAGACCGTCCGCCTCGACCTGCCCGACGTGTCGTTCGCCCTGCGTACCGACGCCGGCGTCTTCTCGGGAGCCCGGGTCGACCCGGGTACGAAGGTCCTCCTGGCCGAGGCGCCGACGCCCCCGCCCGCCGGCGACCTGCTGGACCTCGGCTGCGGCTACGGGCCCATCGCCCTGACGCTCGCCGCCCGTTCGCCGGGGGCGACCGTGTGGGCCGTCGACGTGAACGAGCGGGCCCGGGCCCTGACGGCCGCCAACGCCGAGGCGGCCGGTCTCGCCAACGTGCGGGTGGCGGCGCCCGACGAGGTGCCGGCCGACGTGCGGTTCGCGGCGATCTGGTCCAACCCGCCGGTGCGGGTCGGCAAGGCGGCGCTCCACCACCTGCTCACCACCTGGCTGGGGCGCCTGGCGGCGGACGGGGTGGCGCTGCTCGTGGTGCAGAAGCACCTCGGCGCCGACTCCCTCCAGCGCTGGCTGGGTGAGCAGGGCTGGACGGCCGCCCGCCGGTCCAGCCGGCAGGCCTACCGGGTGCTCGAGGTGCGCCCGTGACCCGCCAGCTCGACTCGACCGGGCTGAAGCGGCTGCACCGCGGCTGGCGGCGGCGGACCGAGGGCCGCGTGGCGCTCGTCCTCGACCGGCTCCAGTCGCCGTTCAACGTGGGCTCCATCCTGCGGACGGCGGCGGCCTACACGGTCGACCACCTGTGGCTCGTCGAGGGCACCGCCTCGCCGTCCGACCCCAAGGTGGCGAAGGTGGCGCTCGGCTCCGACCGCTTCGTGCGCTGGACGTGGTGCGCCACGGTCGAGGAGGCGATCCGGGCTGCCCGGGCGGACGGCTACCGGGCCGTGGGCCTCGAGCTGGCCGACGACGCCGTCCCGCTCCCCGAGCTGCCGGTGACCGAGGCGACGTGCCTCGTCGTGGGCCACGAGGACCGCGGCCTGACCCCGGCGGCCATGGCGGCGTGCGACGACCTGGCGTTCATCCCCCAGCTCGGGCGGATCGGCTCGCTCAACGTGTCGATGGCCACGGCCATCGCCCTCTACGAGGTCCGCCGTCAGGAGTGGGCGGCGGCCGAGCCGGCCCCCGCCGCGCCCGCCGGAAACTGACGCTCGGTTCGCCGGGGCCCTCACCTACGGTGAGCGGCATGGCCGCGCACGAGGTCCGGACCATCCGGGACGACGAGATCCCGACGTTCATCGACGTCCAGCGGACGGCGATGCTGATGCCCCCGCCGAGCGAGGCGGTCGTCGAGAGCCGGCGCGACCTCTACGGCAGCCAGCGGTGCCTCGTCGCCGTGGACGAGGGCCGCATCGTGGGCACCACCCGGACCTTCGCCACCGAGCTCACGCTGCCGGGCGGCGGTGCCCTGCCCGTCGGGGCCGTCAGCTCGGTCGGCGTGCTGCCGACGCACCGGCGCCGCGGTCACCTCACCCGGCTTATGACGGCCCAGCTCGCCGACGCTGCCGAGCGCGGGGAGGCGCTCACCATCCTCATCTCGGCCGAGTGGCCCATCTACGGCCGCTACGGCTACGGCATGGTGACCGAGGCCTGCACCGTGCGCCTCGACGCGGCCACCGCCGCGTTCCGGGCGGCCCCCACGGGCCGGACCGAGCTGGTCGACGCCAAGGCCTACCGCGACGTCTTCGCCGACGTGTACGCCCGCACGGCGGCCCGCACGCCCGGCCACATCACCTGGGACGACGTGTGGATGGACATCACGACCGGGCTGCGCGACATCCACGACGGCCAGGACGAGCAGCGTCGGGACGCCCGCAAGGTGGCCTGGTACGACGGCGCCGGGGTGGCCCAGGGCGCCCTGGCGTACACGGTCGCCGAGTCGTGGCCGGGCAACCGGCCCCGGGGGACGCTCACCGTGCTGTCCCTGGCGGCGGCCACCGAGGAGGCCGAGCGCGAGCTGTACCGATTCCTCACGTCCATCGACTGGGTGAGCGAGGCCGTCGTGGGGCCCCGGCCGCCCGACGACCCGCTGCCGTTCCACCTCGTCGATGGGCGGGCGGCCACGTTCGGCGACGTCTTCGACCACCTCTGGGCCCGCGTGGTCGACGTCCCGCGCGCCCTGACGGCCCGCGGCTACCTGTCGGCCGGTTCGCTGGTCCTGGCCGTCGTCGACGCCGGGGGCCACGCCGGCGGCCGCTGGGCGCTCGACGCCGGCCCCGACGGGGCCACCTGCACGCCGACCGACCGCCCGGCCGACCTCACCGTCCCGGTGAGCGCCCTGGGCGCCGCCTACCTGGGGGCCCACACGTGGGCGCGGCTGGCCGCCGCCGGCCTCGTCGACGAGGAGCGGCCGGGGGCCGTGGCCCGGGCCACGGCGCTGTTCGCCACCGAGCGCCGGCCGTTCTGCTCCACCGGCTTCTGAGCGTCACACCACCCGGTCGTTGCCGCCGTCCACGGGGACCTGGGCGCCGGTGGTCCGGGCGAAGGCCGGCCCGCACATGGCCACGACCAGGCGGGCGACGTCGCCGGAGGACACCTCGGCGCCCAGCACGTTGCGCCGGCGGTACTGCTCGGGCGTGAGCCCGTAGTGGGCGGCGCGCTGGGCGATCACGTCGTCGGTCCACAGCGCGGTGTCGAACACGGCGTCCGGGTGCACCACGTTGACCCGGATGCCGTCGCGCCCCCACTCCAGGGCCGCCACCCGGGCCAGCTGGGTGAGCGCCGCCTTCGACGCCGAGTAGGCGCCGGCGCCCTGGCCGGGGGCCGGCACGTTCTTGGACCCGACGACCACGACCCGCCCGCCGCCGGGCGCCCGGCACAGGAACGGGTGAGCGGCACGCAGGGCGGTGGCGGCGGCGCCGGCGTTGACGTCCATGGCCGTGGCCCACGTGCGCGGGTCGAGCTCGGCGAGCGGCTGGCTGGGCGGGAACACCCCGGCGTTCAGGACGAGGACGTCCAGCCCGCCGTAGCCGCCGACCGCGGCGGTCACGGCAGCGTCCACGGTCGCCGGGTCGGACACGTCCCCGACGACGCCGGTGTAGGCGGGCCCGCCCGCCACCTCATCGACGGCGGCGGCCAGGTCGACGCCCACGACGGCGGCGCCCTCCCCCAACAGCGCCTCGGCGCACGCCCGGCCGATGCCGGAGGCGGCGCCCGTCACGACCGCCACCTCGCCGGCCAGCGGGGCCGGGGCGGGCTGGCGGGTGAGCTTGGCCTGCTCGAGCTCCCAGTACTCGACGTCGAACACGTCGGCCTCGGTCACGCTGGCGTAGCCGCCGAGCGCCACGGCCCGCTCGATCACCCAGATCGTGTGGGCGGTGATCTCGGCGGCGGCCCGGGCGTCGGCGGGCCGCCGGCCGGCGGCGAGGACGCCCAGCTGGGGGTCGATCACGACCCGCGGGGCGGGGTCGACCGGGACGAGCGCCCGGTCGCCGAGGCGGGGCCGGTGCCGCGCCACGTAGGCCTCGTACGCGCGGACGTAGCCGGCCACGTCCCGGCCGAGCAACGGGACGCGCTTGGTCCGCAGAACGTGGTCCGGGGTGGCGGGCCCGACCTGCGCCACGGTCGTGAGGTCGTTCCGGGCCGCGAACCGGCGAGC
>OCZS010000825.1_pt1 | contig 10528 bp, 6 predicted proteins | sample 1539071 | NCBI WGS metagenome assembly OCZS01 (sample SAMEA3113584, study PRJEB22503) | soil metagenome | reverse complement strand
GGGCCCGCCGCGCCGCGTTCGGCGCCGGGCCCTTCAGGCGTCGGCCGGCGAGTCCCCGGCGGACCGGGTGCCGGCCGCCTTGGTCGCCTTCGTCACCGGCGCCTCGGCCGCGGAGGCCTTCTTGGCGGTCGTCTTGTCCGCCGCGGCCTTCTTCGCCGTGGCCTTCTTGGCGGTCGTCTTCGTGGCCGCCTTCTTCGCCGTCGCCTTCTTCGCCGTCGCCTTCTTGGCCGCCTTCTTGGCCGGGGCCTTCTTCGCCGCCGCCTTCTTGCGGCCCCGCGTCGACGGGCCGGCGTCGCGGCGGGCCTGGAGCAGCTCGGACGCCCGTTGCCGCGTGATCCCGTCGACGGTGTCGCCCTCGCGCTCGCGCAGCGAGGCGTTGGTCTCGCCGTCGGTCACGTAGAAGCCGTAGCGGCCGCTCTTGATCACCATCGGCTTGCCGCTGACCGGGTCGTCGCCCAACTCCCGTAGGGGCGGGGCCGCCGCCTGGCGGCCCCGCTGCTTGGGCTCGGCGAACAGCCGGACGGCCTCGTCGAGGGAGACCGTGAAGATCTGCTCCTCGTCGGTGAGGCTGCGGGTGTCGCTGCCCTTACGGATGTAGGGGCCGTAGCGGCCGTTGAGCGCCTCGATCGGCTCGCCGGACTCGGGGTCCTCGCCCACGACCCGGGGCAGCGTGAGCAGGCGGACCGCGTCCTCGAGCCTCACCGTGGTCGGCGACATGGACTTGAACAGCGATGCCATCTTGGGCCTCTCGCCGTCGGGCAGCGTCTCGGCGTCGCCGAGCTGCACGTAGGGCCCGTAGCGCCCGTTCTTCACGTAGACCGGCAGGCCGGAGGCCGGGTCGGTGCCGATGGGGTCGTCGCCCTTCGGGGCGGCCAACAGCTCGAGGGCCCTCTCGACGGTGAGGTCGTCGGGGGCGATCTCGTCGGGGATCGTGGCGGTCGCCTCGCCCCGGCGGACGTAGGGCCCGTAGCGGCCGTTGCGGACCACCACCTCCTCGCCCGTGTCGTCCTTGCCCAGCGGGATGGCGTTGACCACGGCGGGGTCGGCGTTCGCCATGGCGTAGTCGATGAGCGTCGTCAGGCCGGGTGACTCGTCGATGGCGACACGGGCGCCGTTGCCGCCCCCGCCCGAGCCGCCGGTCCCGGAGGCGCCACCGCCGCCTGGGCCGCCGCCCGTCCCCTGGCCGTTCCCCCCGGCGTGCCCGTTGCCGTCGACGCTGTCGATGGCGGCGTTGGTGCCGAACCAGAACGACCGCAGGAACGGGACCCGATCGCGCTCGCCCGTGGCGATCTCGTCGAGGTCGTTCTCCATGCGGGCCGTGAACTGGTAGTCGACCTCGGCGCTGAAGTGGCCTTCGAGCAGGTTGATCACCGCGAACGCCGTCCACGACGGGACGAGCGCCTGGCCCTTCTTCCACACGTAGCCCCGGTCCTGGATCGTCCCCATGATCGACGCGTAGGTCGACGGGCGGCCGATGCCCAGCTCCTCCAGCTTCTTGACCAGGGAGGCCTCGGTGTAGCGGGCCGGCGGCTGGGTGGTGTGGCCGGACGGGTCGACGACCGGCTCCGGGAGACGCTGGCCCTCGGTCAGGTCGGGCAGCAGGCGCTCGCGGTCGTCGAGGTCGGCCTCGGGGTCGTCCGACCCCTCGACGTAGACCCGCAGGTAGCCGGGGAACGTGATGGTCCGGCCGGAGGCCGCCCACTCGGTGGGGGTGCCGGCGTCGAGGGCGGCGGCGGCGCCGGCGAGCGGCGCGTCGATGCGGACCGACACCGACTTGCCGGTGGCGTCGGCCATCTGCGAGGCCAGCGTCCGCTTCCAGATCAGGTCGTAGAGGCGCAGGTCGGTCGCGTTGAGCTCGCCCCGCAGCTGGTCGGGGGTGCGCCAGCGGTCGCCGGCCGGCCGGATGGCCTCGTGGGCCTCCTGCGCGTTCTTGACCTTGGACCGGTAGTGGCGCGGCTGATCGGGCACGAAACGGGGCCCGTACAACTCGGTCACCTGCCGCCGGGCCGCGGCGATGGCCTCGTTCGACAACGTGACCGAATCGGTCCGCATATAGGTGATGTAGCCGCGCTCGTACAGGCCCTGAGCGCTGCGCATCACCTGGGCCGAACTGAGGCCGAGCTTGCGGCCGCCCTCCTGCTGGAGCGTCGAGGTGATGAACGGCGGCTTCGGGGAGGACCGGTACGGCTTCTCCTCGACCGAGCGGACCGTGAACGTCGACCCGTCGAGCGCCGTGACCAGCCCGCGGGCGGCCGTCTCGTCGAGGACGGCCACGTCCTCGCGGGCCACGCGGCCCTGGCTGTCGAAGTCCTTGCCGGTGGCGACCCGGCGCCCGTCGAGGCCGACCAGCGTGGCGGCGAAGCGCGGGTCGGTCGGGAAGGCGGCCGAGAGGTCCCAGTAGTCGGCCGCCAGGAACGCCATGCGCTCGCGCTCACGCTCGACGACCAGGCGGACCGCGGGGCTCTGCACCCGCCCGGCCGACAGGCGGGGGGCGATCTTGCGCCACAGCACCTGCGACACCGGGTAGCCGTAGAGCCGGTCGACGATGCGCCGGGCCTCCTGGGCGTCGACCAGGCCCGTGTTGATGTCGCGGGACCGCTCGACCGCGTTCTCGATCGCCTGGCGGGTGATCTCGTGGAACACCATCCGGCGCGTCGGGACACGCGGCTGGAGGACCTCGGCGAGGTGCCAGGCGATCGCCTCGCCCTCGCGATCCTCGTCGGTGGCGAGATAGAGCTCGTCGGCTTCCTTCAAAGCGGCCTTGAGCCGTTTGACCACATCGCGCTTCACCGGGGGCACGACATAGGTCGGTTTGAAGTCGTCGTCGATGTCGACGGCCAGGCCCTTCGGGTCCAGGTCACGGATGGCACCGATGGATGCCTCGACCACGAAGTCGTCGCCCAGGAAACGGGCAATGGTGCGCGCCTTGGCCGGCGACTCGACGATGACGAGCGACGTGGGCATCGGCGACAGTTCAAAGGCATCGGCGAGGGACTGTCAAACAGGACCTGCGTACCGCCGGCGTCCCGGGACCTGGCCCCGACCCCCTCCCGACCGGCGCCGCGAGGCCTCCCGTAGGGGGCCCCGGGGGGTCATCCCCGATGCCGCGCGGGCAGTGCCACACGTATCGTCCTGGCGAGGCCCCGCGTCGGGGGCCACCCCACTCTTTGGAGGAATCGATGGAAGGCCAGCCGCTGCTGGGCGTCCTGCGGGGCCTGATCCTCGACGGCGAGGAGCAGGCCGACTTCGCCGCGGACCCGTCCGGCTACATGCAGCGTGCCGGGTACGACGACGTGACCACGGAGGACCTCGGGGAGGCGGTCGGCCTGGTGGCCGACACCTTGCCACCCGACGTGGCCCACGCCGTCACCACGGCTGCGGCCGGTCCCGGGGGCGAGGCGGCCGGGGACGAGGGTGCCACCGGCATCCTCGAGCGCCTGGCGTCCATCGATGCCGACGACGTCCCCCCGCTGCCCATCCCGCCCCCGGCCGAGCCGGTCGACGACGTCGACGACGGCATCGACGACACCGGCACCCTCGACGAGGGCGGCGACACGACCGCGTTCGGCGACGTCACCACCGACTTCGACGACGACGACGTCGACCCGGAGGACGCCGGGATCGCCGATCGCAACGAGGACGGTGGCGTCGACAGCGACGCGGCCGACGACGCCCCCGAGGGGGACGACGACGACGTGTTCGGGCCCGACTTCGACCCGTTCGCCGAGGAGGCCGCCGAGCCGTCGCTGGCGCAGGTCGAGGCCGAGGGCGGCGAGGTGCCGTTCGCCAGCGCCCACGACGTCGACGACGACCCGATCGACTTCGGCGAAGGCGTGGCGGCCGCGCCGGGGACGCAGGCGGACGACGCGGACCTCGACGAGGCCTTCGCGCCGGACGACGACGCCTTCGGGTCCGACGCCGGCTTCGAGGAGCCGGCACTGGACGAGCAGTCCGAGCTCGACGCCGGCTACCCCGAGGAACCCGAGGCCGACGGCGGGCTCGACAACGGTTTCGACGACGACGGGCCCGACTCCGACGTCGACGACATCGGCCTCTTCTAGCCCTCCGACACGCCCGTAACCCGTCCGCGAACCGTCCGATGGTCGGCCACTCCCCCAGGGGGGTGGCCGACCTTTCGCGTCCTCGCGGACAGGGGGCGCGACGAGGGCTATCGTCCGGGCGGGCGCGGGCGGATATCCCTGGTCAAAGGGGCGACGGGCGCGCCGGAGCGCGGACGTCCACGGCGGCCCCGGGGCCGTATCAAAACCCCTACCGGGGGACCCCCACATGGTTGGGGGGATCCCCGATGCCGGGGCCTCCACGCCGTCTTACCGTACGGACATCAAGCAGGAAGTCACCCCGGCGGGTGGCCAGAGACAGGGAGCAGTGACCGATGGCCCTCCAAGACGTCCTCGACGCATTCCTCGAGGACCCCGAGGCTCAGCAGCAGTTCGAGGCCGACCCGGAGGGCTACCTCTCGGAGCACGGCTACGAGGACGTCGAGGCGGCTGACGTGCAGTCCGCCATCGGCGATGCCCCCACGGCGGAGCCCGAGGCTCCCGCCGAGGAGACGACGGAGGAGGCCCCCGAGGCCCCCGCCGCCGAAGAGACCCCCACGTACGAGACCGAGGAGCCGACCGAGGAGCCGGCCCCCACCAACTACGGAGGCGACACCGTGTCGGACAGCAGCATCAACCAGAACATCGAAACCTTCGGCGACGTCACCCAGGACTTCGACCGCACGGACGTCAGCGGCGAGGACGCCGTTTCGTCCGGCGACTACTCGCAGGTGAACACCGGCGACGAGGCCATCCAGACCGGCGGCGACGTCTACGACTCGACGCAGGCCTCCGGCGACGTGGCCGGCTCGGTCACTGGTGACAACTACGACTCGGTCGTGGGCGACGGCAACGCCGTCATCGACGACAGCTCGGTCGGCTCGGCCAGCTTCGGCGGCGGCGACAGCTCGAACATCCAGGGCGAGAACGTGAACCTGGGCGACGGCAACATCCAGGACGACACCTTCGGTGACGCCAGCCTGAACGCCGGTGCCGGCGACTTCACGTCGGTCGACGACTCCATCGTCAGCGAGAGCTCGCTGGGCGAGGGCGACGTCTACAGCGACGACCCGACCGTGCTCGCCGACAACGGCAGCTCGGTGGCGTTCGGCGAGGGCAGCACCTCCTCGGCCGAGGACCAGGACACCTCGATCTACGGCAACTCCGGCAACATCAACGTCGCCGACGACGGTGACCAGACGTCCGGGATCGACGCCTCCACCAACGACAGCTTCAACACGACCGACAGCTTCAACTCGGCCTTCGACGCCCAGGACAACTCGATCAACGACTCGCTGAACACCGAGGACAGCTACAACAGCTTCCTCGACGAGTCCGACAACTCGGCCACCGAGACGTACACGGACAACAGCGACGACGACTACAGCTACACCGACAACTCGGCCTCGGACAACGACCACGAGGACTACGACGTCAACGGCGGCGACGCCTACGAGGCTCCGGCCGAGGGCTTCGACGTCGGCATGGGCTCCTGAGCCCCCTCGCCATCCCCCGGCAGTACCTCGGAGCCCCGGCGACAGCCGGGGCTCCGGCGCGCCCGGCCTCCGGCGGTGGCCGGCGGGTCGTATCAGGGGCCCCCTCCTCGTCCCCTCCCCCGGTGCGGGACGACGAGGGTGATCCCCGATGCCACCCCCTCTGGCCAGGCGTACCTTCCACTCACGAAGCCTCCCGAGCGGGCGAGGCCATGACAGGCAGGAGTTGACCAATGAGTACCGTCGATGTGCTCCTCGACCTCTTCCGCGGCGACGCCGGGACGGACGATCCGCAGGCGTACCTGGAGGAGAACGGGGTGTCCCCCGAGGAATTCCTCGAGTCGATGCCCGAGGTGTGCGAGTCGCTGCCGCCGGAGCAGGCCGAGGTCCTGCGGGCGGCGTACGGCCTCGAGTCCCCCGAGGGCTCCCCCGACCTCGACCCGGCCCTGGCGGACCAGATCCCGCCGGTGCCCGACGACGCCAGCACCGCCGAGCTGATGGAGCACTACGCCACCGTCATCAACATCAGCCACTCGATCGAGGAGGCCGGCGACACGATCTACATCGACCAGTCGGTCAACCAGAACATCGAGGCGTACGGCGACGTCAACCAGAACTTCGACCAGGAAGCGGTCGCCGGCGAGGGTGCCGTGCTGGCCGGTGACGGCTCGCAGGTGAACACCGGCGACGGCGCCGTGCAGACCGGCGGCGACGTCAACGACTCGACGCAGTCGACCGGCGACGTGGCCGGCTCGGTCACGGGCGACAACGACGGCTCGACCGTCGGCGACGGCAACGCCGTGATCAGCGACTCCGAGGTCGGCTCGGCCGCCTTCGGCGGGGGCGACGCCTCCAACGTCGAGGCCGAGAACGCCAACCTGGGCGACGGCAACATCGTCAGCGACACCTACGGCAATGCCGACCTCAACGCCGGCGACGGCGACATGACGTCGGTCGACGGCTCGACGCTCAGCGAGTCCTCGCTCGGCGAGGGCGACGTCTACAGCGACGACGCCACGGTCGCCGCCGAGGAGGGCAGCTCGATCGGCTTCGGCGAGGGCAGCACGTCCGACGCCTCGTCGCAGACCACCGACATCGAGGACAACTGGGGCAACGCCAACGTCACCGACGACGGCAACCAGACCTCCTCGATCGACGAGTCGGTCAACGACAGCTACAACACCGACGGCTCGTTCCTGACCAGCCTGAACGTGTTCGACAACTCGACGAACGACAGCATGAACACCGACGAGTCCTACAACGAGGACACGTTCGCCGAGGACAACTCCTACGACTCCACGGTCGAGGACAACAGCGACAACGACTACAGCTACACCGACAACTCGCAGCACGACGACGACGGCACCGACGCCGACGTGAACGGTCTGGACGTCTTCGGCTCGTGAGTCCGGCCCCCTCAGCGGGCCACATCCGGTGACGGGGCCTCGGTGACAGCCGAGGCCCCGTCCGCGTTAGCGTTGAGATCCGACGAGAGGCAGGAGACATGGCGGGAGACCCCAACGCAGGAGCACGTTCGGCGGCCGTCCAGCAGGCGCTGTCCGTGGTCGAACTGGGGCTCCAGGCATCCACCGCCTACAAGCGCCCCGACCTGGTCGACCGCCTGCGAGCGACCCGCCGACGGCTGGCCGATCCCGCGTTCCACGTCTTCGTGGTCGGCGAGTTCAAGCAGGGCAAGTCCTCGCTGGTAAATGCCCTGTTGAACGCCCCGGTGTGCCCGGTCGACGACGACGTCGCCACGTCGGCGCCGACCGCCGTGCGCTACGGGCAGGAGCCGGCGGCGGCCGTGCTGTTCAAGCCGCCGGAACCGCCGGAAGGCATGGGCCGCGACGAGGGCGCCGAGCCTCCGCCGCCCGTCCGCCAGGACATCCCGATCGACCAGGTCGCGCGCTACGTGACCGAGTCGGCCAACCCGGGGAACGAGCGCCGGGTGTCCTCCGTCGAGATCTCGCTCCCCCGCAAGCTGCTGGCCGACGGCATCGTGATCGTCGACACCCCCGGCGTGGGCGGGCTGGGCTCGGCCCACAGCGCCGCCACGATCGGCGCCCTGCCGATGGCCGACGCCGTGGTGTTCGTGTCCGACGTGAGCCAGGAGTTCTCGGCCCCCGAGCTCGAGTTCCTGCAGACGGCGCGCAGCATGTGCCCGAACATCGTCTGCGTCCTCACCAAGACCGACTTCTACCCCGCGTGGCGCAAGATCCGCGACCTCAACAAGGGGCACCTCGAGCGGCGGGGCATCAAGGCCGAGGTCATCACCGCGTCCTCGGCGCTGCGCATCCACGCGCTGAAGTCCAACGACCGCGAGCTCAACCAGGAGTCCGGCTTCCCCGCCCTGGTGCGCTACCTGCAGTCCGAGATCGCCGGCAACGCCGAGGCCATCTCGATCGGCAACGCCCGGGCCGACATGGTGGCCGTGTGCGAGCTGATCGAGGGCCAGTTCAAGCGCGAGCGCGAGGCCCTCGCCGACCCCGAGCAGGCCCAGGCGCTCGTCGCCAACCTCATCGAGGTGAAGGAGCGGGCGAACCGCCTACGCAGCGGCGTGGCCAAGTGGCAGCAGACGCTGTCCGACGGCGTGCAGGACCTGCAGGCCGACCTCGACCACGACCTGCGCGGCCGTATCCGGGCCATCACCAAACAGGCCGACGAGTCCATCGACAACACCGACCCGGCCGACGCCTGGGACGACTTCCAAGCCTGGCTCTACCGCCGGGTCGCCGAGGACGTCATCCACAGCTACACGTTCCTCTACAACCGGGCGCGCGAGCTCGTGCTGCGGGTCGGCGAGCACTTCGGCGAGGACAGCGGCACGATCGCCGTGAACCTGGCGATCATGAACCCCAACCAGGTGCTGGGCGAGGTGCGGGCCTCGACCGACCTCGAGCTGTCCAAGATGGGCGTGGGCACCCAGGGCATGATGGCCCTGCGCGGCGGCTACGGCGGCATGCTCATGTTCGGCATGCTCGGCCGCATGGCCGGCCTGGCCATGATGAACCCGGCGACGATCGTCCTCGGCCTGTTCATGGGCCGCCAGGCCATGAAGTCCGAGAAGGACCGGGCGCTCAACCAGCGGCGCAGCCAGTGCAAGCAGGCGCACCGCAAGTACACCGACGAGGTGATCTTCGTCGTCGGGAAGGACTCGCGTGACACGCTGCGGCGGGTCCAGCGCCAGCTGCGCGACCTCTTCGCCGCCCGGGCGGAGGAGCTGCACCGCTCGACGAGCGAGGCCCTGACCGCGGCCCAGAACGCCGTGAGATCCGACGAGGCGACCCGCCAGGCGCGCCTGCGCGACGTCGACGCCGAGCTGGCCCGCATCGGAAAGCTCCGCAAGCGCGCCGCCGACATCAAGGTCACCGCTGCGCCGGCCGCCGCCGCTGCCGGTGGCGCCGAGGCCGCCGCCGGGAGGTCGGCATGAGCTTCGGTCCGACCACGGGCGTCGGCGGCGTCGGGGGCGGGTCACCGCTCCTCGCCTCCGTGCGCGACCTGCTGACCCGGGCCGCCCAGGCCTACGCCGGCACGCCCGGCGCCACCCGTCTCAACGCCGTCCTCGACCGGCTCGACGAGCCGCTGCGGGTCGCCATCGCCGGCAAGGTCAAGGCCGGCAAGTCGACGCTGCTCAACGCCCTCGTGGGCGAGGAGCTGGCGCCCACCGATGCCGGCGAGTGCACCAAGATCGTCACCTGGTACCGCGACGGCATCACCTACCGGGCCACGGTCGAGCCGTTCGAGGGCGAGCCGCGCCAGGTGCCGTTCTCTCGTGACGGCGGCGCCATCACCATCGACCTCGGCGGCGCCGAGGCCGCCAGCGTCGAGCGGCTGGTCGTCGAGTGGCCGTCCTCGTCCCTGCGGCAGATGACGCTGATCGACACGCCCGGCATCGCCTCGCTGTCGGCCGACGTCTCCGCCCGCACGCACGCCTTCCTCACCCCCGGCGAGGACCAGGTGACGCCGGCCGACGCCGTGCTGTACCTGATGCGGCACCTGCACGCCTCCGACATCAACTTCCTCGAGGCGTTCCACGACGAGGAGTTCTCGCAGGCGACGCCGGTGAACGCCGTCGCCGTGCTGTCCCGGGCCGACGAGGTCGGCGTGGGCCGCATCGACTCGATGGCCTCGGCGCAGAAGATCGCCCGGCGCTACCGGGGCGACCCCAAGGTCCGGCGGCTGGCCCAGACCGTGGTCCCCGTGGCCGGCCTGCTGGCCCAGTCGGGGGCGACGCTGCGCGAGGCCGAGTACAAGGCCCTCGACGCCATCGCCGGCGCCCCCCACGAGGAGTCCGAGGCGCTGTTCCTGTCCGCCGACCGCTTCGTGTCGGCGCAGACGCCGATCCAGCTGACGACGATGGAGCGCGAGCACCTGCTCGGCCGGCTCGGTCTGTTCGGCGTCCGGTTGTCGGTGTCGCTGATCCGCCAGGGCGTGGCGTCCAACGCCACCACGCTGTCGACCGAACTGGTCCGCCGCAGCGGGCTGGTCGAGCTGCGCGAGGTGCTCCTCAGCCAGTTCGCCCAGCGGCGCGACGTGCTGAAGGCCCGCTCCGCCCTGCTGGCGCTCGAGCGCGAGCTGCACGAGCGGCCGGTCCCCAGCTCCGACCTGCTGGCCACCGACCTCGAGCGGATCACGTCCGGGGCGCACGAGTTCGCCGAGATCCGGCTGCTCAACGCCCTACGGGCCGGCGGGCTCAAGGTCAAGCCCGCCGACGTGGAGGAGATGGAGCGCCTGCTCGGCGCCCAGGGCGGTGCCCTGTACACCCGGCTCGACCTGCAACCCGGTGCCCCGGTGTCCGAGGTCCGCCAGGCCCTGCAGACCGCCATCGGCCGCTGGCAGCGCCGGGCGGAGAGCCCGATGTCGTCCCGCGACGTCGCCGACGCCGCCCGGGTGATCATCCGCACCTGCGAGGGCCTGCTGGTCAACGTCGGGTAGGGAGCAAGCAAAGAAGATAGCCAAATTGCGCACCTGAGCCCG
>OCZS010000824.1_pt1 | contig 10529 bp, 13 predicted proteins | sample 1539071 | NCBI WGS metagenome assembly OCZS01 (sample SAMEA3113584, study PRJEB22503) | soil metagenome | reverse complement strand
TTTGAGCAGCGGGCCGGCGAGACGCTCGTGCTCGGCGAGCTGCTCGACCGGACGGTGCGCATCCTCGAGTCCGGCAAGCCGGCGCACGTCGTCGACGCCGGCATCGAGCAGACCCGCACCGGCGACTGGGTGCTCTCCCGCCTCGCCGTCCAGGAACCCGGCCGGCTCGGCCGCCGCGGGCAGCTGCACCAGCTCGCGTGGGACGAGGTCGAAGGCCTCGCCCTCCCCCAGACCGGGCAGGGCGCGGAGACGCTCATCGCGACCTACCGGGAGCTCAACGCCGCCGACGTCGCGCACGCCCTGCAGGAGCTGCCGATCAAGCGCCGCCACGAGGTGGCCGAGGCGCTGGACGACGAGCGCCTCGCCGACGTGCTCGGCGAGCTGCCCGAGGCCGACCAGGTCACCATCCTGGGCACGCTCGACGAGGCCCGTGCGGCCGACGTCCTCGAGGCGATGGACCCCGACGACGCCGCCGACCTGCTCGCCGAGCTGTCCAACGTCGACCGCAACCGGCTGCTCGAGCTCATGGAGCCCGACGAGGCCGAGCCGGTCCGCCAGCTGCTCAAGTACTCCGAGGACACCGCCGGCGGCATCATGACCAGCGAGCCGGTGATCCTGTCGCCGGACGCCACCATCGCCGAGGCGCTCGCCCGCGTGCGCGAGCCGGAGCTGACGCCGTCCCTGGCCAGCCAGGTGTACGTCTGCCGGCCGCCCTCGGCCACGCCCACCGGCCGCTACCTGGGCCTGGCACACATCCAGCGGCTGCTCCGCGAACCACCGTCGTCCCTGGTCAGCGGCGTGCTCGACGACCTCGAGCCGCTGCAGCCCGAGGCGCCGCTGGCCGAGGTGACCCGGTACTTCGCCACCTACAACCTCGTCGCCGCCCCGGTGGTCGACGCCCAGGGCCACCTGGTCGGCGCCGTGAGCGTCGACGACGTCCTCGACCACCTGCTACCGGACGACTGGCGCGAGCGGGCCCGTCGTGGCTGACGCGCCGCGGCTGGACGTCCCCCGCGGCCAGACGCGCCGGTTCGGCAGCTTCCTGCGGCTCAACCCCGACGCGGTAGGAGCCTTCGCCGAGGCCATCGCCCGCTTCCTGGGCACCGGCCGCTTCCTCGCCGTCCAGACGATCATCGTGGTCGTCTGGATCGCGCTGAACGTCGTCGCGGTCAACCTGCGCTGGGACCCCTACCCGTTCATCCTGCTCAACCTGGCCTTCTCCACCCAGGCCGCGTACGCCGCGCCGCTGATCCTGCTGGCGCAGAACCGGCAGGCCGACCGGGACCGCGTGCAGGCCGAGGAGGACCGGGCGCGCGCGGCCGCGGTGCGCGCCGACACCGAGTACCTGGCGCGCGAGCTGGCCTCGCTGCGCGTCGCCGTCGGCGAGCTGGCCACCCGCGACTTCATCCGCAGCGAGCTGAACCGGCTCGTCGAGGACGACGACGACGGCGAGAAGCGCGAGAAGAAGTCGAAGAAGAAGCGCGAGCAGGCGACCTGACCCTGGGATGTCGGTGGCCGGCGCTAGCGTCGGGGCACCCTCGTCGGACAGGAGGTCGGCAGCCATGCCCACGGTGCACGCGGTCATCCCGTCACCGATCGGCCCGCTGACGGCGGTGCGCGAGAACGGGGTCCTGGTGGCCCTGACGATGGGACCGCCCGCGGGGTCCGACCCGGAGCTCCTCGGCCCGAGGGACGACGCCGCGCTCGCCGACGTCCACGACCAGCTGACCGAGTACTTCGCCGGGCAGCGGACCGCCTTCGAGCTGGCCTTCCGCGCGTCCGGCAACCCCCTGCAGCTCGCGGTGTGGGAGCTGATCTCCGCCATCCCGTACGGCGCCACGAGGTCCTACGGCGACCTCGCCCGCGATCTCGGCGACCGGACCCTGGCCCAGGCGGTCGGCACCGCGTGCGGGCGCAACCCGCTGCCGGTCGTCGTGCCCTGCCACCGCGTGGTGGGCGCCGACGGCAGCCTGGTGGGGTTCGGCGGCGGACTGCCCCGCAAGCGCTTCCTGCTCGACCTCGAGCACCGCGAGGAACGGCTGTTCTAGCGAGCGCGACGGGCGTCCCGGGTGGTCGCCCGGGCGTCCCGCCACGCGATGAACCCCGCCAGGACTCTGGGTGAGACGGCCGGCTCGCCGCGTCTGCGGGCGCGGAGCTGGTCGAGCAACCACGCCGGTGCGCGCGCCTGCTCGATGGCCGCGGTCTTGGGAAGCAGCTGCCCGGTGCGCAGCGCATGCCGGCCGCGGGCCATGGAGGTCAGCCCCAGATCGGCGATCACCGGATCGAGCCACATCCACGGACGGCGCGCTGCCCACGCCCAGTAGCCGCACAGCTCGGCACGGGCCGCGGCCCGGATCTGGTCGTCGGACACGGCCGGCAGCACGGCGGACGGCGGCCGCCCGAGGACCGCGAAGCCGTGGCGGACGAGTTCGGCGCGCGTGACACCGGAGAGGATGCGCTCGACCAGCGTGCCGTGCGTCCAGGTCGGGTGCACGGCCGCGGTGTCGGGCAGCCGGCTCTCCTCCACGTAGACGCAGCCCAGGTCGGCTCCTGCCGCCGCTCCGCGGTCGAGGTCCACGTGCAGATCGACCAGGCGCGCCCGCCGGGCCGCGTCGACCGGTCCGTCGACCACGGCCACCAGGTCGAGGTCGCTGACCCCCGGCACGTGGTCCCCGGTCGCCAGGGAGCCGGCGACGAGGAGGTCGCTCACCCAGGGCAGCTCCGCGAGCCGGGCCGCCAGCGACGTCACGGCCAGGGGCAGTGGCCCCGCGCTCATCCGGTGACGACGTGGACCAGAGCGCCCGCCGCACCGGCCAGGACCAGGACGACGATGAACGGCGCCCGCAGCGCCAGGGCGAGGGCCGCGACCGCCAGCCCGGCGAGCCGGCCGTCGACGACGAGGTCCTGGCCGCTGGTGAAGGCCTGCACCGCCACGAGCGCGGCGAGCAGTGCCGCCGGGACGAAGTCGACGATGCGGGCGACCCACGGCTGCTCGACCCAGGAGGCGGGCACCGACAGCCCGGCGAGCTTGAGCACGTAGCAGCCGATCGACCCGGCGAGCACCGCCGCCCACAGCGCGGTCCCGCTCACGCGGCGGCCTCCGTGGGCCGCGGCCGACCGGCCAGCGCGACGGCCGCCACCGCCGCGATCACCTGCACACCGGCCGGGACGAACGGGGTGAGCGCCAGGGCGATGACCGCCCCGCCGATCGCCACCCGCAGCTGGACGCGGGACTCCGGAAAGCCCTTGCGCAGCCGCGGCCAGAGCAGGGCGAGGAAGGCGGCGGGCACGACGGCGTCGAGCGCCGCCAGCGCCGGGCCCGTGAGGGCGGCCGCCCCGAGCGCACCGATGACCGTGGTGACGTTCCACATCAGGAAGATCGATGCGCCGCCGGCGACGAAGGCCAGCCGGGCCAGCCGGCCGTCGGGGGCCGCGATGGACAACGCCGTCGTCTCGTCGATGACCCAGTGCGCCGTCCCGAGACGGCGGAGGGCGCCGCGCGGCTGCAGCAGCGGGACGAGCCGCACGCCGTAGACCGTGTTGCGGGTGCCCAGCAGCAGCGCGCTGCCGACGGCGGCCAGCGCGCCACCGCCGGCCCCGAGGACACCGACCAGGGCGAACTGCGAGGCGCCGGTGAACATCAGCGCCGACATCGTCATCGCCTGCCACAGGTCCAGGCCCGCGGCGTCGGCGGCCGCCCCGAACGCCGCGCCGTAGAGACCGACCGCCAGCCCCAGCCCGATCGCGTCGCGGAGGACCGTCGATCGGGTGGGGGCGGACATGTCCCGGGACCCTAACGACGCGCCGCGCGTTGCCGTATGCGGCCGTCCGAGGGAGGTCAGCCGCGCAGCTGCGAGAACAGCCGCTGGGCTGGGACGAGGAGGTCGGAGATCTCCTCGGGCTCGCCGTCGGCGGCCTCGGTCGCCTCGTCGAGCAGCCGCGCGGCCGCGGCCAGTTCCCGCTGCACCACGATGCCGGGGCCCGAGGTGAGGGTGAGCCCGGGCTCGGCACCGAGTGCGCCGGCGGCCCGGCGGGCGATGGCGGCCAGGGCCAGCAGGGCCCGTCCGTCGGGCCGGCTGCTCGAGTACCGGTCGGCGGCGTCGTCGGTCGCCGCTGCGGAGAGCGCCTCGTCGACGAGGACACGGAGGACGTCCGCGCCGGGGGTCCGGGTGATGGTGGGGAGGAAGGTCGTCGTCATGGGGACGAGATTCGTTCTGAGGTGCCCCTCCCGGCATCGGTCGGCCGGGCAGTCCTCGGGCCGGGGTGGCTCCTAGGTGGGGGCCCTGCAGGTCTGAGGTCGGCGCGGAGCGTCTGAGGCCCCTCAGGTGCGCAGCAGATCACTCCGCCCGCGACGGCGGGACGCGTCGCCCGCCGTACAGTGGCAGGCGACCCGATCGTGCAGGTCGCCGCCCTTCCCGCGACCGCCGCACGGGGTCCCCCGTCGAAGGAGACACACGAAACGATGTCCGACACGCTGACCGGCTCGCCGGCGCTCGACGCCGTCACGGCCGCTCTGGCCACCGTCCAGGACCCGGAGATCAACCGCCCGCTCACCGAGCTGGGCATGGTCAAGGACGTGCAGATCGGCGCCGACGGCTCCGTGCGCGTCGAGGTCTACCTCACCGTCGCCGGCTGCCCGATGCGCGAGACCATCACCAACCGCGTCACCCAGGCCGTCGGCGCCGTCCCCGGCGTCACCGCGGTGTCGGTCGTCCTCGACGTGATGAGCGACGAGCAGCGCGCCGAGCTGCGCAAGACCGTCCGCGGCTCCGACACCGCCGAGCCGGTCATCCCGTTCGCCCAGCCAGGGTCCCTCACCCGCGTCTACGCGGTGGCCTCCGGCAAGGGCGGCGTCGGCAAGTCCAGTGTCACGGTGAACCTGGCGGCGGCGCTGGCCAAGCGCGGCCTGTCGGTGGGCGTCGTGGACGCCGACATCTACGGCCACTCGGTGCCGCGCATGCTCGGCGTCGAGGACAAGCCGACCCAGGTCGACAACATGATCATGCCGCCGCAGGCCTACGGCGTGAAGGTCATCTCGATCGGCATGTTCACCCCGGGCAACACCCCGGTCGTGTGGCGCGGGCCGATGCTGCACCGCGCGCTGCAGCAGTTCCTCGCCGACGTCTGGTGGGGCGACCTCGACGTCCTGCTCATGGACCTCCCCCCGGGCACCGGTGACGTCGCGATCTCGGTGGCCCAGCTGGTGCCGAACGCCGAGATCCTCGTGGTGACGACGCCGCAGCTCGCCGCCGCCGAGGTGGCCGAGCGGGCCGGCGCGATCGCGACCCAGACCCACCAGCAGGTGGTCGGCGTCGTCGAGAACATGTCGTGGCTCGAGCTGCCCGACGGCAACCGCATGGAGATCTTCGGGTCCGGTGGCGGCGAGGCCGTCTCCGACGCGCTGACCCGCACGCTCGGCGCCCGGGTGCCGCTGCTCGGCCAGATCCCGCTGGACACCCGCCTCCGCGAGGCCGGCGACGCCGGTGCGCCGATCGTGCTCGCCGAGCCCGAGTCGGCCGCCGCGCAGGCGCTGGAGAAGATCGCCGACGGTCTGGCCGTCCGCCAGCGCGGGCTCTCCGGCATGTCGCTGGGCCTGACCCCGGTCCGCCGCTAGCACGCGTGGGCCGGTCGCATACGGTCGGTCGATGAGCGACGACGCGCAGGTCAGCGACACCATCGACGTCCAGGCACCGCCGGAGGTGGTGTTCGCGATCCTCGCCGACCCGCGCCAGCACTCCCGCATCGACGGCTCGGGCTCGGTGGGCTCGGTCACCTCCGCGCCCGACCGGATCACCGCGAAGGGTCAGACCTTCACCGTGCGGATGAGGCTGTTCGGCGTCCCCTACCTGATCCGCAACCGGGTGGTCGAGTTCGAGGCCGGCCGCCGGATCGCCTGGCGGCACTTCACCGCCAACCGCTGGCGCTACGAGCTGACGCCCACGGCCGACGGCGGGACCCGCGTCACCGAGACCTTCGACATGACGCGCGCCGACCCGGTGACCACCGTGGTCGTCCGGGCGGCCAAGTTCCCCGAGCGCAACCGTGAGGGCATCACCGGGACCCTCGAGCGCCTGAAGAAGGCCGCGGAGGCCGACGCCGGGTGACCCGTCGTCCCCGGACGACGGAGCACGAGGTCAGGTCGCGTCGACGTCGAAGGGGGGCGGGGTCGCGGCGTCGCGCGGCCGGGCGACGGAGGAGGCGGCGGTGGCACCGGCGGCGCTGCCGCGGTGGACCGTCGGGGCGTCGTCGTCGGCGAGCAGGCTGTTCCGGATGAACGTCTTCGGGTGGTACTTGCGCAGGTCGAGGTCGCGGAGCTCGGGCAGGTCGTCACCGAGGGACTCGTTCACCTGCTCGCGGATGCCGGTGACCGCCGACCGCGCCCGCTTGAGGCCCGAGGCGGCGTCCTTGGCGAGGTCCGGCAGCCGCTCCGGGCCGAAGATGAACAGCGCGGCGAGCGCGAGGACGATGATCTCGCCCCACCCGATCGAGTCGAACACCGCCGCTCCCGTCTCCCGTGGCCGCCCACCGCGGCTGTGCCCAGCGTAGAAGAAGGACCCCGTCCTCCCCAGTTCCCAAGCTGGGGGGTCGTGTCTCCTAGGCGGCGTCGAGCGTGGCCTCGACCTCGGTGGACCCGCCCCCGCGGACGACCTCGACGGTGATCGTCTCACCGGGATCGTGGGCGTCGACGGCGACGACGAGCTCCTCCGAGCTGCCGACCCGCTCCCCCTCGACGGCGATGACGACGTCCTCCTCGCGGATCCCCGCCTCCGCGGCGGCGCTGTCCGGCTCCACGTTGAGGACCAGGGCGCCGTCGCGGGTGCCGTCGGTGACCGACCGCGTGTTCACACCGAGCGAGGAGTGCACGGCCGAGCCGGTGGCGATGAGCTGCTCGGAGATGTCGCGGACCGTGTCGACCGGGATGGCGAAGCCGAGCCCGATCGAGCCGCCGGCGCCGGTCGATGCGATGGCGGTGTTGATGCCGACGAGCGCTCCGCTGGCGTCGACCAGCGCGCCGCCGGAGTTGCCGGGGTTGATCGGGGCGTCGGTCTGCACGGCGCTGATGACCGCGTTCGTGTCACTGCCCTCGCCTGCCAACCGGACCGGGCGCTCCAGCGCGCTGACGATGCCGCTGGTCACCGTGCCGGCCAGGCCCAGCGGCGAGCCGATCGCGACCACCGGGTCGCCGACGACGACGTCGCCGCTGCTGCCCAGGGAGGCCGTGACGAGGCCGGGCTTCTCCACCTTGAGGACGGCGATGTCGCTGGCCGGGTCGCGTCCGACGATGCGCGCCGCCGAGCCGCTGCCGTCGAAGAAGACCGCCCGGATCTCCGCGCCCTCGACGCCCTCGGCGCCGGACACGACGTGGTTGTTGGTGACGATGTAGCCGTTCTCGCCGTCGACGACCACGCCCGAGCCGGTGGCGCCGGCCTGACCGACGCGGACCTCGATGGACACGACCGCCGGCATCACGTCCTCGGCGATCTGGGACACCGAGCCGGGCTCCCGGGTGATGCCGGGGTCGACCTCCGACAGTTGGGTGCCGGGCGCGAGCAGCGGGGTCTCGTCGTTGGACTTGGCCAGGAACCAGCCGACCCCACCGCCGACGGCGGCGACGAAGAGGACCACGAGCAGGACGAGCACCGACAGCCGGACCGACAGGTCGCGCAGCCTCAGCTTCTTGCGTCCCTGGGGGTCGACCACAACCGGCCCGGGCTGGCTCTGCTCGTCGTCGTAGACGGCCGGGGCACCGAGGGCGGCCGGCGCGTGCGGGTCGCGCCACGGATCGCTGCGGGCGTCGGGCTTCCACCAGGGGCCGGTCGAGGTGCGGCGGCGACCTGGGCGGCCGCCGGGCGGCTCCTGCAGCCCGCGCTGCCCGGTGCCCTTCGGCCCGAAGGCACGCAGGAGCGCCTCGGCCGGCGGCGGCGGCAGGGGGCGGGGCGGCGGGGTGGGCCGGCCGTCGGCGAAGCTCCCGGACGTGCTGTCCGGCCGGCCGAAGGCCACCTCCTGCCCCGGCGAGGGCTGCGGCGCCGTCACCGGGCGCGGGCCGAGCCGTCCGGGGACGTCGGAGAAGGCGCCGGTCTGGCCGGTCGGCCGGGCGAAGGCCGCGTCGTCGCGCGGCGCGTCACCGCCGGCCCCGGCGACCTCTCCGGCCGGGCGGTCGTCGGACGTGGTCAGGGGGTCCCGCCCTGGGCGCTGGTGCCGACCGTGACCGTGCGCACGACCGGCGGGACGACCTCGGTGTGCTGCTCGGCGCCCGGCCGGTCCGCGACGGGGCGACCCCGCTCGGAGGCCGGGGCGCTGACGGGCAGGTTCAGGGCGAGGAAGGTGACGCCGACGCCGAGCCCGATCATCGTGCCGGTCACCCCACGGCGCAGCCAGCGCGCGTGGCCGGGACGGTGCGGGCGCTCCTGCGGCTGGAGGTCGATCGACCACGCGCCGGAGCTGTCGTCCACCGTCAACCCCGAGGGGCCGGCGGCCACGTTGCCGAGCCCGCCGCCCGAGCCGGGCACGTCGGTGGTGAAGGGGATGGCGCAGAGGCGGGACACGAGGTCACCGGGGACGGTCACGTCCCGGGAGCCGTGCAGCGCCTCCTTGGCCTCGCGCTGCGCCTCGACGGCCAGGCGGCACTGCAGGCACCCGGAGAGGTGGCGGGCGGCGCGACCGGCCGGGCCGGCGGGCAGTTCCCCGTCGACCAGCGCGGCGATCGCCTCCTGCGCCAGGTGGCTCTCCGGGATGCTCATGCGGGAGCGCCTCCCGTCTCGACCGGTCGCTGGGGGGCGAGGTGGGCGAGCGCCTGCCGCAGCTGCACCCGGCCGCGGTGGATGCGGCTGCGGACGGTGCCGAGCTTGATGCCGAGGGTCGCGGCGATCTCCTCGTAGGTCAGGCCCTCGATGTCGCAGAGGACGACGGCGACGCGGAACTCGGGTGACAGCGCGTCGAGCGCCGCCTGCACCTGCGGGTCGAGGTGGGTGTCGGCGTACACCTGCTCGGGGCTGGGGGCCGTCCCGGGCAGCCGCTCGGTGTCCTCGGGCAGCGCGTCGAACCGGATGCGCTGCCGGCGGCGCACCATGTCGAGGAACAGGTTGGTCGTGATCCGGTGCAGCCAGCCCTCGAAGGTGCCCGGCGAGAAGTCGGCCAGCGAGCGGAAGACCCGGACGAAGGTCTCCTGGGTCAGGTCCTCGGCGTCCTGCGGGTTGCCCGAGAGCCGGTAGGCGAGCCGGTAGACGCGGGCCGAGTGGTCGCGGACCACCTGCTCCCACGTCGGCGCCACCCAGGCCACCTCGGCGGCGGGGGCCGCGGGCTGGACGGCGGGCTCGGTCACGCCCTCAGGATCGCAGACCGCAGGGCCCGACACCTCCCCGGCGTCGGCGGTGGGGGCGGTCGCGGCTCGCTTCAGGCGCACGAACCGATCAACGGACGGCGGAGGCGCCGGTGTTCCCGCCTGCACCGGCTCGCAGGAAACCCACAGGAAAGCCGCCGACGCCCAGCCCGGCCGACACCCCCGGCCGGTGCGCGGCACCCGGCGCGGGACCGCGGCCACTACCCTCGGCCGGTGATGAGCGCCCAGCAACCGCCGCCGGGGAGCGGCAGCGAGGGCGCCGCCTACGCCGACCGGTTCGCCGTCGAGACCCCCGAGATGGTCGCGGCCCGTTCCCGGGTCGCGCACCTGCCGGGTTCCCCGCCGGTCGAGCCCGCGGTGGGCGCCACCCTCGCCGTCCTGGCCGCCGGGATCGGCGCCCGGTCCGTGGTGTCGATCGGCAGCGGCGGGGGGCTCGCCGGGCTGTGGCTGCTCCGCGGCATGCGGGCGGACGGCGTGCTCACCGCGCTGGACGGCGACCCGGAGCAGCTGCGCGCGGCACGCAAGGCGTTCGCCGAGGCGGGGGTCGCCCCCAGCCGGGCCCGGCTGATCTTCGGGACCCCGGGAGAGGTCCTCCCGCGCCTGTCCCCCGGCGCCTACGACATGGTCGTCTGCGACGGCCCGCCGCGGGAGTACGCCGAGCACGTGCCGGCGCTGCTCGACCTGGTCCGGGTCGGCGGCACGCTGACCTGCCACGGCCTGCTGGCCGGCGGCCGGATCGCCGACCGCACCGCCCGCGACCCGCAGACCGTGGCGGCGCGGGACATCGCCCGCACCGTCCGCGAGGACGAGACGCTGCTGTCGGCCGTCCTGCCGATCGGCGCCGGCCTGCTCGTCGCGTCGAAGCGCTCGTAGCCGCTCAGCTCCGCTCGAGCACCTCGCGCAGTCGGCGGAGGTCGGCGCGGTTGGCCCGCCGCACGGCGGCCGACATGAACGGCGCCACGAGGACGGAGAACCCTCGGGGCCGGCCACGGTTGCGCAGGGTCATCCGGGTGGTCGCGGCGTCGAGCGACTGCCAGGTGTACGTGGTCTCCATGGGGAACGGGCCCTGCGCCGTCCGCATGACCAGCCGCTCGCCGGGCACGAGCTCGACGACCTCGTAGGTGTAGGCCAGCCGCCGCCCGAGGAAGGTCGCCCCGAAGTCCATGCGTGACCCGACGGCCACCGGCGG
>OCZS010000823.1_pt1 | contig 10531 bp, 8 predicted proteins | sample 1539071 | NCBI WGS metagenome assembly OCZS01 (sample SAMEA3113584, study PRJEB22503) | soil metagenome | reverse complement strand
GGACAGGCTCAGCATCAGGTTGGGGTAGACCAGCTCGCCCTTGTGACGGGTGCGCTCGTCGTCGTCCAGGCCCGGGAACGGCGCCCGGTCGCTCTGGCCGGTGGCCGTGAAGGTCCAGGCGCCCTCGCGGTGGGGGACGCCCGGGTCCCAGTCCAGCCCGGCCCCGCCGCGCTTGAACGGGGCACGACCCGGCACAGCTGGGGATGGACGCCGGCGCAGTGGTAGCACTCGTTGTAGTTCTCGGCGACCAGCTTCCAGTTGGCCGCGACCCGGTAGGCGAGGCGGCGCCCGACCCGCAGCTCCTCCAGCGGGTAGCGGCGCAGCCGCTCGGGCACGGGGCCCAGCTGGTCGGCCAGGGGCGCCGCCTCGGTCGGGGTCACGTGCAGGAACACGAACCCGCCCCAGGTGGCCACCCCGACCGGGTGGAGCCCGAAGGCCTGCTGGTCGAAGCCGTCGATCTCCTCGCTCCAGGGGGCGCGCAGCAGGTCGCCCTCCAGCCGGTAGGTCCAGGAGTGGTAGGGGCAGCGCAGCGACCCGGCCTTGCGGGTGGGCGTGGCCTGGGGCCCGCCCGGTGCGGCGGGCGGGCACGGCACCACCTGGGAGCCGCGGTGGCGGCAGACGTTGTAGTGGGCCGCCAGCTCCCCCGCCCTGGTCCGGACGAGCAGCACGCTCTCGCCGGCCACGTCGACCACCACCAGCGACCCCGGCCGCTCGACCTGGTCGGCCCGCCCGGCGCAGAACCACTCGCCGAACAGCAGCCGCTCCCGCTCCCGCCGGAAGGCCGCCTCGTCGAGGTAATAGGATGCGGGCAGGGCGCGCTGCAGGCCGGCCATGGCCCCTCACCTCCTCATCTCCCGATTTTGGGCCCCCGGACCGGGAGGGTAGCCGGCCGGGAGATGGAGTTCCCCGGGTTGTCCACACCCCCCGACCACACCCCATTCATCCCCGGGGGAAGCTCAGCCGGAGCGGGTCGGGATCGGGAGCCGGGCGCGCACCTTCTGGCGCCGCTCGGCCTTGCGGAGGTCCTTGGAGATCTGGCGGACCACGTTGCGGCCGGGGATGCCGGTGACCCCGCCGCCGCCGTGGGTGGCCGACCCGGCCTGGTAGAGGCCGCGGACCGGGGTGCGGTAGTCGGCGTAGCCGGCGGCCGGGCGGGTGTGGAACAGCTGGCTGGCCGACAGCTCGCCGTGGAAGATGTTGCCGCCGATCAGCCCGTACTCGTGCTCCATCTGGTAGGGGCCGATCACCTGGCGGAACAGGACCGAGTCGGTGAACCCGGGCGCGACCCGCTCCATCCGGGCCACCACCCGGTCGGCGTGGGCCTCCAGCTCCTCGTCCATCGGCTTGCCGGCCCAGGTGTGGGGCACCCACTGGGTGAACATCGAGACGATGTGGTGGCCCTCGGGGGCCAGGGTCTTGTCGAACACCGAGGGGATGCAGACGTCGGCGAACGGCACCGCCGAGGGCCGGCCGGCGGCCGCGTCCTGGAAGGCGCCCTCCATGTCGTCCAGCGACTCGGCGAGCACGATGGTCCCGCCGTGGATCTCCGGGTCGAAGGAGGGCCGGCAGGTGAACTGGGGCAGCCGGTCTGTGGCCAGGTTGACCTTGACGGTGCCGCTGCGGGTCTTCCAGCGCTCGATGTCGGTGACGAAGTCGTCGGGCAGCTCGGCCCGGTCGACCTGCTCCAGGAAGGTGATCCGGGGGTGGGTGGCGGCCACCACCACGTCGGCCGTCAGCTCCTGGCCGCCCTCCAGGACCACCCCGGTGGCCCGCCCGTTCCTGGTGGTGATGCGCCGGACCGGGGCCGAGGTGCGGATCTCGGCCCCGAAGGAGCGGGCGGCGGCGGCGATGGCGTTGCTGACCCCGCCCATGCCGCCCTCGGCAAAGCCCCAGCTGCCGAGCTTGCCGTCGCCGACGTCGCCGATGTGGTGGTGGGCCATGACGTAGGCGGTGCCGGGGGCGCGCGGCCCGGCCCAGGTGCCGATGACCCCGCTGACCGCGTGCACCGCCTGGAGCTCGGGCGACTCGAAGTACTCCTCCAGCAGGTCGGCGATGCTGAGGGTGAACAGCCGGGTGACGTCGGCCGCCTTGCGGGTGTCGAGCCCGCGCAGCTTCCAGACCAGGCGGGCCTGGGCGGCCAGGTCGACCGGGTGCCGGGAGCCGACCTTGGGCGGGACCGCCGACAGCAGCGGGCCGAGCACGTCGGCCAGGCCGGCCATCCAGGCGTCCCAGCGCTCCTCGGCCTCGGCGTCGCGGGGGGAGAACTTGGCGATCTCCTCGCGGCGCCTGACCGGGTCGTTGGACAGCTGGAGGGAGGTGCCGCGGGCGTGGGGGGCGAAGTAGGGGCCCTGGGGGTAGACCTTGTAGCCGTGGCGGTGCAGGTCCAGGTCGCGCACCAGGGCCGGCGGCAGCAGGCTGACCACGTACGACAGCGAGGTCACCTTGTAGCCGGGCCCGAACGGCTGCTCGGTGACGGCCGCGCCCCCGACCACCTCCCGGGCCTCGCAGACCAGCGTCCTGCGCCCCCGTTTGGCCAGGTAGGCGGCCGCGACCAGCCCGTTGTGCCCGCCCCCGACGACGATCGCGTCGTACCGCCCCTGTTGCATGTGCCTACCTCCCGACCCGGTCCCCCAGAGCGGCGGCCGAGCATCGGCTTCGCACGACGACCGCGCCGCAGCTATTGCAGGCCTTCAGCGTGCGAGCCGCGTGTGCGCGGGCGGCGCTCTGACTCCTTTTTAACTGATTCGTCAGTCAGGAAGCAAGCGGCATGATGCTCGGCCACGCCCCGGAGGATGGGCACGGCCTCGTTGCGGCAGCGGTCGTCGACGCCCGCCCGGGCGGCCTCGCCGGAGGCCAGGGCCGGGCAGCGGGGGTGGAAGCGGCAGCCGGGCGGGACACGGGTCGGGTCGGGCGGCTCGCCGCTGAGGATCTGGGTCTCCAGATGGTGGACCTCGGGGACCACCGAGAGCAGGGCCCTGGTGTAGGGGTGGCGGGGGTTGGCCAGGACGGTCTCGGTCGGCCCCTGCTCGACGATCCGGCCCAGGTACATGACGGCCAGCCGGTCGGCGATGTTCCAGGCCAGGCCGAGGTCGTGGGTGACGACCAGGATGGACAGGCCGAGGTCGCGGACCAGCCCGAGCAGCAGGGCCAGGATCTCGCCCCGGACCGAGGCGTCGAGGCTGGACACGGGCTCGTCCGCGACCAGCATGCTCGGCTCCAGGGCCAGGGCCCCGGCGATCACCACCCGCTGGCGCTGGCCGCCCGACAGCTCGTGCGGGTAGGCCAGGAAGAAGCGGCGCGGCGGGCGCAGGCCGCTGCGGGCCAGGGCGTCGGCGACCAGCGTCTCCTCGTCGCCCTTGACGCCGTGGATGCGCAGCCCCTCGGCCACCGACTCGTACACCGACTGGCGCGGGTTCAGGGCCCCGGTCGGGTCCTGGAGGACCAGCTGGACCTCGCGGCGGTAGGGCTTGAGGGCGGCCGTGCCGCGGCCGAGCGGCTTGCCCCGGTACAGGACCTGGCCGCTGGTCGGCTCGACCAGGCCGAGGATGGAGCGGGCCAAGGTGGTCTTGCCGCAGCCGGACTCGCCGGCCAGGGCGACGATCTCGCCCGGCTGCACCTGCAGGTCGACCCCGTCGACCGCCTTGGCCGTCGGGCCCTTGCCGCGCCTGGCCCCGAAGTGGACGTGCAGGTCGCGCACCTCCAGGATCGGCCCCTGGGCGGCCTCCGGGGCGGCCGGGGCCGGCTGGGTCGCGGTCATGACATCCCTCGTCTCACCGGGGCACCCCCTCGGGGTTCCCCGGACCCCTCCGGCCCGGGATGCGCCGGGGCGTCCTCGCCGACCGGGTGCGGCGGGACCTGGCGGACCAGCTCGGGGTGGCCGTCGCGGACGTGGACGCAGGCCGCCCGCCGGCCGTCGCCGGCCGGCCACAGCTCCACCTCCAGGGTCGGGCAGACGGCGATCGACACCGGGCAGCGGGGGTGGAACGGGCAGCCGCTGGGCAGGTCACGGGGGTCGGGCGGGTCGCCGCCGAGGCCGTGGGGGTTGCGGCGGGAGGCGCGGTCGCCGATGGTCGGGAACGCCTCGGCCAGGGCCCTGGTGTAGGGGTGGGCCGGGGCCTCGAACACCTTGGCCGCCGGGCCCTCCTCGACGATCCGGCCGGCGTACATGACGGCGATCCGCTCGCAGGTCGAGGCCAGCACCGACAGGTCGTGGGTGATCAGCAGCAGGGCCAGGCCGAGCTCGCGCCGCAGCTCCTCCAGCAGGGTCAGCACCTGGGCCTGGACCATCACGTCCAGGGCGGTGGTCGGCTCGTCGGCGATCAGCAGCCGGGGCGAGCAGGCCAGGGCCATGGCGATCATCACCCGCTGGCGCTGGCCGCCGGACAGCTCGTGGGGGTAGCTGGAGGCCCGCCGGGCGGGCAGGCCGACCTGCTCCAGCAGCTCCCCCACCCGGGTGGCGGCCCGCTTGTCGCTGACCTTGTCGTGCAGGTGGATGGCCTCGGCGATCTGGTCGCCGACCCGGCGGACGGGGTTGAGGGCGTGCATGGCCCCCTGGAACACGACCGCCGCCTCGGTCCAGCGGACCGCCCGCAGCCGCCCCGGCCGCATGGTGAGCACGTCCTCGCCCTCCAGCAGCACCGTCCCCGAGGTCCTGGTCCCAGGGGGCAGCAGCCGGAGCACGGCCGCGGCCATGGTCGACTTGCCGCAGCCGGATCCGCCGGCCAGCCCCAGGGTCTCCCCCGGCTCCAGGGTCAGGTCGACCCCGCGCACCGCCGGCACCGCCCCGGCCCTGGCCGGGTAGATGACGGTCAGGTCGTTGACCGCGAGCAGGGCCATCGTCACCGCCCCCGTAGCCGTGGGTTGAGGACCGACTCCAGCGCCTGGCCGATCATGGTGAAGGCCAGCACCACCAGCAGGATGGCCACCCCCGGCGGGACCAGGTACCACCAGGCCCCGATCGAGGCCGCCCCCTGGGTGAAGGCCGCGTCCAGCATCGAGCCCCAGGAGACCCGCAGCGGGTCGCCCAGCCCCAGGAAGGCCAGGGTGGTCTCGGACAGGATGGCCACGGCCACGATCAGCACGGTGTTGGCGAAGATCAGCGGGACCACGTTGGGCAGGATGTGGCGGGTGATCAGGTGCCAGTCGCCCGCCCCCAGGGCCCGGGCCCGCTCGATGTAGGGCCGCGAGGTCACGGCCAGGGCCTGGGCCCGGACGATCCGGGCCGTGCCCGGCCAGGAGGTGATCCCGATGACGAAGGCGATGTTGGCCAGCGACGGCCCGAGCACGGTGGCCAGCACGATGGCCAGGGGCAGGAACGGGATCACCAGGAACCAGTCGGTGACCCGCATCAGCAGCGAGTCGGTCCAGCGGCCGAAGTGGCCGGCGGCGATGCCGACCACCGAGCCGATCACCACCGAGATCACCGAGGCCAGGAACCCGACCAGCAGCGACACCCGCGACCCCCAGATGGTCAGGGCGAGCACCGAGCGGCCGCTCTCGTCGGTCCCGAGCGGGAACTCGGCGCTCGGCGGCGAGAACGGGGCGCCGGTGGCCTTGGTCACGTCCAGCTCGCTCTCGGGCACGAGCAGCGGCGCGAACACGGCCATGGCCACGAACAGGACCAGGATGGCCAGCCCGACCATGCCGATGGAGTTGCGCCGGTACTCCTGCCACGCCCGGGCCGCCGCCTGCCGCCGCCGCGCCCGCGAGATCGCCCGCGGGCTGAGCTGCGGGGGCAGGCTGGGCGGCACGGTGGTGTCGGCATGGGGTGCCCCGCCGAGCGGTTCCTCGATGGTCGGCTGGGTCATCAGCCGGTCCTCACGCGCGGGTCGAGGTAGGCATAGAGGAGGTCGGCGATCAGGTTGGCGATGATCACGGCCGCGCTGAACAGCAGGAACACGCCCTGCAGGAGCGGGTAGTCGGGCGTTCGCAGGGCCTCGTAGCTGAGCAGGCCGAGCCCTGGCCAGGAGTAGACCGTCTCGATGGTGATGGCCCCCGACACGATGAAGCCGAGGTTGAGGAAGATCAGCGTGGTGGTGGGCAGCAGGGCGTTGGGCACGGCGTGGCGGCGCAGCACCAGGGCGTCCCGCAGGCCCTTGGCCCTGGCCGTCGTCAGGTAGTCCTCGGTCAGCTCGTCCAGCAGCGAGGACCGCATGACCAGCGCGTACTCGGCGATGTAGGCCAGGGTGAGGGTGAGGCAGGGCAGGAACAGGTGCCGGGCCACGTCGGCCACCCCGGCCAGGCTGGCCAGCTCGGTGTCGGGGCTGGACAGCCCGCCGGTCGGGAACAGCCCCGGGAGCGGCCCGACCCCGACCCCGAAGGCGATCAGCAGCATGATGCCGAGCCAGAACTCGGGCATGGCGTACAGGGCCAGCGACGCCCCCAGCGACACCCGGTCGAACACGCTGTTGCGCCGCCACGCCCCCCGGATGCCGATCCACAACCCGATCGCCGTCGACAGGAGCGTGGAGAGGCCGAGCAGCAGCACCGTCGGCCAGATCCGCTCCGCGATCACCTCCGACACCGGCCGGCGGAACTTGTAGGAGATGCCGAGGTCCCCGCTCAGGGTGTCGCGCACGTACTGGGCGAACTGCTGGGGCAGCGGCTTGCCCAGGCCGAAGCTCTCGCGCAGGACCTCGACCTGCTCGGCCGGGACCAGGCGGTTGCGGGTCAGGTTCTTGGCCGGGTCGCCGGGCAGCACCCGGAACAGGAAGAAGTTGAACACCAGCACGAAGGCCAGGCTCAGGGCGGCCCCGATGAGCTTGGCGCCCAGCCGGCGCTGGCCGGCGCTGGGACGGAACGTCCGGGTGGAGGTGGCCGCCATCCGGGCCGGCCCCTACTCGCGTTCGTCCTGGCTTGACCTCCGCCGCATGGCCAGCAGCACCCCGGCCCCGCCCAGCACCGCCACCCCGATCGCGATCGGCACCACCGGGACGCCCGAGCCGCCGTCGTCGTCGCTTCCCGCGGCCGCCTGCGGGGTGGTGATGTTGCGGTAGCTGTAGGTGCCGTAGCCGAACAGGACCACGCCGCCGGGGTCGGGCTGGGCCAGGAACCCGGCGAAGCGGTCGCTGCGGTAGGCCTGCAGCTCGTCGTAGTAGAAGGTCACGACATACGGCGCGTCCACGTACAGCAGCCGCTGCATCTCCTTGACGATCTCGGCCCGCTTGGCCGGGTCGATGGTGACCTTCTGCTGCTCGTAGAGCTTGTCGTACTCCTCGTTGCAGTAGAAGCTGTCGGACAGGTTGGCCAGGACATCGCCGCCCGACTTGTAGCTGCGCGACCCGCAGGTGAAGGTCGAGAGCTGGTAGTCGGGGTCGGGCTCGACCACCCAGCCCCACTCGAACATGTCGAACTCGCCCTGGCCGATGATCTCGGTCAGGCGGTTCTCCTCCACCACCTTGACCTCGGTGGCGATGCCGATGTCGCGCAGCCAGCCCTGCATGAACTGGACCGACTGCTGGGAGGTGTTGGACTCCTGGCGGGCGAACAGCCGGAAGCGCAGCGGCCGGCTGCCGTCGGGCATCTCCCTGACCTTGTCGCCGTCGCCGTCCTTGTAGCCGGCCTCCTCGAGCAGCCGGTTGGCCTCGGCCAGGTCGAAGTTGTAGGCCTCGCCGTCGGCCGGCTGGAAGGTCAGGTTCTGGTAGAGGGCGGGAATGACCCCGGTGGCCGGGGTGCCGTAGCCGCCCAGCACCCGCTCGACCAGCGCCTGCTTGTCGATGGCCCGGGCGATGGCCTGGCGGACCCGCTTGTCCTTGAGGGCGGGGTGGCCGTCGCCGATCGGCTCGCCGCTGTCCAGGGCGGCCCCGGTGTTGAAGGCCAGCTCGTCGAAGCCGGAGTAGTCGCCGGCCACGGCGGTGATGCCCTCGGTGTCCTTGAGGGAGTTGAACGGCGCCGGGTCGAGCCCGTCGGCGAAGTCGATCTCGCCCTTCTTGAGCGCCTGGAGCTGGGCGTCGGCGTTGTTGAAGACCCGGTAGACGACCTCGTCGATCTTGGGCGCGCCGGCCCAGTAGGACTTGTTGGCCGTCAGGCGGACGAACTGGCCGGTGCTGCGCTCGGCGAGCACGAACGGGCCGGAGCCGACCGCGTCCTTCTCGTTCTCGAAGGTCGAGACCTCCTTCTCGTCGATGTCCTTCCAGACGTGCTCGGGAAGGATCGGCACGGCCAGCCGGAGCATGGTCGGGCTCGGCTCCTTGGTGGTCATCACCAGGGTGGCGTCGTCGGGGGCCTCGACGGTCTTGATGTTGGACACGTAGTTGCCGTAGTTGGTCTGCTCGAAGGTGCCCTTCATGATCCGGTTGAAGGTGTAGGCGGCGTCCTTGGCCGTGAGCGGCTGGCCGTCGGACCACTTCACCCCCTGGCGGATCTTGTAGGTCCAGGTGAGCTCGTCGTCCGAGACCTCCCAGGACTCGGCCAGCCCGGGCACGGGCGAGAAGTCCTTCTGGCTGTAGCCGACCAGCTGGTCGTACATCAGCGCCCAGACCTCGTAGGTCTCGGCCAGGATGCCGATGAACGGGTTGAGCGAGTCGACGTCGTTGACGATGCCGACGGTGAAGGTGAGCTTGCCGGCCGGCTGCTCCTGGGCGGTCACGCCCGGCGCCGCCGTCAGCGCCAGCAGCGCCGCCAGCACCACCATCACCGAGCCCCTCCGGAACCGTTTCGTTCCCCGGTCCCGCCCATTCCTGCCTGCACCGCTGAATGCGCCCACGCCCGGCCCCCTTGCGGGAATCCCACCGCCCGACAACAGCTGACTGAACAGTCAGTAACTAGGAGTTGCGTTATTGTGCGATGCCGCCAGAGCCTCGACAGGGCCCCTGGGCCGGATTGACCAGCTAGTGCCGTCTCATACACCGATTGGCTCGTCGAATCGTTGACGCCCGGCAACCGTGATGGCTCGGCGAGGTCTTGACCTGTGATTGTCCACAGCGCGGTATTGGCCCTTGACGGCCCATGCACCCACAGTCGAACATCAGTTCGCCATGGAGTCCTATGAATTCCATCCCCGGCTGGTGCATCGCACCGCCCGCGTCCGCCTGCGAGTCACACGCCACCAGGCCGACCGCTGCTTTGGGTTGCTGCGCTCGGCTGGTGATCTCTGGGCCTGGTTACTGGACACCAACCGAGAGCGGTTGGTGCAAGGCGCGGCGCCGATCGTCGGCTATCAGGCGCTGTGTCGCGAGCTCACTGCCCGAGGGCCTGCCGGAGAGCTGTCAGTAGTGGGGGCCAGATCGGTGCTGGCCCGGTACTCGGACTCGTGGTTCGCGGCTGCCAAGCGGCGACGCAAAGGCGAACCGGCCGGGTTCCCACGCCGCAAGCGCCTGCTGGTCCCGGTCCGCTTCCACCACCAGACCTTTCAGCTGGACGGCCGGCGGGTGCGGCTGCCCGTCGCCAGGGGCCGCCCCGCGCTGTGGGTGCGGACGGCTCGCCCCATCCCGTATCCGGCCGACCGGATCCGGGCGGTGACCTTGGTGGCCGATTGTGGGCAGCTCTGGCTGGCCGTCACCGCCGCCGTACCCATCCACCATCACGACCTGGACCCTCGTCAGGTGGCCGGCGTGGACCTTGGCATCATCCACCCCTACGCGGTGGTCGCCGAGCACGCAGCCTTGCTTGTATCGGGGCGGGCGATCCGGGCCGAGAGCTTCTTGCACCTGCGCGATCAGCAGGCACGTCAGGCCAAGACCGCCCGACGGGCACCTAAACCCGGGCAACATGGCTCGCGCCGCTGGCGGCGCTATCGAGCCCGCCTACGGCGGGTCGAGGCCCGCCACCGCCGCCGAGTCCATCAAGCCCACCACCAGGCAGCCAGCCAGGTCGTCGCCTTCGCCGTGCGCCAGCGGATCGGCGTGCTGGTCATTGGCGACCCGACCGGCATCACCACCCACGATGCCGGTCGGGTGCACAACCGGCGGCTGCGGCAATGGCGCCGCACCCACCTGGTCCAAGCGTTGAGCGACAAGGCCGAACAGGCTGGCATCGACGTTCGCCGGGTGGACGAGCGCGGTACCTCTTCCACCTGCCCAGCCTGCCGGCGACGGGTCCCCAAACCATCTGGCCGCCGATTCCGCTGCCTGGCCTGCACCTTCCAGGGGCACCGCGACCTGGTCGGTGCTGCCAACATCGCCGCCACCCTCGGCGGCGGAACCACCAGCGCAACTCTCCCCACGCTGGTCGAGCACCGCCGAGCCGGCATCGTGCCGGCACGACGTGACCGCCGCCGTCACCTGCACGATCAGCGACGGCGGCGGTCCTGCCCGGCCTCAGGCCACCCAGATGGGCACAAGGGCTCTTCGGGGTGTCACTCGCCGCACGCAACCACCGACCCTGCGTCCGACGAGGATCAAGCAACCAGGCGCAACACGGCCAACGTTGCCTGAAGGGGCACTAGTAACGGTACGACCCCTGAACCCGCACGGCGAGGCGGCGGGCGCACTCCTGGATCGACCCGGCGAACGACGGGTAGGTCTGGAACGCCTGGGAGAGCTGGCTGGCCGTGAGCCGGTTGAAGCAGGCCTCGGAGATGGGGGCGATCAGG
>OCZS010000822.1_pt1 | contig 10569 bp, 3 predicted proteins | sample 1539071 | NCBI WGS metagenome assembly OCZS01 (sample SAMEA3113584, study PRJEB22503) | soil metagenome | reverse complement strand
TCCATGGACGACGCCTCGATTACCGAAGGCGACAGCGGCACCAGCCAGCTCACCTTCACGGTCAAGCTCTCGCAGGCCGCCAGCGGGCCGGTCACGGTGAACTACTCGACCGCCAACGGCACAGCGACCGCCGGCTCCGACTACAGCGCCCTCACCGGTGCCATCACCTTCGCCGCCGGCGAGACCACCAAGACCATCACCATCCCCGTCACTGGCGACACCGCCGTCGAGGCCAACGAGACCTTCACCGTCACCCTGGCAAGCCCGTCCGGCGCCACCATCGCCGACGGCGCGGCGACCGGCACCATCGTCAACAACGACGTGGCACCGCCTCCCACGCCGCCGACGGGCGGCGGCCTGTCGCTCGACTACGACATCGTCAGCAACTGGGGCTCGGGCTTCACCGCCTCGATGGCGGTCGGCGCCGGCAGCGCCGCGCTCAACGGCTGGACCGTCGAGTTCGACGCCTCGTTCAACATCACCAGCATCTGGAACGCCACCATCGTCAGCCACGTCGGCAACCACTACGTGGTGAAGAACGCCGACTGGAACGCCAACGTTGCGGGCGGCAAGGAGACGTCGTTCGGCTTCCAGGCGACGCCGGGCAGCGGCGGCACGACCGCCTCCGGATTCACCATCAATGGCACGGCCGTGGGCACCGATCCGGTGACGGTGCCGACGCTGTCGGTTGCCGACGCCACGGTGGCGGAAGGCAACAGCGGCGCGCCCGAGCTCGTCTTCACGGTGACGCTGTCGGCCGCGGCCACAGGACCGGTGACGGTGGCCTATGCCACCAGCAACGGCACGGCGAGCGCGGGCAGCGACTACGGGGCGCTCAGCGGCACGCTCACCTTCGCGGCCGGCGAGACGTCCAAGGTCGTGCGCGTGCAGGTGTCGGGCGACACCGCCGTCGAGGCCAACGAGACGCTGACACTTGCCCTCTCGTCGCCGAGCGGCGCCACCATTGCCGACGGCACGGCGATCGGCACCATCACCAACGACGACACAGCACCTCTGCCGACGATCAGCATCTCCGATGCCTCGGTGGTCGAAGGCGATCCCGGCGAGGGCGGCGCGGCACCCGGCTGGTTCAGCACCTCGGGCAACCAGATCGTCGATTCGGGCGGCCACTCGGTGCAGATCGCCGGCGTGAACTGGTTCGGCTTCGAATCCTCGAACCTGGCGCCGCACGGTCTGTGGACGCGCGGCTACCAGGACATGATGAACCAGATGAAGGATCTCGGGTTCAACACGATCCGCCTGCCCTTCTCCAACGACACCATCCACGGCACCGGCACGCCCAACGGCATCGATTTCTCCAAGAACCCCGACCTGCAGGGCCTCACGGCCATGCAGATCATGGACAAGATCGTGGCCTATGCCGGCGAGATCGGGCTGAAGATCATCCTCGATCATCATCGCAACGATTCGGGCCCCGGCGCCTCGCCCAACGGCCTGTGGTACGACGCCCAGCATCCCGAGTCGCAGTGGATCTCCGACTGGCAGATGCTGGCGGGCCGCTACGCCGACGATCCGACGGTGATCGGCGCGGACCTGCACAACGAGCCCCACGCCGGCACCTGGGGCGGCGGCGGGCCGACCGACTGGGCGGCGGCGGCCGAGCGCGCCGGCAACGCCATCGGCGCGGTCAATCCCAACTGGCTGATCTTCGTCGAGGGCGTCGCCAACTATCAGGGCCAGCCATACTGGTGGGGCGGCAACCTGATGGGCGTGCGCGACCGACCGATCGACCTCAACCTCGACAACAAGCTGGTCTACTCGGCGCACGACTATCCCAACTCTGTATGGGCCCAGCCGTGGTTCCAGGGCAGCGACTTCCCGGCCAACCTGCCGGCCAAGTTCGACCAGATGTGGGGCTACATCTACAAGGAAGGGATTGCGCCGGTGTACATCGGCGAGTTCGGCACCAACCTCACCGACCCCAAGGACGCGCCGTGGCTGGAGGCCATCACCTCCTACCTGGCGGGCGACCTCGACAACAACGGCACGAGCGACATCCCGGCCGGCGACAAGGGCGTGAGCTGGACCTTCTGGTCGTGGAACCCCAACTCGGGCGATACCGGCGGCATCCTGGCCAACGACTGGCGCACGGTTAACCAGGACAAGATGGCGTACCTGACGCCGATCGAGTTCGACTTCGACAGCGATATGTCGGATGGCGGATCGAGCGGCGCGCACGCGACTTTCCTGGTGACGCTGTCGGCGCCGGCGACCGGGACGGTGACGGTGGACTACCACACCGTGTCGGGCACGGCGGGCAGCGCGGACTTCACCGGCGTCAGCGGCACGGTGACCTTCGCGGCCGGCGAGACGAGCAAGACCATCACCATCGCCATCGCGCCGGACACGCTGGTCGAGGGCAACGAGCAGTTCAGCGTGGTGCTGAGCAATCCGCAGAGCGCCACCATCGCCGACGGCACCGGCGTTGGCACCATCGTCGACGACGACACGGCGCAACCGGTCGTGCCGACGCTGGCCATCGGCGATGCCTCGATCACCGAAGGCGACAGCGGCTCAGCGCAGCTCGGCTTCACCGTGACTCTCTCGCAGGCCGCCACCGGCCCGGTCACGGTCAACTATTCGACCGCCAACGGCACGGCGACGGCAGGCAGCGACTACACGGCGCGGTCCGGCACCGTCACCTTTGCCGCCGGCGAGACCACCAAGACCGTCACCGTGCCGATCACCGGCGATGGCGCCGTCGAGGGCAACGAGACCTTCACCATCAGCCTAGCGGGTGCCTCCGGCGCCACCATCGCCGACGGCGCGGCGACCGGCACCATCGTCAACAACGACAGCGCGCCGCTGCCGTCGGGCGACCTGGAGGCCCAGTTCTCCCTGGTCGATTCCTGGAGCAGCGGCTTCAACGGCAACGTCGTGGTGCACAACGAAGGCAGCTCGACCACCGGCTGGCAGATCGTGATCGACATGCCGTACCAGATCACCGACATCTGGAACGCCGCGATCGTCAGCCACGTCGGCAACAGCTACGTGATCGGACCGTCGCCCTGGAACGGCACCCTCGCCCACGACGGCGAGACGAGCTTCGGCTTCGTCGCCTCCGGGCAGTTCAACGCCGCGGCCATCCAGGTCCATGGCGTCGGCGAGGATGACGTGCCGGACTCGGTGCCGACCGTGCCGACCGACCTCATCGCCACCGCCGTGTCCGCCACCTCGACGCTGCTGAGCTGGGAGGCATCGAGCGTCCCGGGCGGCGGCTTCGTCACCGGCTACGCAATCTTCGTCGACGGCGAACAGGTCGCCACCACCACCAGCACGAGCTACCGGGTGACCGGCCTGTCGGCGGATACCGACTACCAGTTCTCGGTCGCCGCGATCGACGCCGCCGGATCGTCGGCGCAGACGAGCCCGGTTTCGGTGCACACGACGCTACCGCTTCCGGATGCCGACGACGGGCAGATGTTCTCGCCCTACATCGACATGGCGATGTCGAATGCCGCCGATCTCGCAGGCATTTCCGCGGCATCGGGCATCACGAACTTCACGCTGGCGTTCGTGCTCGCCTCCAACGAGGGCATCGGCTGGCAGGGCTGGGGCAGCATCGACGACGACACGCTGCACAACGGCACGACCATCCTGCAGCACGTGCAGGACATCCAGGCCGCTGGCGGCAACATCACCATCTCCTTCGGCGGCGCCGCCGGGACGGAGGCGGCGCTGGTCGCCACCAGTGCGGCAGAGCTGCAGGCGCAGTACCAGTCGGTGATCGACCGCTACGGCATCGATTCCATCGACTTCGACATCGAGGGCGCGGCGGTGGCCAACCAGCAGTCGCTCGTCCTGCGCGACCAGGCGATCGCGGGACTGCAGGCCGCCAACCCAGACCTGAAGGTCTCGTTCACCCTGCCGGTGCTGCCGACCGGACTCACCGCCGAGGGCCTGCACGTGCTGCAGCAGGCGATGGCCGACGGCGTGCGGGTCGACATGGTCAACATCATGACCATGGATTACGGCACGTCGGTCGACAACAACGGCCAGATGGGGCTTTCGGCCATCCAGGCCTCCGAGTCGACGCAGCAGCAGCTCGCCGCGATCGGGCTCGACGCCAAGATCGGCATCACGCCGATGATCGGCGTCAACGACATCGTCTCGGAGGTCTTCAAGCTCTCCGATGCGCAGATGCTGGTCGACTACGCGGCGAACGATCCGGATGTCGCCATGCTGTCGATGTGGTCGGTCGCCCGAGACAACGGCAGCACCGCCGGCATCCCCGCCGCCACGCCGGACAGCAGCGGCATTGCCCAGGACCCGTACGAGTTCGCGAGCATCTTCCACCAGTACGATATTTTGTAAGCGCACAACCTCACCCTGAGGAGCGGCCGCAGGCCGCGTCTCGAAGGGTGGGCAACAACACGACAGGTTGCCCACCCTTCGAGACGCCACGCTACGCGTGGCTCCTCAGGGTGAGGTGTGTGTCTGTTGCGCGATGTGAGGCTTAAACCAGCCAGCCGTGTCCCGCGCTGCTGGTGAAATCGAGCTGCACGAGCAGGTCGTTGTAGTCGTGGTCGCCGCCGCCGTGCTGGTCTTCCCAGCCCCAGGTGTTCAGCCCGTAGTTCCACAGATGGCCGACCGCGCGGCCGTCCGCCTGCTCGTTGGCGTTGGCGAAGGCCCAGTAGTGGGCGCCGGTGGTCGTGTTCAACAGCTTCATGGCGATGATGTCGCCGGCATCGACCTTCAGGATGCCGGTCTGACCATAGTTGCCGTAGCCGGGGCCGTTGATGGACCTGCCGCCTGACGTCAGCTCGTAGGCATGTGCAGCGGCCGCCGCCTCGTAGCCCACTTCACCGGGGCGCTTGCCGTCGACCGTGCCGGCAAGGTCGTCGACCTTGTAGAACGAGAGCTGGAGATTGTTCTCGCCGTTCTGGCGCAGCCGCACGATGGCGGTGACGTCGTTCGCGCCGCCTGCCGTCTCGGCCACCGCCACGGGCCGGGCCACGCGCACCGCGGCCGTGTCGGTCACGAAGTCGGCGAAGCCGAAGTCGCTGGTGAGCAGACCCTGGATCGCCCGCGCCGACGCGCCGTCGACCGACACCGAGAGGCTCTCGCCCGCTCCCACCACGGTCTGGCCGATCCAGCCGTGGGCGTACTTGTCGAACATGCGCACCAGGTTGGGATCGAAGTCGGACTGCAGCGACTGCTGCGCCAGCCGCATGGTCCAGGCGAAGCTGCCCGACGCGCCGCTGGTGAAGTCCAGGGCGCCGGTGCCGAGACCGAGATGCACCGTGACGTCCGAGCGCGACATGGTCTGGAACATCAGGCTCTGGTCGGCGCCGCTGTCCCATCCCGAGCCGTCGACATCGAGCATCGCCGGGCTGGTGCCGTACATCTGCGTATGGGCGATCGTCGACACCGCCCGCGCCAGCAGCGTGCCGTTGGGCGTGCCGAGGCCCGTCACCAGGTCGTAGCCCGGCCCGGCATGGTAGCCGTAGCCCGTCGGCGTTATCGGCTCGCTGTCGCTGGTGTAGATGCCGCCCTTGGTGAACGACGAGGTGTTGCTGCCCAGCGTCACGTCGTTGTAGCCGCCCGGCGCGATGGCGGCGGCGATATAGAAGAGATCGTTGGCGTAGCCGAGATTGGGCAGGCCCTGGTCGTTGAAGATGGTGTCGATCTGCGAGGTGAGCGCGGCCCACAGGGGTGTCGCCGCGCTGGTCCCGCTGTCGGGACCCAGAGCCGTCATTGCCGGACCAGGCACCAGGTAGTGCATGTTGCCGCCAGCGTCGGCCGCGACGTCGGGTACGCCACGCCCGGGCAGCGCCGAGGGATCCGATGTCCTGGGATCGAGGCCGAACGCCGTCTGGTACCAGGGCGCAGGCCGGCTGGGATCGACGCCGCCCGAGCCCGTGTTGTTGTGCTGATAGCCGGTCTGATTGCTCTTCGACGCGATGGTCGTGCCTGTCACGTAGTACTCGTTCCACACCGCTTCGATCAGGAGGGCAGCGAGGTTGGATGGATTGGGCATCGCGGTCAGGCCGCCGGCCATGAGCTGCCAGATGGTCGCGCGATCGTGAGCCATCGCCTGCGAGACGACGTCGGTCAGCGTCTCGTCGGCCAGCGCCGATTGGACGGTGCTGTAGGCCGTGCCGCCCACCATGAAGGCATAGGGGCTGGCCCGGCTGGTGCCGACATTGGTCAGGCCATTGCCGTTCTGGTTGCTCGAGCCGCCATCGCCCGCGTCGTTGAACACCGTGATGTTGCGCAGCGCGGCATCGACGAAGAGTTCCTGCGCGGCAAAATAGAAGGGCGAGCCCGGCGTCAGCTGCGATGTGAAGCCGAATGAGGAAGTGATGACCGACGGATTGTTGACGAGATCCCAGAACGCCGACTGGTAGGCCGTGAAGGTAGTGGATTGCGGGCCGAAGTTGCTGGATTGCGCGCCGGGCGAGTAGCCCGAGCCGGCATACAGTATCATCGGGCTCTGCGGGTTGATTGTCGTGACGACGCCGACATCGAGCGACCGCTCGCCCGCAGGATTGAAGGCTGGCGGCTGGACGATGGGATACAGCTCGCCGCCCGGCGCGACGGAGGTCCATTGCGCCGGCGTGTTGATGCCCGCTTGCGCACGATAATGGTTGAGCAGCGCGCCGAACGAGCCGTTCGGAACCGCGGCGCCGACGCCCGACTCGACCAGGCCGATCGTGCCGGTTTGCGGCGCGATGCCGGAGGCGGGATTCCAGAGATCGCCCGAGAACGGGAAGTTGTAGTACTGATCAGCGATCTGCTGCGGGAAGATATTGCTCGGGCTGGTGCTGGCGTTGCCCGGGCTCTGCCATCCCTGCGGCAGGGGCACCAGCGTGCCGTTGCCGGGATCGGGCACCTGCGCGTTGAAGTTGGTCGTGTCAAACCACAGGCCCTTGACCCCGAGCGTGCTCGCCCAGCCGTCGGGGAGCGAGAGGTTGCCCTGCCAATGCCAGTTGCTGCCATCGCCGCGCAGGGCGAAGCCCGGACCGAACAGCTTGTCGATATTGGTGTGGTCGACCTGCACCCAGAGGGTGCGTGATTCGGCCGAAGAGATGTAGCCGCTCTGCACGCCCTGCTCGGCCGCCACCTGCTCGACGGTCTTGATGCCCAATCCTGCGAGCTCGGCCTTCACCTGATTGTACTTTGCGGGGTCGGCGCCGTAGGTCGACCACAGCGTGCCGTTGTCGTTCAGGGTATCGAGTTGTTGCTGGCGCGACGCCCAGTTGGCGTTGAGCAGGGTCGACGGATCGTTGGCCCGGTCGAGGATGAGCGCGACGTTGAGGGAGAAGCTGGTGACGACCGGGCCGCCGGTCGGCGCGCTGGCCCCGCTGCGCCAGCTCGTGAAATCCAGGAACGACGAGTTTGGCAGCTCGGTATACGGCATATACGCGCCTCCACTGCTCGACCTATCGCATCAGCCCCGGCTGACTCTCAAGTGCCGATCGTGAACAGAAGCCAGGTTCCCGCGCCCAGCCACGACAGCAGGCCGAGCCAGCATAGCGACCAGAAGGCCACGACGACGCGCTTGCCGTTCCTGTTCCAGTAGGTGTTGGGATAGAAGATCGCCATCAGCTCGGCGGCGATCCACAGCGGGAAGAACGCCAGCATGATCGGGAATTCCCGGCGGACCGAGCGCCGGATGCCGTCGGACCGCTCGTAGCCGGCAAGCGACGCGTAAGACCAATCGGTCGAAGCGGCCTGCGGCGCGGCCGGCGCGGGCAGGTCGATCACGTCCGACCAGCTCGCGCCGTTGGCCTTCAGCATCGCGTTCGTTTTCCGGATGGCGATCAGGGCTTCCGCGTCCCGGTCGCTTTCGGTCATCCGCAGCAGCCGGATCAGCCGCTCCCTGTCGATCGTCACACTACGCCCCGCCCCCGCATCAGTTGCACTGTATCACAGCACTACGCCTGCATGGGACCTGCAGATGAGTTCCTTCACTCGGATTTGTAGCGAACGTATCGGCGAGGGGTCTGGTCCAGCGAAACACACCCACCTCACCCTTCGAGACGCGGCCCGTTGGGCCCGCTCCTCAGGGTGAGGTAATTGCCGAATCGACCGACTTGCCGCACAGTCGTCATCGCATGGAAACTTTCGACTATGTCATCGTCGGCGCGGGATCGGCCGGCAGCGTACTGGCTTCCCGACTGAGCGAGGACGAGAACGTCACGGTCTGCGTTCTCGAGGCGGGTCCGTGGGACTGGCATCCCTTCATCCATATCCCGGCCGGCTTCATGTACACCCTGGTCAATCCCAAGGTGAACTGGCTCTACAAGTCCGAGCCCAGCGAATGGACCGGCGGCCGCGCCATCGCCGCCCCGCGCGGCAAGACCCTGGGCGGATCGAGCTCGATCAACGGCCATATCTACAATCGCGGCCAGCGGCTCGACTTCGACGGCTGGGCCCAGCGCGGCAACCGCGGCTGGGGCTATGCCGACGTCCTGCCCTACTTCCGGCGCAGCGAACGGCGGATGGGCGGCGAGGAGCTGTTCCGCGGCCGCGAAGGCAACCTGCCCATCACCGACCTCGACTGGCGCGATCCCCTGTGCGAGGCCTTCATCGAAGGCGCGGTGCAGATGGGCATCCCGCGCAACCAGGATTACAACGGCGCCCGGCAGGCCGGCGTGAGCTACGTGCAGCGCATCATCGAGAACGGCCGGCGCAAGAGCGCCGCGCGCGGCTACCTGCATCCGGCGATGAAGCGGGCGAACCTGACCGTGCGCACCAACGCCCACGCCACGGAGATCGTGCTCGAAGGCAGGCGCGCCGTCGGCGTCCGCTACAACAAGGGTGGCCGCAACGGCACGCCGGTCGAGGTGCGCGCCGCCAAGGAGGTCATCCTGAGCGGCGGCACGGTGAACTCGCCGCAGCTCCTGCAGGTCTCGGGCATCGGCCCGGCGCCGCTGCTGAAGACGCTGGGCATCGCGGTCAAGCACGACCTGCCCGGTGTCGGCGAGAACCTGCGCGACCACTACGCGCCGCGCTTCGTTGCCCGCGTCAAGAACGCCACCACCATCAACGAGCGGTCCAAGGGATTGCGCCTGGTGGGCGAGGTGCTGAAATATGCCACCGCGCGCAAAGGTATCCTGGCGCTCAATCCGACGCTGATCTACGTGTTCTGGAAGTCCGATGAGCACGTTGACAACTACGACCTGCAATTCACGTTCACACCCGCCTCGTACAAGGAAGGCGTGCAGTCGACCCTCGACGACTTCCCGGGCATGACCATCGCCTCCTGGCAGCAGCGCCCCGACAGCATCGGCTATGTGCGGGCGCGCTCAGCTGACCCGTTCGAGCCTCCGGTCATCCAGCCCAACTATCTCGTCGCCGAAAGCGACCGCCGCGTACTGCTGGCCGGCATGAAGCTCGCCCGCCGCCTGCTCGGCTCCCAGCCGCTCAGCAAATACTACGACCGCGAGGAATTCCCCGGCCCGCAGGCGCAATCGGACGACGACCTCCTGACTGCCGCCAAGCAGCGTGGCACCACGACCTTCCATCTCATGGGCACCTGCCGCATGGCGCCGGACAACGATCCGACGTCCGTGGTCGACGACCAGCTCCGGGTGCGCGGCATCGAGGGGCTGCGCGTCGTCGATGCCTCGATCATGCCGACCATGCCGTCGGCCAATCTCAACGCCTCCGTCCTGATGATCGCCGAGAAGGCCGCCGACCTGATCCGCGGCAAGCCGCCTCTCGAGGCGGCCATGCTGAAGGACTGAACGGGTGGCCGACGCCGGGAGCGAGCCGGCTCTCGATCTCGTCAGCCGGCTCGTGCCGGCGACGCTCAAGGGATTGCACGCCCTGGAATTCGCCGGACGGCATCTCTCGCCGGCGGCGCTGCCGCAGCTCATCGATGCCATGAGGGGCCGCGACGACGAGTTGAAGGCGGCCCTCGCCGATTCGCGCGCGCTCGCCTGGCCCGAACGCCTGCAGCCTGTGCGGGCCTGCCTGGAGCCCGCCGGCGAGGCGGTCGCCGAGGGAATCGCCGCCTTGCGCTCGGCCGCCAACGAGCCGCAGCCGATCGTTGCCGCCTATCGTGCCGTGCGCAACTACGCGCGCGCCGCCCAGGCGATCTATCCCCTGGCGGCATTCTTCCGGCCGATCAGCCAGTTCTTCCTGGAGCAGGCGGCGCGCGACGATGCCGACCTGCAGGCGACGCTGGCTGCCGTCGATCCGTCGCGCGAGAAGGTCGGTGTCATGCATGCCGGCGGCCCGCCGGGCACGCGCGGCGGCTTTTCGCTCTATGTGCCGGAAACCTACGACCAAGGCCGCGCCTATCCACTGGTTGTCGCGCTGCATGGCGGCAGCGGAAACGGCGGCGCCTTCCTGTGGAGCTGGCTGCGCGAGGCGCGCACGCGCGGCTTCATCGTGCTGGCGCCGACGGCGATCGGCTCGACCTGGTCGTTGATGGATCCGGATACCGACGGCCCCAGCATCGACCGCATGGTCGATCAGGTGGCCGGGGAGTGGCACGTCGATGCCGGCCGGCAGCTCCTGACCGGCATGAGCGACGGTGGGACCTTCAGCTACGTGCTGGGCCTGCGAGGCGGCTGCCGCTTCACCCACATCGCG
>OCZS010000821.1_pt1 | contig 10581 bp, 14 predicted proteins | sample 1539071 | NCBI WGS metagenome assembly OCZS01 (sample SAMEA3113584, study PRJEB22503) | soil metagenome | reverse complement strand
CAGACACAGAATCTGTCGCTTACCCTCAATATATGCCTCATAAGAAGTGGAGTGGCGCTTACGGAGCTGATGATCATGAGGGTGTCAAGAACCCTGCTCCTCAGTCTTACTCGCCTGCCTCTGCATCATTTGTGGCTTTGAAAGATTGTAATCAGAAACCATCACAACAGCAAACATAACATAAATTCTACTCGATGCATAGAATTCTATGTTCAAATGTGTCATTTTTATGACATTATATCGAGCCAGTATTGGGGTTTTGTGTTCTTCAGTTAACGCTATTTTATGCCAAATATAGTACATTAAAAAGACATTTTTGTCAACATATATATATGTCAATGCCTCATGATGCAGTAATGAGGAACAAGCAATTTGTTATGTTCAGTGGCGTAGCTATAGTACTAGCTGGCTTGTTTGCCGCTATGTCGCTGCACGAAATATTAGCCCAAGAAACAAACAGCACTGCCCAATCCAACCAAACGAGGACAGGAGTTCCCCAGCTCAATGGTTCTGTAAACGTAAGGGAGCAAGCGAACCAATTCATACAAGATAGTGTGCAAGTGCCTTTTGCTACTGCATTAGAAAGCGCACAAGCTGAAGTTGGAAATGGGACTGCAATTTCAGGCCACCTAGGAGTCGTCCAAGGATATTTAGTTTACATCTTCAAAATTGCAAACTTTGACGCTGAAACAAGCCGTATTGTAATAGTCGATGCTGGAAACGGTGCAGTATTGTACACATCTGGAGATATGCCATCATACTTTGGTGGTGGTGGTCCTGGATGCGGCTTCGGCGGTGGTGGACATCATCACAAGGGTTTTGGCAATCATTGGGGAAATCATGACAGAAGTGGCGACGAAACATCAGATAGAAGCAATAGCGGCGGCCAATCCCCCAGCAGTGGACTGGTTGTATCACCAGCCATCGGTGTGTGATAGCACGACCATTACACACATTTCTTTTTCCATTCTGCTGGATGTATAACACTATTGACCAGTACGACCCTAGCTAGCCTTTAATAGGATCATCATGACATTTAGTTTGACATGCAAAATCGACTACATCAAAATGGTGTCGATAGAGGCCAATCATGATATATAGTTAGAAATCAAAAAATTGGTTTTTGAAAATATACCTACAGGATATGAGCTACGATTTCTAGTGGACATTGGCATCGCACTTGCTGCAGGCTTTGCAATTGGCGCAGAAAGAGAATCAAGGGGCAAGCCTGCTGGAATCAGCACGCACTGCCTTGTCATTGGCGGTACAGCAATATTCACATTCCTCTCTTCAGTGGTAGATCCTAACTCTTCATCTAGAATTGCAGCGCAGATAGTTTCGGGTATTGGCTTTCTTGGAGCCGGGATCATCCTCAAGAGTGAGATAGACAAGAAAATTACAAATTTGACTACAGCAGCTGCCATATGGTTTGCAGCATCAATTGGAATGGCTATTGGCTATGAATACTATTTTCTAGCAGTTGTAGCCACCGCGTTTGCCGTTGGAGTGCCAAGGATACCTCATATTTCAAAGTTGATAAAGAAAGGTGAAGAAGAATAGTGAAATTAGGTCTTTAGCTTCTTCTGCCTTATATGCAGATGCTCTCAAGGTGCAGACTACCTAGGAGCTTGGGGACATAGAGCTACTCGCAATCAGGATTTAATATCTAGATGATATCTCACAAAGCGAGCCGGCAGAGTTGACAAACTATGAGATAATTAGTCTGATTGGTCTTGACAAAACAACTAATCCTTAATTAAAAAGGTTAAAACAGATCGAATTTGAGGGCGCCAGTAGAGAACTACATTAATTTGGCAAAAACCACTAAAACTGGGATAACATGTCACATATAACCTGACAACCAGCATTCGGATAATCCTATGAAAGTCAACATATGCACTCTGAAGATATATTTAACTCAAGTCGCTTGAATTACAAAGAAAACTAACATGCCATTCAATCCATCAAACATGGAGCAAGTCATCATTTCAGAACTTAAGATAAGCGAAGACGAAGCCAAGGTTTACATCGCTATTGTGAAAAAAGGCAAAATGGACCCAGCCAAGATTTCAGGTGCACTTGGCTGGAGTAATGAGCAGCGTGCACTTACTGCAGCAAAATCGCTAGTCAACAGAGGCATGGTCATTGAAATATCAAAGACAGAATTTGAGTCCCTTCACCCCCGGTTTGCAATAACCAATCGCTACAGAAGGCGTTGTGAGGAAGAGCGCATACCCTTCAAAAAGAACCTCAAGATCGACAACATCGGCATCGTGCTTGAAAAGCCATATGAGGATGCAAGAACTAAATAAGTGGCAACATCCATCAAGGAATAATATATTATCATGACGACTTCGGACCCTACTGGCGGCGACAAGGTAGTCTATTTTGGTGTAATAAATATCAACGAGAATGGCAGGACGATGGGTTCAGTGGACATCTGGCGAAGCCTTCTGACAAAGGAATTGTTTTGTGAAGAAAAGCGTTTAGGGGTTTTAGAAATCGTCGATTACCTCGGTATGCCCAAGATTGATAAAGACAAAAAGTGGGCTGTGGCAATCAGCAGAAACTTAAAAGGTCACCTGCGCTGGCGGCTTATCAAGATGATAGAGGAAGGCAGGATGACATTTACAAATGCAGATGACAATCCAGTCGAAGTGAATGTCAAGAACTTTAAAATTGTTGACCCCGAGTGGTGGAGCTTTTTGGTCGAAGAGAATATCAACCGTAACATGGAAGTGACGGATGCAGCAAAGAAATGATGCGCGATGAAGACATTCCAGTTACAGTGTTTGTAAAAAGCGCTAGCGGGAGCGAAATAGCAAGTAAGCTCTCTGGGTATTTTGTCGTCAAGGGTCAGGAATTCCGCTTTACTGCAATAGCATTTGGTCGCATTGGAGGTCACAACGCAAGCATCAAGATATCCAAGAGCACTTTAGACAAAATAGCTAAAATGGGGGTTGACCCGGAGCAGCTACAAATAACGATTCAGCGCAAGTTAATTGAAGGTGACATTATTTTGCCGGAAGGATCGAAGCCGCCCCCGTCAGACTAGAGCATCTTCAAGTGTCTTGCTGCAGCTACAGTTGTTTCTTACTGCAGGAATTGTAGCCACCAACTCTGCAATCAATTTCTTTGTCTTTTCCACATTCTTGGCAAGCGTCTCGATTATCTCGGTAGAGGTCACAGGATGATTTGCCCAAACATCATAGTCGGTAATGGTGGCTATAGATACGTAGCAGATTTCAGCTTCTCTCGCAAGGTTAACCTCCGGTACAAGCGTCATACCAATAATATCTGCCTTCATTACATCGCGGAAGAATCTTGATTCGGCTCTGGTTGAAAAGCGGGGTCCTTCAACGCAGATGTATGTTCCCTCACTGTGCAGTGAGTACTTTAGTTTCTTTATTTTATCGATCGCAATGTTGCGTAGCTCTGGGCAAAATGGATCAGCTAAAGAAACATGGCATACTTGCCCACCATCATAGAACGTGTACTGACGGTTTTTTGTAAAGTCAATAAATTGATCAGGAATTGAAATGTCGCCAGGCTTGAAAGCCTCTTTAAGGCTTCCAACAGCAGATGGGGCAATAATGCGTTTGACCCCAAGCTGCTCTAAAGCCCATATGTTTGCTCTATTGTTTATCTTGTGAGGGGGTATCCTGTGGCCTCGTCCATGACGCGGTACAAATGCTGCTTTGACTCCTGAATATTCGCCTATTATCACAAGATCGGAAGCGTCGCCATAAGGCGTATGCACCTTGATCTCGCGTTTTGCGCTAAAAAGCTCCGGATCATAAATGCCAGTACCCCCAATTATGCCGATATCCACGCTATTTTCCATCAAAAGTCACCAATGACTCCACATTATAGCCCATCTTGCGCAACCTGTCAGCACCCTTCAAGTCTGAAAGTTCAATTATGAACGCAAAGCCAGCCACCTTACCGCCCAGCTCTTTGATCATTTGCGCGGCTGCTATTGCAGTCCCACCTGTTGCTATCAGGTCGTCAGCGATCAGTATACCGTTGCCTTTGTCTATTGCATCTTGCTGAAGCTCCATTATCGCGGTGCCGTATTCAATATCATATGATTTCTTGACGGTTCTGCCCGGCAGCTTGCCTGCCTTGCGAATCATTACAATACCCCTGCCGAATCTGAGTGCAAGTGCTGTCGCTATGATAAAGCCTCTTGATTCGATGCCAGCCACCATGTCTACTTTTGCCTTGCTATAAGTGCGGTAAAACTCATCGGCGATATAGTTCAAGGCATCATTCCTTTTGAAAACAGGATTTATGTCGCGGAATAGTATCCCTTGCTTGGGAAAATCAGGATAGTTGGCTATTATCTCGCGTAGGTTGACCTGCTTAGCTTTTGCTCCCACATCAGTAAGGCCATATTCTGGTTGTAAAAAGATTGCGAAGCCACTACCACCATACTTTATACAGCTCTAGTATGCATTAAATGATAATGCTCACAGAACAGCAGATGCAGTTTATAGAGAAGATTGCAAGCCTAAAGGACTTTGATGAGGCCTTTGAATTAGTGAAGGCAGTAGTCCTGCAAAAGTTCAAGCTGCATCGAGCAGGACTAAGCCTGATATTGCAAATGATGCCAAGCAACCTTGGCGCCTACCATATGCTGGGATCAAATGCAATAGTGGTCAACACGTATCTCTTGACTACATTGAAAAAGATAGTCAAATCAACCGAAGAGTACAACTCTTACATATTCATGGTGCTGGCCCATGAATACCTCCACAGCCTTGGAATCGTAGATGAGAACACCGTGCGCCAGATGACTTTTGAGTTGTGCAAGTGGATGTTGGGTAATGATCATACTGCAACCAAGATGGCAAAGAATGGTCCATCCGCTATATACCCCGAGTTAAGGTCATTGATGCAGTCACAGTTTGGTAGGGATTTTCAAGTTGTCAGGAACTTTGACAGGACCAATCAGACATATATCCAATAACCTTATTGTCGTATGAGGATATTCAATGTTGATCGAATGACACTTTAATAAGAAACCCTCGCCCACGATAAGAGGCTGTTAAAATTGACAACGCCATCTTTGCCGCAAAGGTGTCAGTCAGCAGTAGAACAAAGCTTAGAGGAATAATGAAGACAGTTGTTAAAAGACCCGGATCCGGATAGAAATACTAATTTATAGCAATTTCATAAAATTGAATCTTAAAGAAACTTGCACTTAACTCTGGTTCGGCGAGGGGATCTTTGCTGTAGATTTGCTCAAGGTGGTGTTATGAGGAAGATTACCAAAAATTGATATTGACAAGAATTCAATCCTGCCAAAAAATACAAAGGGCTCGGGCGAGATAGTTGATTGATGGTGAAAGGTTTCAGGCACAAACTAGCTAGCGTTTCAGATTTGTGTAAAAACTACATCAAATGATGCTATTTCTTTAGTATATTGCACTTGAGAAAGTATAATAAACATTCAAGTGCTATATGTCTTATATGACGATCAAGAATGGGGCAGAATATATTGAAAGCCTCAGAGGTAGAAATCTCAAGATATACCTTTTTGGAGAGGTCGTAAAAGAGCCAGTGGATCATCCAATGATCCGGCCATCAATAAATGCAGTGGCAGAGACCTATGACCTTGCGGTAGAAGAGCCAGAGCTTGCTGCCCCCCAGTCTTCGCTAACGGGAATGCAAGTCAACAGGTTCTTGCACATTACAGAAAGCGCGCAGGATCTAGTTAACCAGAATAAGATGCAAAGGAAGCTTGGGCAGATCACTGGTACCTGCTTCCAGCGTTGCGTAGGCATGGACGCAATTAACTCACTATTTTCAACTACGTATGAAATCGACCAAAAGCATGGTACTGAGTATCATAATCGCCTAGTGGAATACGTCAAGATGCTGCAACGGGAAAACTTGATGATCGCTGGTGCCATGACTGACGTTAAAGGTGACCGTGGCCTGTCACCTTCCCAGCAGGAAGACCCTGACATGTTTGTGCACGTGACAAAGCGCGACAGCAAAGGCATATACATAAGCGGTGCAAAGGCCCACCAGACTGGCATTATTAACTCCCATTGGGTAGTAGTCATGCCGACAATGAGATTGAAGTCTGAAGATAAAGACTATGCAATTATTGGAGCAATCCCTGTTGATGCTCCAGGTATCACCTATATCTATGGCAGACAGTCATCTGATACAAGGAGTATGGAAGGAGGTAACATTGACGCTGGCAATGCCATGTATTCTGGTCAAGAGGCTATGATAATCTTCAAGGATGTTTTCATTCCAAATCATCTTATATTCATGGATGGTGAATATGAGTTTGCCTCGATGTTAGTTGAACGTTTTACCTGCTATCATCGTCGAAGCTATGTATGCAAGACCGGTCTTGGCGACGTTTTAATTGGAGCCGCTACAGCCATTGCGGACTACAATGGTGTGGCAAACGCGTCACACATCAAAGACAAGCTGGTTGAAATGACACACCTCAATGAGACGATATTTGCTGCAGGCATTGCATCTTCGTACCAATCGCACAAAACATCCGCAGGCAACTGGCAGAATGACGACATGCTGGCAAATGTCTGTAAGCACAACGTCACACGGTTTCCATATGAAATAGGTAGGCTTGCCCAAGACATTGCAGGCGGACTTATGGTGACCATGCCATCTGAGAAAGAGTTCCGCAATCCTGATACTGGACCGCTACTTGAAAAATACCTAAAGGGCAGGAAAGGCGTATCAACAGAGAATAGGATGAGGATACTGAGGCTGATTGAAAATATGACCCTTGGTCGAAATGCAGTAGGCTATCTGACAGAGTCAATGCATGGTGCAGGATCACCGCAGGCACAGAGAATTCAGATTGCGCGCCAAATGCAGCTTGAAACCAAGAAAAAGTATGCAAAGAGGCTTGCACAAATCAAGGAAGGCGAGGCAGAAGAAATGGTGCCAGAATCGACAGAATACTTTGATAGAATCTTTGGTACAAAAAATAAAGCCAAATAATCTCTTATAACTATCGAGACAGCAATGGGCTAATCTATAACATCTTTCAGCCATTGCTTTTTTACTTTAACTTTTAAGGAATTTGGTATCAAAAAGGATTATTTATCAGTTCAACATAATTATTATGGTACTAATCCGGGGTTGTGTTGATTGAAATTAAACGAAGCTCAGATTGAGGATCTCACTGGCAAAGTTTTTCGCACTATAATTAGCAATGGCAAAGATGGCATACTACAGTCAGAGCTTTGGAAGGAGCTTGACTTGACAAGCCGCGATGGCTCTCGTGTTGCGATCCGGCTTGAAAAACGATCACTGATCCGCCGCGAAAAAATGCTAGAGAATGGCCGATGGACGTATAGGCTCTTTGCAGTAAAGCTGCCAGTTGACACTACAAGCATAGAACAGGCCCCCTGTTTGACATGCCCTTTTGAGCATATGTGTTCCCTTGAAGGTTCTTACAGTCCGACAAGCTGTAATTTAATTGAAGAATGGCTTATCAAATCTTTTGACACTGCAAACCTAAACCCTGCAAAACTTTATAAAAAATGAGACTTGCTGACGCTCGACGTGATCAATACCGCCGGCTGGCAAAGGATCAGGGATACCGGGCAAGGTCGGCCTACAAGTTGCTGCAGATAAACCGCTCTTACAACATTATAAAAAAGGGTGACAAAGTGGTTGACCTTGGGTGTGCACCAGGAGGGTGGCTGCAGGTAGCCATGAAGGAAGTGAGGTCATCAGGAAAGGTCATCGGGGTAGACCTCAAGCAGGTTACACCAGTTGCTGGTGCGACAATTCTACAGGGCAGTATAGAGGATCCAAACGTGCTAAGCAAAATAGCTGAAATTTTAGGCTGCAAGGCGGATGTTGTCCTCTCAGATATGGCTCCAAATGTGAGCGGCGTATGGGACATAGATCATGCAAGGCAGATCTCCCTTTCCACAATTGCGTTAGGCTTTGTGCAGCAGGTGCTAAGAGTAGGCGGAAGCAGCGTGTTCAAGGTGTTTGAGGGCGACATGCTAAAGGAGTTCAAATCGGAATTACGAAAGAGCTTTGGCAAAGTGCTTTTAAACAAGCCTTCTGCAAGCCGGCAAGAGAGTAGTGAATTATATATCATCTGCCTAGACTTTAAGCAATGAATCCAAATGACCAGAATTATATATAAAATTTCTATAAGGCAGAGACCATCAGGCCTCGCTTTTTAATAAAACCAATAATTCCGCTTATTAGAAAGCGGATTAAATTAATTAATCTATAAACTATTCAATAGAGTATCGGGAGCAAGATGCCGTATTCTATTAACCACGCCAGCATAAAAAGTGCAAGCAAAGAAGCAACTTATAGCAAGCTCTTAGTGCTCTGCATAGACAGAGACAACGACATTGGCTCAAAGGGTGGCATTGATACACCAATAGTCGGCCGTGATGCATGCATCAATGCTGGCACTAGGCTTGCACTTGAGGATCCAGAGGATGCAGACTCGAATGCCATTTTTGGCGCGGTCAAGACATACGAGGAGCTTGTGAGCAAGGGCTACGATGCGGAGGTTGCGGTAGTAGCTGGCAAGTTCAATAGGGGCGTCGAGGCTGACGAGAAGATAAGCCTTGAAGTAAAAAGCATACTTGAGAAATATCGCGCTGACGGCGCAGTCATTGTCTCTGATGGCGAGGACGACGAGACAATCCTACCTGTCATTCAATCAAGAATACCCGTCATATCAGTGCGGCGTGTTATTATCCGGCATAGTAGAAGTGTTGAGTATTCATACGCGGTGCTGGGCCGGTATCTTAGAATGCTCGTTTATGATTCTCAGTATTCAAAGTTCTTTCTAGGTGTCCCCGGCATCCTGCTAGCAGCAGGGGCACTTGCCGTCATATTCGACGCGGCAAAGTGGATAACTGCAATCGTGCTTGCAATTCTTGGTGGTGCATTCATCGTCAGGGCATTTGACATCGACAAGGCATTAAGCTCATTTGGCAATATGCTGACTCCAACATCGTTTATTAAGATATTCTCAATCATTGGCGGCGTGCTTATCATACTTGCGGCCATTGCAAACGGCATATCCAGCATACCGTCCAACATACTCACTCCTGAAATGAGTGCGCTTGACATCGTTTCAAATAGGACGATAGTGGGAAGGTTTGCCGACAGTACGATAACTCTGCTGTGGATAGGGATTGCTACAATTCTTGGCGGCGTCCTGTTGAGCGATTGGTTCAAAGGAAGCAGCAGGATTATGTCTGATATACTGCGGCTTGCTGTGCTTGCGCTGCTCTATATCCCACTACTACAGTTTACATCCGTTCTTACAGAAGGGACAAGCCCATTTACGCTCATCTCATCTCTGCTGATAGGTCTTGCAGTGTCGCTTGTAGCTGCAACAGTCCTTTACTATTATTTTAGGAATAGAAAAGGCGGCGAGGTTCTGAAACACTAATGTGAAGTGACTGCAACAATAAATTACATGCCACAACAGCACGGAGACTATGATCCAAAACAACAAAAGTGGTTTTGCGGCTACTGGATGTCGCAAGAAGAATGGTTAGACGTACACAACTATGCAGCGCCTACTCTACTGCAGGACCAAGAGAAAGAGCCAGCGGCAATAGACCATGACGAAGAATGATGCTGCAAAAAACTTACAAATAACCAGATCAATCACAGACTATTGATAGACGAGCGGTCGGCCGGTGCAGTGGTATTTTATATGGAAGACAATTCCGAGCCGGAATACCTGTTATTGCATTACTCCGCCGGCCACTGGGACTTTCCAAAGGGTAACATTGAGGCTGGAGAAAACGAAAAGCAGGCCGCTACTCGTGAAATTCAAGAAGAGACCAGCATTACGGATGTTGAATTTTTAGATGGTTTCCGCATGAAGATCGAATACAAATACAGACATCGCAAGAAGATCGTACGAAAGGAGGTTGTGTTGTATCTTGCACGGGCGAGCACACGCAAAGTGATCCTTTCACATGAGCACATTGGCTTTGCATGGAGAAAATTCGATGACGCAATGCAGCAACTGACTTATCTAAACGCCAAGAACCTGTTGTCAGCTGCAAAAGAACATCTTCAGCAACACTCACTTGCATATCGATAAGATTTTATTTTGGATTTCTCTTGCGACCTTGGCAGGCTGCTTGGCTTCAACTATTGATCTGCCAATTATTAAATAGTCTGCGCCGTTTCTGATTGCCTGCTCTGCATCGCCGCCTTGCGCCCCAACTCCAGGTGAATATACCGGCAGTCGCCCTGCGATCTCCCTTAAAATCTTATCCTGGGTTGCGCCCACCACTATGCCGTCGACATCGGAAGCCGCAGCTCTTTCAAAAAACATGTTGTATAGTCCGTGCCCTTGTATTTCGAGCCCAAAACCCTCCTTTGCCTCCGGATGGCTCATGTATACAAGTGCAATGATGCCGGCATCTGCCTTGTGTGCCTTTTGTACTAATGAAGCAAGAGTGTTTCTGCCAATAAAGGGATTTGCTATGACGGCATCAAAGCCCATCTCGATTAGGTGGTCGACGGCAACAGAGATCGGAAGAGCACACGTCTGAACTCCAGTCACGCCAATATCTCGTA
>OCZS010000820.1_pt1 | contig 10588 bp, 10 predicted proteins | sample 1539071 | NCBI WGS metagenome assembly OCZS01 (sample SAMEA3113584, study PRJEB22503) | soil metagenome | reverse complement strand
CGCGATTCGGCCCCATCTTTCCGCACAGGGCCACCGACATAGATGAGTCTGCCGTTTCCCTGAGCCGCGAGTTATCCACAGCGCGCAAATGCAGGGACCGTTCCATCCACAGTCTCAAAAGCGGGGCTTCCGCGAATCGCTGTGGGTCATCACGATTTCCTCGTGACCAGTTACGCCGGGCCCACTGTGATGACGAGAGCGCGTGCCCGAGCGATCGGCCTTCCACTGACTGAGTTGCTCGGACCCAGCTTTGACCGCCTGTTCTACGACACCTACGTCGCCGCGCCGGACACGTCATCGCTCAAGATCCGTGCCGCCACCGTGATGAAGCGCTTGCCAGCGGCATCTCACGTGAGCCACCACACGGCTGTCAGACTTTGGGGTGGGGTTGCGCCGGATTCGCCCGACATCCACGTCAGCATGGCTTCGCGCGAAGCGCGGTGCCGCCGCCGCGGCGTGGCAGCACACCTGGCTCGGGAGACCGCTCGCACGGTCTCGCACCGAGGACTGGCTGTATCGACACCGGCCCAATCATTTCTGGATCTTGCCAGCGTTGGAGTCAGCCTGATCGACCTCGTGATAGCTGGTGACAGTCTCGTGAAGGCAACCGTGCTTGATCCCGGCGAATTGGTTGAAGCTGCAAAGGTTTGGCTGGGCCGCAACGCAAAGAGGGCACGTCAGGCGGCCGCTCTCGTACGCGCGGGCGTTGACTCGCCGATGGAAACTCGCCTGAGACTGCTTATCGTCTTCGCTGGTCTTCCCGAGCCCGAAGTCAATGTGGTTCTGCGAGAGAGCGCCGGCAACTGGCAATGGCGGTTCGACCTCTGCTATCAGTCATGGAAGGTGATCGTCGAGTACGACGGGCGGCAGCATGCCTTCGACGACTCGCAATGGGCACATGATCTTGATCGCCGCGAGGTGCTCGAGCGACTGGGCTGGCGGCTGATCGTGATTCAGTCCAACGGGATATATGAACGCCCACTTCGGACACTTCACCGAATTCGGGCTGCCTTGGAGGAGCGCGGGGCGCGAGGACTGCCCAAGAAGTTCGATCAGGAGTGGACACGCCATTTCGAAGGTCGTGGCTAGCCCGGGGCCCCCGACGAATCTGTGGCTTTGTGCGGAAAGACGGGGCCAGATCCCGTACGAGGGCCGAGCATCTGTGGCCTTGTGCGGAAAGACGAGGCCGTATTGGGCAGGAAAGCCGCGCATTTGTGGCTTTGTGCGGAAACACGGGGCCAGATCGCGCACGAGCGCCGCGCATTTGTGGCTTTGTGCGGAAAGACGAGGCGAGATCGTAAGAACGGCCGCGCACGCGCCCCAAACGGCGGCAGGTCTAACCTAAGCCCACGGTAAGGATGATTTTGCCGATGTTGTCGCCTGACTCCAGTTGAGCGTGCGCCGAGGCTGCCTCTGCTAGCGGGTAGGTCGTCTGTGGAGGCGGCTTGATCAACCCGCTCTCGATCAACGGCCAGACATGCTCGGCCACCGCACGGCAGATATCGGCCTTCTCAGCGATAGGACGGGCGCGAAGGGATGATGCGCTGATTGAGGCGCGACGGGCGAACAATGCCGCGAGATCCAGGGTGCCCTTGCTGCCGCCCTGCATGCCGATCACCGCGAGTCGCCCGCCGGTGGCCAGCAGCCGTACGTGATCCTCGAGGTACTTGGCGCCCATGTTGTCCAAGATCACGTCGACTCCTCGACCGTTGGTGATGTCCTTCACCGCCCTCGGCCAGTCCTCGCGGTACGACAGTGCATGATCAGCGCCGATCGACCGGCAGAAGTCGATCTTGTCCTGTCGACCGGCGGTCGTGATCACTGTGGCGCCGATCGCCTTGGCGTACTGGATGGCGTACGCGCCGATGCCACCCGATCCGCCGTGCACCAGGAAGACCTCGCCAGCTCGGAGCCCAACGCGATTGAGGTTGGTGTAGACAGTGGCCGCAGCCTCGATCACACCGCTGGCCGTCACCAAATCCACGCCAGCCGGTGGCACAAGTACCTGATCAGCGGGAACGGCTACGAACTCGGCATAGCCGCCTCCGGCCAGCAGGGCCACGCACGCGTCATCGACTTTCCAACCCGTAACGCCGTCCCCGAGAGCGGCCACCTCGCCGGAAACCTCCAGACCTAGAATCGGGCTGGCGCCCCGCGGCGGCGGATAGTGGCCCTGCCGCTGCAAGAGATCCGCCCGGTTGACGCCGGCGGCAACGACCCTGATCAAGATCTGTCGGGCTCCCGCAACCGGAGCGTCGACCTCGCGAATCTGCAGGACCTCCGGACCACCGGGCTCCGCCGCAATGATCGCTCGCATCGGTTCAGCGTGCCACAGGGTCAGCAAGCTCCACGGTAGGATCGCCCCTGCTCGTGGCTGAGCTGTGGATGGAGTCGGTGCGGCACCACGCCCCTGTGGAATCCATCCAGACCCAACCGGGGCGAGGTCGCATAGTGGACTAGTGCAGGCGCCTTGAAAGCGCCCGAGCGGGAGACCGTTCCGTGGGTTCGAATCCCACCCTCGCCGCTGTGTGACCACCCTCGCCGCTGCCGGTATGGTGCACCGATGAGTGACGTCGCTCTCGGCGACGCAGCCAGCTCACGCTATGAGCTGAGGCCGCGTCCCGCGGTGCCCTCACTGGCCATGGCGGCAGTGGGGACGCTGGCCGGGTGCGGGGCGCTGATCATCTGGGGCGGCGGCACTGGAGGCACCGCCTTCCTCGTGCTCGGCATCGGATTTCTGCTCTTCGGCTTGAGCCTGGCCGCAAGCGTCCTGCTGTTCATGGCGCGACTCCGGGCGCAGGTCGATCTCGACCCTGAGAAGATCACGATCCGCCGCGGATCTCACGCACGCTCTTTGAGGTGGGCCGAGATCCACCGAGTGTCGCTGGACGGGCCTCGGCTCACACTTCAAGCCAAGGCGCCGCAGCAGGACGCAGTCGTGATCAACCCGCGATCGCCAGCGGATCCAGTATTCATGTCGCTCGTCGCGGCCATCTCCCAGCGACTCGATATCAGTCGCGGCTACGGCATCGGATAACACTGCCCGCTCCGCTGGACTCAGTCATGGGCTCGTTGTCAGCAGCCGCGAGTCAGCGGGGTGCTTGGGCTTCGGCTGCCTTCTTGGCGTTGTACGCGCAGGTCCGGTTGACGTCTTCACTCACCGTCTTCGACTTGCTGGCCGTCGACTTGCTGGCACTGGGCGATGGCGACGGCGACGGCGATGGCGACGACCCGGTCTCGCCGAGGGCAGTCCTAACCCGGCGCCGCATCAGGTCATAATCAGGATTCGGGCTGAGGAATCCGTCGTCGCCGTGCTTGAAGACGATGCTGCGGACATTGCCGTTCTTCACCCGCCAGCTGAGGTCGACCATGATCGGCAAAACCTCTCGCGGGATGTCGGTCCGGACGATGTCCTTGCCAGCCTTGGCGATGTCTTCGTAACGGGTCAGCATCGTGGTCGGGTTTGCCTGCTTGATGATGGCGTTGATCACGCAACGCTGGCGGTCCATCCGGGCGTAGTCGTCGGAGCCGTACCGCCCGCGCGCGTACCAGAGCGCATTGCGGCCATTCAGATGCTGGTTTGGCCCCGGCTTCAGATACTCCTTCGGTGGGATCCCGCGGTCGGTGTCGCCGCCGATAGGGACGTAGGTGTTGATGTTGACGGTGATACCGCCTAAGGCGTTGATCAACTTTGTGAAGCCCTGAAGATTGATCAGAGCGTAGTAGTCGACGGGCAGACCCAGTGCTTCGCCGACGGACAGCTTGAGTGCATCTGCGCCGAGATTGTCGGTCGGCCCCAGAACATCCTTGGGCACATTGGCCGGCACGTTGTCGTACATCGAATTGAGGAAGTACTCGGCGTTGTTGCCGTCGCCGCCAGTGAATCCCTTCGGGTAGTACGTGTGCAGTCGAGACGCAGCGGGGAACGGCATCCGCGCCGTGTTTCGCGGCAGGCTGAACAGCGTCGTGTTGCCGGTTTTGGTGTCGATACTGGCCAAGATCACGGTGTCGGTACGGGTGCCGGTACGGTTCGGCCCAGCGTCCCCACCAAGCATCAGGATGTTGAGCCGCGGCTTGTTGGCCCAGGGATCCTGTGGCTGGCCGGCCTGGCTCGGTCCGGCGGGCGTCAGGGTGGGACGAGTGGCACTCTTCGTGTCCTTCTCGCTGCCGAACACCTTGGCGACGAGATTGGCCTGGTCGTAGCTGTAGCGAGATGCCACCGCCATCGGCGCCGTCACGGCAAACGCCAGGGCGCCCACCAGAATGCCCCCGGTGATGCGCTGGGTCTGGGTGGGCCGGGTCCGCAGGCTCAGATGACTGATGACCACCACACCGACCCAAGCCAGCGCGAGCAAGATCAGACCGACGGTCAACGCTCTCAGCACCGCTGGCCGTACCGCGAGCGACACCAAGCCCTGCAGGTCAAGCGTGGCCCAGACCGCGAGAGTAGCGAGAACGGCAAGAAACAGACCGAGAATGATCCAGCCCGCGATGCGGCGTTTGGCTGCGATAAGGCCCAGACCAGGCAGAGCGGTCCCCGCAATGGTGTAGACCACCGTGCGGCGGAAGTCACCTGCCGGGGGAGTCGGTCGGTCGCGGCCGGGAGGCGTCGAGGCGGGCCGGCCAGGATTCCGGGGCCAATGAGAGGTGCTCGGACGAGACCACGCGGGGTCACTCGGCTGAGAGCTGTGCATCTCCCAGCTCCACCCATTGGAACGGTCCGACACCCTGTCTCCCCACTGGCGCAATCACCGGACCGGATCAACCCTACGTTGCTCCGAGATCCGCCAGCCCCATTCGAGTCCGCCACGTCGGCGGCGGTTCCCCCGACGACGCCTCCACCCGAGGCTCTATGCGGGAATCGACTGGATGGTCCAATACCGCCCACCTGTCGATCTTGGCTGAACCCCAACTCGCGTAGGTGCTATCGGTTGGTGCCGACGAGGCGTTCGGTGCCCTCGTCCCATCGCCACGCCACGTGGCGTCCAGTGAGGTGCACGCCTCCGATCCACCTGTCGATGCCATTGATCGCAACGTGGTCGACCTGGCCGTCCAGGACGCTGCGGCCCATTATTGTGAGCCCCAGCCGGGTGGTGCGCTCAACGCGGGGACGGCGGGGTAGATCCGCCTCACCGAGCCAGAGCAGGGGACTCTGCGCGTGGGCCAAGGCTGCCATTCGTCTGAAGCACCACAGGTCGCCGAGGAACGGGCGTGACTCGCGCCGGCTACTCGCGAGGAACGCTTCCTCGGCAGTGCTTGCTCCCTCCGCGACCGCAGCGAGGAGCCGGCGCTCGGTCAGCGAGAGTCCGTCGCGGGTCGAGGGATACTCCCGGCTCAACCGGTCGAACGCCTCCGGCAGAAAGCGCAGCTCTCGGGAGAGACTGGCGGCAATGGAGCCGAGCCCGTCGGGAACGCGCGAACGCAAGGCGGCCCACGCCTTCGTCGCCAGTGCTAGCGCCTCGCCCGACAGCCGGGTCGCCGCGGAGCCAGGCAGCGTCCGAAGCTGGTCAGCGTCAAGCTCACCCAGGCCCCCGAAGTGCGCAATGCCGGGATACTCACCGATGCAGATCAGCGTGATGCGCTCCGCTGGCACGGCGAGCTCGGTTAGCCTGGCCAAGATTTCAGCGACCTGGAGCTGGTCGTAGAGGTCAGCTTCGAACCACAGCACGTAGCGCCCCGAACGGTTAGCCTCCAGCGTCTGATCGCGCATGGTCAGCAACTCCAGGGCGTCAGCGTGCTCCGATGCGGCGGCGTCCTCATCGACGCGCGGATCCGGCGTCGACAAGAAAGTCGCGCGCACTCTGCGGAGCTCCTCGGAATCCGCGTTGGGAACCGGGCCCTCGTGGAGAACATCCCGCCAGACCAGAATCCGTTCAGCCAGGCCGGTACGGCGCAGCTCGTCGACTGTGCTGTCGCCGTTGGTGACGTGTAGTGCTGAGATCAGCGGGCTTGCGGTGGCGCGAATCAACTGCGCCCGGGCGGTGGAGTACGACTCGCCGGTCTTGGCCATCCGGGCACGAACAAGGCGTTTGAAGTCAGCGTGCTGGGTCATAGTCGGTCGATTCCGCGGCGGTTCTCGACGCTCCCCAGCAGTCGTAGGTACCGGCGCATCGACGTAGCCATCGCGTGACCCGTTCGAGAGGTGCTCCTCCCTTTGACTCCCGCAAGTGGGCCGGCTGGGGCTGGCTCATGGAGTTTCGGCGTGAACGACCGCCTGCTATGACTGTATCAGCGACATCCGGACGCGCCGGCCGCCCAGGATCGGTTTGGTTGACACGTCGAAAGATCACCGCTTTTGCCTCCCACTTTGGCGGTGGGTAGTGTTGCCGAGCGTTCCGCCTCGGCGGAGCGAGCAACTGGAGGCGTCGCCTAGTCCGGTCTATGGCGCCCGCCTGCTAAGCGGGTTGAGGGCTCAACCCTCTCGCGGGTTCAAATCCCGCCGCCTCCGCCACCGTCATCAGCTTGTGAACGGCACTCAAGGTAGGCGCGCAGACCCGCGGCGTGCAGCGGCCAAATGATCAGGCCTGCCTGACATGCCGTCGGACGCTATGAGGTTGATGCCGTGCTCCGCCATCGGTTTCCCATCGAGTGCCCGGCGCGTCCGCCTGACGACCTTGGCCTCAGTACGAATTCCAGGACAAGCGCCGCGGCGCCGTACGTAACGGTCAGCAGCCAATATCGCCCAAGACGAAGAACGCGATCAGCGGGTGCATTCTCATCCAGATCCGCCCAGCGCGGGCCGAGAGTGGAAGGCGCTATACATTCTCCACCCGAATTCCACCGACGGTGGTCCGGAGGGAAATCTTGTACGGGGAATTCGCGTCCTGCTGAACTCGGATGTCGGAGCCGCCGGCAGTAGTGGAGACATTGACCGCGTACGCCGTGCCGCTCGGCACCTTCAGCGAAATGGCACCTAGCTCGGTGGAGGCCTCCACGGAGGCGGGAGGCTCGCTGAATTGGAGCGAGGTGGCACCGGCGTCAGTCTTGACCGAGACCCTGTCCCCGGCGAGGCCCTTTCCCTCCACGGCGCCGGCCTCGGTAATCACTGTGACGTCGCTGCTGAGGCCCGCAAGGGTCACCGCGCCCGCCTGCGCCGTGATGTTGACTGCGGTTGCGGCCGGAACTTGGACGCTGAACTCGACGGTGCATCGCAGCTCATCGGTTGCGCATCCGCTCTCGGTCAGCCGCAGCGCGGTCCCACTGACCTCGTGGGACGTGCGTGGCCTGTCCTTGCTGTAATGGTAGGTCTCCGTCACCTTGATAGCGCCGTCGCCCGTCGTGACGGTGACCGCCGCGGCTCGCGCGTCGATGATCAGACTTTGGACCTGCTCGGTGACGTCGTATGACTGCTCGTCGGTTTTGCTATTCAGGCTCGTGCAGCCAGCCGCCGGTATCAAGACCGACAGGCCGACGGCGGCGATGAGAGACGTTCGAATCTTCACGATTATGGCCTCCTTGGACCAGCGCTTCGCATGAGTACTCCCACGGTTGTTCCTCCGGTTCCTGATGTTGTCAGGGGCGGCACGACGGACCGCTGTGCTGGACCATCCGCCTATCGGCCGGATACCGCTTGCCTGGTGGGCGACTGGGCAGCGGCCCGCCCCCGGGACAGGAGAGCGAAACCCATGGATCCCCAGAGCAACGCCAGCAGAAGATTCTCGGCAGAGCTGAATATCGCGTTCGCCACGTCACCGAGCGGGAATGCGATGATCAGCAATACGCCGCACCACCAGGGCAGCAATCGTGCCCGAATGATCATGGCGCCGAGCAGGAGGGAGCCGATCAGCACGAGGACCCCGCCTCCGAATCGGACCGTCAGGAGATATTCGAATTCCTGAACCGTGGCGATCACGGTGACCAATGCGATGATGGCGTAACCGACAATGGTGATTACTGATCCCCAGGTTCCCACCAGACCATACCGTGCGTTGCCTCTGTGCAGGGCATGAATGCCCAGGACCGCGACGATTATTCCGATGTAGGCGAGGACGACGATAGCTCGATAGATGTACTCGTTGGTGGTGTCAACGACCCCCTCCACTGGCGCCACCTGGTTGAGGATCGCGGACAAGATCAACAGTATCGCAGTCGCCAGCCCGGCTAGTCCGCCCCATTTGACGACGCTAGACGACATGATCACTCCTTCCAGTATCGGGATTGCATTTCACGACGCTCCTGCTCTCCTCAAGCGAGGGCGGGCTCGACCGTGCGGCCCCGCCGCGGCCGGCTCAGCGGTCTCATCGGTCTGCCGTGGGTACTGACGCGACAACTGTGTTGGGCCGGAGATAGCAATGACCAAGATCGCCAAGACGCACCAAACCAGGTCCAGCAGCCAGGACTGCCGTGCTGAGTCGGCTCCTGAGAACATCGGCGAGAAGAAACACCCCGAAATCGCGTCGTTCGACTATCCCGGAATGGGTGCGCCACGTCGGGCATGAGATGCCCCTCACGGTTCGGTCGCTGGTAAAAAGGATTCTAACGAACAAGGCATCAAAAGCAGCAGGTATGCGCATCCAGATGCGCAGATGATGCACTTCGTCGGCGCCACGTCGATTTCAGCAGCAGAGGAACGGATCTATTTGTGAGCGCCGGAATCAGACGTGTGCGAGCGCTTGTGACAGCATCCGTACGTGCGGGTTCTGTTCTCGACGACGGCCGGCGACGGGCACTTTGGGCCGCTGATTCCCGTTGCGCGCGAGTGTGCTGCAGCGGGTCACGAGATCGCCGTAGCTGCGCCGCAGACATTTCACGGCGCAGTCGAGAACGCCGGTTTCAGGCATCTGCCGTTTCCGGACGTGCCGGTCGACGTGATGCGACGGGTCTACGACCGATTGCCATATCTGCCGCGGACTGAAGCAAACCGGCTAGTGATCGCTGAAATCTTCGCGCGACTTGACGCCCAGGCCGCGCTGCCAGGGTTGATCGACATCCTCGCCAGCTGGCGGCCCGACATCGTGGTCCGTGAACCGTGCGAATTCGCCTCTCTAGTCGCCGCAGATTCGGCCGGCGTAGCTCAGGTTCAGGTGGCAATCGGGATGTTCCGGTTCGGCTCTGGATTTGCTGCCGTCGCCGCTGAACCGCTCGCCGAACTGAGCAGTCTGGCGGGCCTGCCCGCCGACCGTGGCGCCACCCTTGCGGTGGCCTCTCCGACGTTCACCTCCGTGCCCGCCATTCTCGATGCTCCGGACCTGGACTTGGACGACGCTGCACCGTCCGGCTCGGACCCTGGGTTGGGCCCGATCTGGCGGTTCCGCGGGCGCGTGGAGGGCGGCAATGGCAGGTTGCCCGGTCGGTGGGGCAACCACGACCACCCAGTGGTCTACGTCACCTACGGTTCCGTCACCGGCGGAATGGCACATCTCAGCGATCTGTACCAAGCGACGCTGCACGCGTTGGCGGACCTGCCGGTCCGGGTGCTCTTGACCACCGGACGCGGCGCCGATCGATCCATGGTGGAGCCAGTGCCGCCGAACGCGTGGGTGGAGCAGTGGTGGCCGCAGGCGGACGTGATGCCCCTCGCCGCAGCCATGATCGGTCACGGTGGATTTGGCACCACCATGGCGGGTTTGGTCGCGGGCGTGCCTCAAGTCGTCGTTCCGCTCTTCGCCTTCGACCAGTTCGTTAACGCCAAGCAAGTCGCGGCCGTGACTGCCGGCGTTCAAGTCCTAGGAGGCCTGACTGGGCTTTCTCAGCTGCCGGCGGCCGTCTCGGCTGTGCTCGATGACCCTGAGATAGCCGCAGGCGCTGATGCGGTGGCGGCCGAGATTGCCGTGCTGCCCGAGCTGGCGCACTGTGTTCCGATCCTCGAGGAGCTAGCTGGTTACCATCGACCATGACGAGTGCCGGTGCGCAGCAAAGTAACACCAACGGAAACCTAAGTCCTGGCGTCGTCACTACCACCCCGCTTGACCACCGGGTAGAACAGAGGCGAGACGCGGAGGTGGCCATGTCGGCAATGGAGCTGCGGTGGATTGACCAGAGCGGGACGAGCCAGTGCGATTTCAACGAGCTGAGCGCACTTCGCTCGCGGACCGACGGGTTTCTTTGGCTGGACATACCGGAATGGAGTGAAGCGGCCGAACGGACCCTTGCCGACGATTTTGGCTTTCATCCGATTGCGATCGAGGGCTCTCGGGAGCGCAATCACATCCCCCGGGTCCACATTTATCCCGACCATCTGTTCATCGTCATTCATGCGCCGGAGATCGGCACCGCAGGTCACGTGCACTACTTGGAACTGGATCAGTTCATCGGCGAACGTTTCCTGGTCACGGTGCACGGCCCTCGCAATCCCAAAGTCCCGCTAGAGGCCACGCTCCGTGAGACGCGGGAGGTGATCACCCGGATGGAAGGCGGTCGGCTCAGTCCCAGTTCGCCCTTTGGAGTGATTTACGCCATCGTCTCGACGATCGTTCGCCGCGACGCTGCGCTGGTCGCCGACATCGCTCGGGAGGTCGGCCTGCTGGAGCAACGGGTGATGTTGGCCAGTGATGAGGAGCCGCAGACCTTCCTGAACGAGTTGTTCACCGCGCGGCACGAGTTGCTGACGATCAAAACCATGACGTCTCAAGGCGGTCAGATCTATCAG
>OCZS010000819.1_pt1 | contig 10592 bp, 10 predicted proteins | sample 1539071 | NCBI WGS metagenome assembly OCZS01 (sample SAMEA3113584, study PRJEB22503) | soil metagenome | reverse complement strand
GACGAGGCCCTGGCCTGACGGTGTCGTCCCCTGCCCCGACCGACGGCCCGGTGTCGAGGGCGTACCCGTCCCGCTCGACGCGGCCGGCGCGGCCGCCCGGCCCGTCGGCCCGCTCGACGACCGTGACCTCGCGACCGGCCCCGCGCAGGCGCAGGGCGGCGGCCAGGCCGGCGAGGCCGGCGCCGACGACGACGACGCGTTCGGTGCGGCCGGGGACGGTCCGGAGCATCAGGCGGTGCGCGAGGTGGCGGCGACGGCGAGGGCCTCGAGTGCGGCGCGCGCGTCGCCGGCGACCGGGGCGGCGGCGATGGCCGCCCGCGCCAGCGCGGTCCGCTCGGCGATGCGCTCCTCGACGCGGGCCCGGGCGCCGGTGGACTCCAGCAGGGCGCGGAGGGCGTCGAACTCCTCCGAACCGGCGTCGGCGTTGCCCAGCAGGTCGTCCAGCAGCCGTCGGCCGGCCGCGTCGGCGGACTCCTCCGCGAGGGCGATCAGCAGGGTCTGCTTGCCCTCGCGCAGGTCGTCGTCCGCCGACTTGCCGGTGACGGCCGGGTCGCCGAACACGCCGAGGACGTCGTCCCGCAGCTGGAAGGCCTCGCCCAGCGGCAGCCCGATCGCCGTGTACGCCTCGGCGATCTCGGGGCCCGCGCCGGCGATGGCCGCGCCGAGCTGCAGGGGGCGCTGCACCGTGTAGCCGGCGCTCTTGTAGCGCGCCACCTTCAGGGCGCCGTCCGGCCCGGGCAGGCCGCCCGCGGCCCGGAGCAGGTCGAGGTACTGGCCGGCGGTGACCTCGGTGCGCATGGTGTCCCAGACCCCCCGCGCGCGGGTGAGCGCGGTGGAGGAGAGGCCGGAGCGGCGCAGCAGTTCGTCGGACCAGACCAGGGCGAGGTCGCCGACGAGGATCGCCGCGCCGGTGCCGAAGAGCTCGCGGTCGCCGTCGAGGTCATGGGAGGAGTGGCGCGAAGCGAACCCGACGTGCGTGGCCGGCCGGCCGCGGCGGGTGTGCGCGCCGTCCATCACGTCGTCGTGGACCAGGGCGCTGGCGTGCACGAACTCCAGGGCCGCGACGGCGCGGAGCACGGCCGCTTCGTCCTCGGCGGCGGAGGGGATGCGAGCGCCGCGCCAGCCCCAGTAGGCGAAGGCCGGGCGGAGGCGCTTGCCGCCCTCGGCGAGCGCGCAGACCTCGTCCACGACGGGCGCGAGGCTCGGGTCCATCGCGGCGAGCGTGTCGCGCTGGCGGTCCAGGAAGTCGGACAGGGCCTCGCTGACGGCGGTCCGGAGCCGGTCCAGCTCGGCGGCGGCGAGGGGAGGGAAGGGGGGCCCGGCCGCCGCCTCACGGTCCTGCATCCCTGCGGTCACCGGCCCAGTATTGCCCAACCCGATGGTGCGCGACCTCTGCGGCAGAACAGTTCCGTTGATCCGGTCCATGGTCTCTCCACCCTCCTCGCGCCCGGTGCGCGACGGCCCGGCCGGTGACGTCCGTCGTCCGGTCCTAGTGCGGCGGCCGCTGCTCCCTCTACTTCCGCGGCGTCCGGCGGGCTGGATGCGGTCGATCGTGAGAAATGTCGAACTCCTACCGGCGGACCGGCGCGGGCAACCGCCCGTACCCTCGGTGCCCGTGACCCGGACCGTCCGCGAACTCCTCGCCGCCGAGCGGCCGACGTGGTCCTTCGAGTTCTTCCCCCCGAAGACGCCCGAGGCCGAGCCGCAGCTCTGGACGGCGCTGCGCGAGCTGGAGCGCCTGCAGCCCTCCTTCGTGTCGGTGACCTACGGGGCGGGCGGCTCCACCCGCGAGGGCACCGTCTCGGTCACCGAGCGCATCGCCACCGAGACGACGATGACCCCGATGGCCCACCTGACCGCGGTGGACCACAGCGTCGCCGAGCTCAGGCACGTGGTGAGCCGGCTGGCCGCCGCCGGTGTCCGCAACCTGCTGGCGCTGCGGGGCGACCCGCCCGGCGCGGACCCCCAGGCCGAGTGGCGGGCGCACCCGGAGGGGTTCAACTACGCCGCCGAGCTGGTCGAGCTCATCAAGTCGATGGGCGACTTCTCGGTGGGTGTCGCCGCCTTCCCCGAGCGCCACCCTCAGTCGCCGGACTTCGAGACGGACGTCGCGCGGTTCGTGGACAAGTGCCGCGCGGGCGCCGACTTCGCCATCACCCAGATGTTCTTCCGGCCCGAGGACTACCTGCGGCTGCGCGACCGCGTGGCCGCCCGCGGCTGCGAGGTCCCGATCGTCGCGGGCGTCATGCCGGTGACCAACGCCCGCCAGATCACCCGGATCGTCCAGCTGTCGGGGCAGGCCTTCCCGACCGAGCTCGCCGACCGGTTCGCCGCGCTGGACGGGGACCGGCCGGAGGACAAGGCCGCCGTCCGGGCGTTCGGCGTCGAGGTGGCCACCGAGCTGTGCCGGACGCTGCTGGACGAGGGTGTGCCCGGCATCCACTTCATCACCATGAACCGCTCCACGGCGACGCGTGAGGTCTACGCGAACCTGGCGCACCTGCCGGCCCCTTCCTGACCGGTCAGCGCGGGACCGGGCGGCCGTCCAGGACCGCGGCCGCCTCGGCCGCCGCCCGGCGCAGGCCCTCGCGCTCGGCGGCGTAGCCCCCGAAGACGCCGATCACCGGGAGGCTCGACAGGGCGCGGTGGTGCAGCCTGCCCTTGGGACGGGAGTCGAGGGCGTCGTCGATCCGGCTGAGCAAGCGGGTGATCCGCCAGAGGGTGCGGAGGTTGCCGCGCAGCCCGCCCCGCTTCTCCCGGGCGCCGAGCGCCTCGTCCGCGTAGGTGCCGCGGGCCCGCTGCAGCAGCGGCTCGACCTGCTCGGGGGAGAGGTCGCGGCGCAGCAGCACCTTGGTGAGCAGGGAGATCCGCGCCGCCGGGTCCTTGACCTCGTGCTCCGAGGCCACCCCGAGGACGACGACGGCCTGCACCGCCGTCCCCACCGTGTTCTGCAGCGGGAGCAGGTCGGCGAGCCGCCCGACGAAGCGCGGGATCGCGGAGAAGCCGGCCGCGACGTGGGTGACCCGGTCGGCCCACCACGCGTCGCGCTGCGCCTGCGGCAGGGCGGGCGGTCGGCCCATCCGCCGGACGAGGGGCGCGGTCAGCGTGTCGATGCGGCGGAGGACGTCGACGACGACGGCGTCACTGATCGGTGCCATGGGCAGGGGATGCCCCGCGGCGAGCGGCTTCACCCCAGCACGGGGTCGCGGAATGGGCGGGCGGGAGGTACTCGGGACCGTCAGTACGGGGGCGGGCTGGTGACGGCGACGAGTCCGGTCGGGGTGGTGACCGTCAAGGTGCCGTCCGGGTCGAGCCGGTGCACCCATCCGGGAGCCTGGTGCTTGCCGCGGTGGTCGGTGGTGCAGTAGCCCACGAGATTGTCGGCGCTGGTCGGGCCGGCCGGGTAGGTGCGGTCGTGGTCGAGCTCGCCGCCACGGGGCACCCGGCGACGGCATCCCGGGAATCGACAGCGGCGGTCGCGGGCGCGCAGCCAGCGGTCCAGTGCGGCAGACGGACGGTAGGCGTGCGTCGGACCGGGTGGACCAAGGCCCGGCAGGTGGGTGAGGTCGTGGCTGCAGACTGCGTCACCTCGTCGGCACGTCGCCCGACCACAGCGGCCCGCCCGGCGGAGCCCCGGCAGGTCGGTGAGGGCGACCAGCGCACCGGAGAGGGCGTCGGTCAGAGCGATCCGCGGACGTTCGGCCAGTCCGCCACCACCGGTGGCCGCGAGCAGGCCGGCGAGCGCCTCTCGCTGGGCATCCGTCGCCGACCGCAGGGCGGCCAGTGCGTCCGCGGCGTCCCTCAGGCGACCACCCGGGCCGGTCTGCCAGTCCTCCTCGTCGGCAGCGTCGGCCGCTACGGCGGTACGCACCGTCCGTCGGGCATGGGCCAGCGCCTGGTCGGCGCGGAGCACGGCCTGCCCGGCGTCGTCGACCGCGCGGTCGGCGCTCGCCCACCAACCCGTGTGCGTCCGCTTCCCGCCGGACCGCGAAAGACGTGTTCCAGTCGGTGACGGGCTTGGGTCCAGCGGCGGCAACAGCGTCGTGGGTTGTGCCTGTGGCGGTGGATCCGGCTCCCAAGTGCTGTCGGGAACGTCCAGCGATGCACCGTCGAGCCCCTGATCCGGGTCGAACGCCCCCGTCGCGAGGTCACCGGGCGCGCGGTCGGGGACTTCCTCGGGTCGAGGGACCCCCAGCTCGTCGGCCAACACCCGCCGTTCCGTCTCGGCCCACCAGCGCTCGAGCTCGTCCGCCTCCTCCTGCTGCCACGGGACCGTGGCGGCAGCGGGCTCGGACCGGGATTCGTCGTCACGACGGGGAGTGGGCGAGTGCGAGGTCGCCAGCGCGGCCAGGAACTGCCGGATCATCTCCGCTGGTACGACCTGGCCGTCGATCTCGCCGGGAGCGTCGCCGCCGGCGATTGTGGCGAGCGACGCGACCACGGTGAGCAGCACCTGCACCGGCGGCAGGTCGCTCTCACCGGGACGCAGCACCAGATCGAGCAGGCAGTCGACCATCTTCTGACCTCGCGTGCGCGGGTCGTCGTCCTCGTCGAGCGCCTCGGCACACGCGCTCAGCGCCCGGTACAGCGCCTGCGCCTCGGGCATGGTGGCGACCACGGTGACGGTCGCCATGCCATCGACCTTGTCAGGGCGGAGATGGACGCCGCGCCGTTTGATCGCCTCGTTCAGCCGGCGAACGGAGGCCCGGACGTCGCGCTTGAGGACTTCCCGGCGGGCCTTGTCGTTCAACTGCCCCGGCGACACCACCCGGCCCGCGGCCCAGCGCAGCAGTTCGGCCTCCACCTCCGCTCGGATGGCCGGGTCCTCGATCGGACCGACCTTGTCCAGCATCGTCCAGAGGTGCCCAGGGTGAAGGGCGCCGGCCTCGAGCGCGGCCAGCGTGCCGGGCAGCCGGTGGACCAGCGTGAGAGAGCTGGTCAACAGATCGTCGGCAGCCTGCGCGCTGATCGACATGGCGACCATGAGCTCGCGTCCTGCCCACTCGCTGACCGGCCGGAGGATCTCGGGCCGTGCCGCCCAGCGCTCGGCGCTCATCGCCCCTGGCTCGCCCTGGGCCCGATCGGCGCTGGCCGGGCGGGTGGCTGCGAACTCGGCCACCGCACGCGCTCTCATCGCGGTCTGCCGGCCGATCTCGCGATCAGCTGCCTGTACGGCGCCGAGCGGACCATCCGACAGTGCGACGGGCGGAGCGAACTCGGGCCAGTCGGTGGTCGCCTGCGTCGACCGCCTGCGCCGGACCGCCGCCCGACGGCACGCCTCGGCGTACCAGTCGGTGGCCGTCTCGGTGGTCACGCGTTCGATCATACGTTCGAACGTTGACAGCGGCAAGATCGACGGCCGCGGGCGCTCGCTACCTTGTCGGGCGTGATCTTGGTGGCGGCAGTGCTGGTGTGCGTGATCCTGGCCGGCCTGGCCGTCTTCCAGCTGCTGCTCGTCGCCGGCCGGCCGCTGGGCCGCTTCGCCTGGGGCGGCCGGCACGAGATGCTGCCCCGGCGCCTGCGGATCGGGAGCGCCGTCTCGGTCGTCCTCTACGCGCTGATCGCCCTCGTGGTGCTGCAGGCGGCGGGCGCGATCGCGGTGTTCCCCGACGCCGTCGCTGACGTCGGCATCTGGGTGGTGACGGGCTACTTCGCCCTCGGCGTCCCGCTCAACGCGGTCTCCCGCAGCCGTCCCGAGCGGCTGGTCATGACACCGGTCGTGCTGGTGCTCGCCCTGTGCTGCCTGGTCGTCGCGCTGGGATGAGCCCGGCTGTGAGGAGGCTGTGAAGGTCCCAGGGACCGGAGCCGGTGAGCCCGGCCGGACGTACCGTGACCGCCATGGCGTCAGGTCGACGCGCGGCGGCACCGCGCTGGGCGGCGGTCGGCGCACTGGCCGTGGTGCTCCTCGCCCTGCCGGCGGCCATCGGGGCACTGCCCGCCCCGGACTCCGACGTGCCGGCAGCAGACCTCCGCGCCGCCGTCCTGGCCACCGAGGGGCTCGGGTTCTCGGGTTACGCGGAGTCCGCGGGTGGCCTGGCCCTGCCGGTCGGCGACGAGCTGCCCGCGGTCGCCGACCTGTTCAGCGATCGGACGACGATGCGCGTCTGGTGGCGCGGCCCCGTCGACAACCGCGTCGACGTGGTCAGCGCGGCCGGGGAGACCGGTTACCACCGCGACGCAACCGGGCTCTGGACCTGGGAGTACGAGTCCGCGACCGCCACCCGTGCCGACGCCGGTACGGCCGGTGAGCCGTTCGCTCTCCCCGGACCGCCGGACCTGCTGCCGAGCACGCTGGGCCGGCGGCTGCTGTCCGAGGCCACCGACGCGGAGCTGAGCCGGATCGGCGCCCGGCGGGTGTCCGGGCGGCCGGCGCTCGGCCTGCGGGTGACACCGGCCGAGGAGGCCAGCTCCGTCGCCCGCGCCGACGTCTGGGTGGACGCAGGCAGCGGGCTGCCGCTGCAGGTGCAGGTGATCGCGGACGGCGGCGGTGTCCCGGCCGTCGACACGCGCTTCCTCGACCTCGAGATCGACCTCCCCGGGGCGGACGTGACCGCCTTCCGCCCACCCGAAGGCGCCCGCGTGCGGGAGGCCCAGGAGGCCGACATCGCCCGGGAGGCCGCCCGGCGGCTGCGCCCGGCCGCGCTGCCGGACACGCTCGCGGGTCTCCCGCGCCGCACGGGGGACGGCGTCCCGGCGGGCATCGGCCTGTACGGGCGGGGCATCACCCTGCTGGCGGTCGCGCCCGTGCCACGCCGGCTGGCTGCTGCCCTGGCGAACACGCTCGCTGCCAGCCCGGACGCCGTCGACGACGACGCCGGCCTGCGCGCCGCAGCCGGTCCGGTCGGGCTCATGGTCCTCCGGCAGCCGGCCGGCGGGTCGTACCTGCTCACCGGCACGGTGACCCTGGACGCCCTCGCGGTGGCCGCCGCGGAGCTGCCCGACCTCGGGGACGAGCGGTGAGCCCCGTCCTCACCACGCGTGGACTCGTCAAGCAGTACGGGCGGCTGCGCGCCGTCGACGGCATCGACCTCGACGTGCGGGCCGGCGACGTCTACGGCTTCCTCGGCGCCAACGGGTCGGGCAAGACGACCACCGTCCGCATGTTGCTGGGCCTGGTGCTGCCGACCTCCGGGACGGTCGAGGTGCTCGGCGCGCCGATCCCCCGGCACGCCCGGGACGTGCTGCACCGGGTCGGCGCGCTGGTCGAGGCGCCGGCCGCGTACGGGCACCTGCCGGGCCGGACCAACCTGGCGCTGCTGGACGCCGCCGGGCCGGGCGGGCCGCGGCGGACCCGCAGGCACCGGATCGACGAGGCACTGGAGGAGGTCGGGCTGGCCGGGGTCGGCCGCCGCCCGGTCAAGGCGTACTCGCTCGGGATGCGGCAGCGGCTCGGCATCGCCGGCGCGCTGCTGCGCCGGCCCGAGCTGCTGATCCTGGACGAGCCGACCAACGGGCTGGACCCGCAGGGCATCCACGAGATCCGCGACCTGCTGCTGGAGCTGCACCGCGGCGGGACGACGGTCTTCCTCTCCAGCCACCTGCTGGCCGAGGTCGAGCAGCTGTGCACCCGCGTCGGCGTCCTGGACCGCGGCCGGCTGGTGCTGCAGGACCGGCTGGCGACCCTGACCGCGCCCACGGGTTCGACCGTCGTGCACAGCCCCGAGCCGGAGCGGGTCCGGGCGGTGCTCGACGGGCGGGTGCTCGCGACGGACGGGCACCGGCTGGTGGTCCGCGGGGACGACCCGGTCGCCATCAACGCCCGGCTGGTCTCCGCCGGGGTGCCGGTGTCCGGGCTCGCGCTGGAGAGGCCGACGCTCGAGGAGGTGGTCCTGGCCGCCGCGGGGACCGGTCCCGACCGGGCGGGGTCGATCCGGTGATCGGCGTCGAGCTGCGCAAGATGTTCCAGCGGCCGCGCACCTGGGCGACGATCGCCGTCCTCAACGCGCTGCCGATCCTGGTCGCGGTGCTCCTGGTCCTCACCGACCTGGCCCCGCGTCCGGGGGAGGGGCCGCCGTTCCTCTCCGCGGTCCTGCGCAACGGCACGCTGTACCCGCTGGCCGCGCTCGCCATCGTGCTGCCGCTGTTCCTCCCGATCGCCGTCGCCGTGGTCGCCGGCGACGCGGTCGCGGGCGAGGCGCAGGCCGGGACCCTGCGCTACCTCCTCGCGCGCCCCGCCGGTCGGACGAGGCTGCTCGTGGCGAAGCTCGTCGCGGTCATGGCCTTCGTCCTCGTGACCGTCCTGGTCGTCGCGGGGGGGGGTTATGTCATCGGCACGGCGTTGTTCGACGCCGAGCCGATCGCGGGGACGTCGGTCTCGGGCCCCTCGCTGACCCCCGCCGACATCGGCGGGCGGACGATGCTGGCGATCGGCTACGTGGCGGTGTCGATGCTCGGGGTGGCCGCCTTCGCGCTGTTCTTCTCGACGTTCACCGACTCCCCGCTCGGCGCGACGATGGGCGCCCTGGCGGTGCTCGTCGCGTCGTCCCTGCTGTTCACCCTGGACGCCGCCTCGCCGATCGCCCCGTACCTGCCGACCCGCTACTGGCTGGCGTTCGTCGACCTCTTCCGCGACCCGATTCTGTGGCGCGACATCGTGCGCGGTCTGGCGTTGCAGGGCGTCTACGTCGGGGTCCTCCTCGCGGCGGCGTGGGCCAACTTCACCACCAAGGACGTCACCAGCTGATCAGCCGCCGAGCCGGGCGCAGTCCCCGGGGCCGAGGGGCACCGGCTCGCCCGCGCCGAGCTCGGCGAGCACCACGGCGCGCACCAGCGGGTCGCGCGGGAGGTCGCCGTGGCCGACGCGCGCCGAGGAGCAGACCGACTGCACGGGAAGGTTCAGGGCGCCGTCCAGCCGGGCCGAGTCCGGCGGGGTGACCGCCTCGTCCTGGGTGGTCCAGATGGAGACCCACGTCGGTCCTTCGGGGGTCTCGTCGCCGCTGTTGAGCTCCACCAGCAGGGCGCTGTCGGTGGCCATCTGCCGGCACCCCACCGGGCACTCGCCGGACGCGAACGCCCCTGCGAGGTCGGCGAGCGACGTCCCGTGGTGCGGGGAGCCGAGGGTCACGACCCTGCGCACCGAGCCGGCGTGGCCGTCGGCCACCCAGAGCCGGGCGACCAGGCCACCGGCCGAGTAGCCCACGAGGTCCACGGTCGGCTCGCCGGTCCGCGACAGCGCGGCGTCCACGGCCGTGTCGAGGGCCTCGGCCGAAGCGACCAGGTCGCCGGTGCCGTTCCCCGGGAGAGCCACCACGGTGACGTCGCGCCCCGCCGCGCTCAGCTGGTCGGCGAGCGGCCGGAGGCTTGCGGTGCCCCCGCCGTACCCGGGGATCAGCAGCACCGGCCCGGGGCGGTCCTGGGCCACCGGGCCGGTGACCTGCTCGGGGGACCGGGTCAGCACCACCGCGGTGAGCGCCGCCGCGCCCGCCACCACGAGCGCGACCAGGGCCAGGACGACACGGCGCCGCGCGGGAGCGAGGCCGGCCAGCATGCACCTACTGTCCCTGTTGTCGCCGTCCCTGCCACCGCTCCGTGGTTCCCGACGGCCCCGGACGCGAGGAGGCGCGGTGCTGAGCCGGGACGAGTACCTGGCCGCCTGGTCGCGCTGGCACGGGAACACCCCGACCGACAGCGCGCTGGTTCGCGGCTGGCTGACCGCCGCGTGGACGCTGGCGCGGCCCCTGGCCGGGCTGTCCCCGCTGGTGGCCACCGCGCTCGGGTTGCTGGTCGCTGCCGCCGCCGTGCCGGTGGCGGGCGCCGGCGGGGCGTGGCTGATCGCGGCCGGGCTGCTGGTCGGTCTCTCGGGACTGCTCGACTCCCTCGACGGGGCGCTCGCGATCGGCACCGGCCGTGCCTCGCGGCGGGGCGTCGTCCTCGACTCCGTCGTCGACCGGCTGAGCGAGGTGACCTACGCCGCCGCCCTGTGGGTGGCCGGCGCGCCCGGGTGGCTAGCCGTGGCCTTCGGTGCGCTGTGCTGGCTCCCGGACTACCTGCGGGCGCGGGCGGGCCAGGCCGGTGTCGCGGAGACCGGGCTGCTGTCGGTCTGGGAGCGGCCCACTCGCGTCGCGATGACCGGGATGACGCTGGGTGGCGCCGGGGTGGTAGCAGGCCTGGACGCCGTCGACCCGGTGGTCACCGCCGGCGCCGCCGTCGGCACGGCCCTCGGCGCGGTCGCCGTCGTCCAGCTCGGCTTCTCGCTGCGGCGGATGCTGGCCGACTGACGCCGCCGAGCCGCCCGGGAAGCGGGCTCCTAAGGTATGCAGTTGCCCTGCTCAGCGGCAGACCACGTCATCGTGCGGTCGTCCCGCCGATCCAGCACCCAGGAGCTCTCCGTGTCCGTCGTCGTCACCGGCTCCATCGCCACCGACCACCTGATGACCTTTCCGGGCAAGTTCGCCGAGCAGTTCGTCGAAGGGCAGATGGAGAACGTGTCGCTCTCCTTCCTGGTCGACGACCTGGTGCAGCACCGTGGCGGCGCCGGCGCGAACATGGCGTACGGGCTCGGGCTGCTGGGACTCCATCCGGTCCTCGTCGGGTCGGTCGGGAGCGACTTCGCCGAGTACGACGCGTGGCTGACCCGGCACGGCGTGGACACC
>OCZS010000818.1_pt1 | contig 10598 bp, 6 predicted proteins | sample 1539071 | NCBI WGS metagenome assembly OCZS01 (sample SAMEA3113584, study PRJEB22503) | soil metagenome | reverse complement strand
TATTGTTTATGGAGAAAAATATGTGTTTTCTAAGACCTGGGGATCTGTAGGAACTAGTGATGGACAATTTATGCTTCCTCATAGTCTTGCTATTGACATACATGGAAATATTTATGTGACAGATACTGGAAATAATAGAGTTCAAAAATTTAGTTCTGATGGATCTTTTATTACAAAATGGGGAGAAGAAGGTTCTGCTGATGGTCAATTTAGTCAATTACATGATATAGCTATTCATCCTAATGGTAAATTTATCTATACAGTAGAACTTGATAATCATCGTGTACAAAAATTTTTTTCTAACGGTACCTTTGTATCTAAATTTGGTTATGAAACAACAGGAGGTGATGGTCAAAATAGAAGTCCTCATCAACTTTATGTAGATTTTGCTGGAAATATATATCTCAGCGATAGGAGAAACTCTGAAATCTTAAAGTTTAATGATAATGGCGATTTTATAAAAAAATGGGGATTAAAGGGTAAACAAAATGGAGGTGAGTTTATAAAACCACATGGAATTGTTGTGGATTCAAAAAATAATGTATATGTAACAGACATGGGAAATTCTAGAATTCAAAAATTTGATAGTGATGGTAACTTTATAACAATGTGGGGATCAAAAGGAATAGGAGAAAGTAAATTCTCAGATAGCATACCAGGTATAGGAATAGAAAGTTCTGATAAAATCTATGTTGTTGATAGAAAGGAATCTGTAATTCAAAAGTTTGACAGTGAAGGTAACTTTATAACAATGTGGGGATCAAAAGGTTCAGGTGAAGGAGGAGAAATGAACAAACCAGAAGATATAGCAATAAATCCTAAAAATAAAAATGTATACATAACAGATACAAAGAATTCAAGAATTATTGAGTTTACTTTATTAAAACAATAATATTTGCAAAATTATATTTGTATTTTTTTAAATTTGTAACTATAATATTATATTCATAATAGAGACCATTCAATGTGAGTTCTATTATTACTTATTTCCATCATTATCAGAAATTTTTTGTATAGTAAATTGATCTACTACTTTCAAATTATCATTGTTATCGTTATTTGTCATTGTGGGTATACATGTTTCAAGATTTATCTTCTCTTTTCCTTTTTTCTCTGTTATTTCTATTTGACAATTTAAGTTTATATCATACATTGTACCATCTAGTTTCTTGCCATTTATTTTAAGATCTACAAAACCAAAGCCTTCATTATATTGGTTAGCGATATAATATTGTTCTTCTGTTATTCTATGGAGTTCAGATCCTCCCACTCCAACAACTAAAAAGGTAGTTCCATTTGGATTAATGAATAGACTGCTTTTAACATTACTACTATTACTACTGCTACTGTTATGATCTAAAATAGGTTGAGATATGTTTGCTTTGTTAAAAGATAAGGGCAGAGTCCTGCTATAAATATGATTATGACCTGATATTACTAGATCAACACCATATTTGTCAAATAATGGTTGATATTTTTCTCTAATAATATATTCTTCAAATTGTTTGGAGAGAGAAGAGTACATTGGCTTGTGAAACATGACAAAAATCCAATCAATATCTTTATTTTGACTAGTTTTCTCTAAATCATCAAGTACGAATTTATACTGTTCTTCATCTACATCAAGTGCTGGAACTTTAGCATTAGATTTTAGAAATTTGTCAAGCTGTGGAATTTTCACATTAATTGAATTTTGTTTTAGTAGATTATCTAAATTTATTAATGGATAACGCTCAAGTAACGGTTCTTTCTTTTCAACATTTATAGTGGATTTATTTTTTTTATCCTCTTTCTTCTTATCTTTATTATTATCGTCCTCTTCTATTGTGTCTTTAGCAGTAACAACAGTAGTAGTGGTTTCATTTATTATTTCTGCTGTAGATTCCAAGGTATCAACAGAAAACTCTAATTGTGTATCCATTACAAGTACATGAACATTTTGATAATCAAAAGAATAATATGATTTATCTAGGTTATAGTGATCCAACAGTGATTGTTTCATATTTTCTCCTTTTTGTCCTTCTTCTTCATAATCATCATGATTGCCTATTGCTATCTTTGTTTTTGAGTCCAATGATTTGGTCATATTAAACCAACAATTAGGTGTCTTTTTATAACTAAGATCCCCTACAGCAAGAAATAACTCTGGCTCTAATTTCTCTATATTTTTAATATTTTCTTGAGCTCTCAAAGAACATCCAATATCTGCAGTAGTTATAATGTTAAACTCTTTATTTTCATTCTCATTTTTAGTAGTCTGATTTTCAATTGCAAAAGAATTATTATTATTATTTGAGCAAAATAAAACAAAAACAATAATAAAACTAATAATAGCAAGAAAATGTATAAATTGCGACAAGGATGGTTGACAAAACAGAGTAATGTATACTCTTCTTTTTATTTCTTTTGTATCTAAACAACACATAATAATTTGAATTAAAGAACTGATGAGACAAAAATACATACAAATAAACAATGTAGAAGAATAAAATTAAGGTTATTATAGATTTAAACAGAATTGTTATACTACTAATTTTTATATATTTATTTTTATCTATAATTAATTATATATCTCTTTTTACTAAAGAATAAGTGTATAAAAAAAATTATTAAAAAAGTTAAATATCTTTAATAAATTATCAAATTATTTTTCCTGTTTTAGTTGATGATAAATAATGTTTTTCTTTCCTATGTTACAGTCATCTATATATTTTACAGTCATCTATATATTTAACATTCATCTATAAAAATCCTTTAGTATATTGATATTGGTATAGAAACAATAGAATTCTTTTCTAAAAAGATTATTTATATGAAAATTACTCTGATGATGATATCAATTTTATTGCTGCTGGAGATTGGAATTGTAATAAAGAAACAAAAAAGACTATAAAAAAAATTACAAAGCTAAAACCTGAACTAGTCTTAGGTCTTCGTGATTATACATATCAAAATATTTCTCCTCAATGCTGGTTTGATATCTCAAAACCTATTGATGACAAAATTAAAATTGCCATAGGTAATCATGATGTAGATTATCAAATTTCCTATCATCAATTACTTGATCATTATAATTTACGTGAGCCTTACTATTCTTTTAACTTCTACAATATCCATTTTATAGCCATATCATCTGAACATCCATTTGAACAAGGAAGTAAACAATATGGATTTATAAAAAATGATCTAGAGATATCATTACAAGATCCTTCTATCTTGTGGAGAATCGTATTCTTACACAAACCTATGTATACATCTGCAGACTTTGATAGAAAAGATTCAGAAAAATTGAATAATACATTCCATCCTTTATTTGAAAAATATAAAGTTGATCTAGTTTTATCAGGACATACCCAATATTATCAAAGATCTCTTCCACTATCATATAACAACGATAATGCTACTATTCCTATTGTAATGGATCAGAATGATAATGAATATAATAACCAAGATGGCATCATCTTTATAACAGCAGGTACAGCAGGTGACAAAATACATAAAATCACTTATCATCTTTCTTATTATACAATACAAAAAGGTAAATTTGGATTTTTGAACTTTGATCTCAACAATAATGCACATGAACTAATAGGAACATTTTATGATACTGATGATCTTGATATTCTAGATAAATTTGTTATTACAAAAGATAAGGATAATAGAAAAAAAATTGAATCATCTGGTAATAAGGAAGTAGAATCATCATTTTAATGAAGATGATAATTATCATTAATGTTAAAATTTTATTCATAAAAGAAAAAAATAGTAATATGTATATAAACTCATAAAGTTAAATAATCATCTATCATAATCTGCTTCATTGTTTATTCATTTTAATACTGTTAGATATCAAGAAGGCAATATTCTATAGACAGCTCCAGGTTTCTCGGTTTTTGACTGCTTTAACGCTGAAACAATATAGAGATAGCCATCAAGACCTTGTTTTACATCTGTAATAATACTAAAACCTTCTGCAAACAAAATGTCATTATATTCCATACTATCCGCTGCTATTTTATCCTCTAAAACACCATTCAAAAGTAATCCATCTCTAGTATCATTCAAGTCAAAATGAAATATTCTTCCACCATCTACAGAACCAACAAACATCTCATTTTGATATTGAGAACCTAATTTGTCTGAATCAAGAAATAACAAGGCAGTTGGAGCAACTGATTTATCCCATGTAAATTCAGGAGGACTATAATGTCCTTTTCCTTCAAAATATACTAGATCACTGGGATTGTCTTCTGTAACAGTGACATATTCATTACTGTCATCTTTTTTTCCTTGTTCTTCTTCTTTTTCTTCTTCTTCTTCATTTTCTCCTCCTCCTTCTGCATTTGCTTTCAATTTTTTACCTTCATCATTTACTCTCCATATCCCAAATATCTTATCAGAACCACTATTGAATCCAGGCTCTGCCAAGTTAATCTCATCGCCATATTTAGGTCCATTTTCTGTAAGCCATAATTTTCCTGTCACTGGATCAAAATCAATACCAAAACTATTTTTTACTCCATATGCATAATATAGGTTAAGAGGATATTCATTTCCAAGTATTCCTTCTGTACCAACAGGTTTACCGTCTTGCGTTATTCTTAAAATTCCTGCTCTGCCATCCACGGGTTTACCATCCTCAAAATTCTGAGTCTTGGTTTTGTATGGTTCATCAGGAACAGTATTTTCAAAGTTACCTACAGTAACATAGAGATTGTTATCTGGACCAATATCTATTATCCCACCAATATGAGCAGGATCTGGAAATGAGGGAATGCTCAACAATAGTTTTGGATTTACAAGAACATTATTTTTGTTGTCTAAATCGTATTTATAGATTTGATTTTTACAATCAGTACTTTTTCCTTTACATGTAACATAATACAGAAAAACATTGTGAGATATGTCTTTATTTGGAATAGAAGATGTACTGTTAGAGTTATTCTTCTTTTTCTCGTTAACAGCAATTCCCAGCAAACCACGTTCATCTTTTACACTTACATCAACCTGTAAAAATGGTTTATCTAATACTTTACCGTTAGTAACTCTTTTGACTGTACCTGATTTCTCTAGAATTAAAAAGTCATCTCGACCTAAAAATGCCATGGTAGTAGGAAAGTCAAGTCCAGATGTTACTAGTTCTAATTTTAAATTAGGATCAGAGAGAACTATTCCATCAATACCTTGAGGTTGATTTTGTTGTTGTGGTTGTCCTTGTGCATGAATATTAGAATAACTAAAAAAAACGACAAGAAGTGTTATAGATAAAAGTAATAAAACTGATAAAATAAAATATCTATTTATATTTATATTAATCATTTTATTATTCAAAATATGATAATTGACTATTTATAAACTACTAGATCGAATAAATTGATATATTCATCCATAACTTATTAAAATAAGTCTATTAGCAAATAATATTTTAAAATAATCATGGAAAATCCATATATAAAAAAATATCAAAAATTATTTTTCTCCTCTTCTTTCATTATTCTACTTTTATTGTCCAAAGAGTTTATCCCATGCCTTTGTATCTATTATTTTAGTTGTATTTGCTAACTTTGGTGCCATTGCTGAAAGTACATTAGTAGTATCCATCTTTTTAGGAGTTTCTGATTGTGGCGATGAAGTTGATGATATGAGATTATTATTACTAGTAGATGTACCTATTATTTCATTACTACTACTTGTTTCTCCACCAACCGGTGCAAATTTCTGAATATCATCTTTTTTTCTATCAGATACATACACATTGCCTTCTGAATCAACTGCCAAGTGTTCAGGGTCCAGAAATTGACCATCTCCTTTACCTTTGGTTCCCCATTTTGTAATAAATTTGCCTTCACTGTCAAATTTTAATACTCTAGGTTGTTGACTGCAGCCAGGATCAGATTGAGGATCAGTAACATACACATTATCATATTTATCTAAAGCAATGTGCTCCATATGACAAAATTGATTGTCGCCACTTCCTTTAGATCCCCACATCAAAATTGGATTCCAATTACTGTCAAATTTCTGGATACGTTCATTTCCTCTTTCATTTACATAGAAGTTACCTTTTGAATCTATCTCTAGTGTAGTAGGAAGATTGAATTCACCACTCTTATTACCTAGTTTGCCTACTACCTTAACAAAATTACCGTTTATATCAAATATAGATATACGATGGTTTTTGGAATCTGATACATAGACATACTTTAGATCCTTATCTATTTTCACATGTCTAGGTTGCAGAAAAAATTGTCCCTCACCTTTTCCTTTTTCTCCAAATTGCATAATAAATTTGCCATCTTTATCGAACTTTAGAATCTTAAAACCAAATCTATCTGCTACCCAAACATTACCTGCCTTATCAACATCCAATCCATATGGCATTGTAAATTGTCCCTCACCTTCTCCTGTTTCACCTAATATGAAAAGAAATTGACCATCTTTATCAAATGCTTGTACACGAGCACCATCTCTATCTACAGCATATAGAATCTTTTCGTCAGGACTGAAATCTAAATCATGTGGTCTTAAAAACTGACCATCTCCAGATCCTGCACCACCCCATTTTTTTACAAATTTGTATTCTGTAGCCTTTTCAAATGCATAGACTGATAAATGAGTATTTACTGCTACTACTACTACGGCTAGTACTACAAACAATACAGTAATAGAAATAGAAGAAAGAATAAAAGATAAATGCTTTGCATTATTACTCCTTGTTATCATTTTGAAGTGTTTGGTTTAAGGGAATATAAAAATTTTTAATATTCACTTAAAAGAAAATAATAAATGTATACATATTTAGAAAAATATTCTCTACTTATCCAAATATTATTAAAAAATCGTATATTTATATAACTAAATTTTAACAAACTATTTTAATTTCTTTTAAATAGTTCATCCCATGCCTTTGTATCTATTATTTTAGTTGTATTTGCTAACTTTGGTGCCATTGCTGAAAGTACATTAGTAGTATCCATCTTTTTAGGTATATTTTCTGACTTGGTTGTCATTGAATTACTATTAATATTTTTAGTATTAGTTGTCTCATTTAATATATTATTGCTTTTTTCTTTCTCTTGTGTTTGTAGAATTATGCTATCATGTTTTGTATTGCTGCTGCTGCTGCTACTACTACTACTACTGAGTTCAGTAGGCACAATCCTAAATACTGCTCCAAATTTTTCAGTTTTTGATTGTTTTAGTCCTGAAACAATGTACATATATCCATCAGGACCTTGTTTTACATCTGTAACAATACTAAAACCTTCGGCAAACAATATATCACCAAACTCTGTTTTATCTAGTGCTATTTTATCTGTTAGATTACCTTTTAGAATAAAACCATCTCTATTTTCATTTAGGTCAAAATGAAATATTCTTCCGCCGTCTGCAGACCCAGCAAATATGTCATTTTGATATTGAGAACCTAATTTGTCTGAATCAAGAAATAACAAGGCAGTTGGAGCAACTGTTTTACCCCATATGAATTCTGGAGGACTATAATGTCCTTTCCCATTAAAATAAACAAGACCTTCTGGATTGTTCTCCTCTTCTGTTACAGTATAATATTCTCCTTTTTCGTTCTTTGCTCTATCTCCTAATTCATTAGATTCCCAAATTCCATACAATATATCAGCACCACTGTTAAATCCAGGCTCTACTAAGTTGATTTCATCACCAAATTGTGGTCCGTTTTCCGTATCCCATAATTTACCTGTAATAGGATCAAAATCTATTCCAAAACTATTTCTTATGCCATACGCATAGTATAAGTTAAGGGGATAATCGTCTCCTATTATACCATTATAACTACCGTTACTATCATTATTTTCAATTAATCTACCATCTTGAGTCATTCTTAAAATTCCAGCTCTTCCATCAACTGCTTTACCATCCTCAAAATTCTGAGTTTTAGTTTTGTATATTTTTGACGGAATAGTATTTTGGAAATTACCTACAGTAAAGTACAGATTTTCATCAGGACCAATTCTAATTATCCCACCAATATGAGAAGGATCGGGAAATGAAGGAACTCCCACCAATAATTTTGGATTTACAAGTTTATTATTTTGATTATCTAAGTCATATTTGTAAATCCGATTTTCGCAATCTAGATTTTTCTTACTACATTCAATAAAGTATAAGAAGATGTTATGTGTTAGATTTTTATTTTCAATAAAAAAATCGTCATAAAAATTTTTTTTCTTGCTAACAGCAATGCCTAGCAAACCGCGTTCATCTTTTATATTTGTATTAATATGTACAAGTGGGTCTTCTAGTAATACGCCATTTACTACTCTTTTCACATTTCCGGTATTTTTTTCTAGAATTAAAAAGTCATCATTATCTAAAAATGCCATAGTAGTAGGAAAGTCAAGACCGGATGTCACTAATTCAATTTTTAAATTTGGATCAAAAAGCGTAATATTTTCCTTACTAAGAGGTTGTTGATTTAATTGTTGTGCATAGACATTATTACAAAAAATAAAAAGCGTAAAAAAAGGAATAGATAAAGACGATAACAATAATATAGTAAATATACCTTTATTCATTTTAAGTATATAATAGGAATTAAGATATATATAATTTACAACAAAATACTATTACTATTTTTTCTAATAGATAAAGAAAACCTATTAACCAAAAAACACTATCTTATTTTACGGTTTCAGATCTTATTTTAATTGATTTTAGATCGATGATTCGACATATAGTCATAACATTTCTTTTAAAATCTTTTTATGTTACAGACTTGTATCAATAATTTTTGATAGTTGTAATAACTAATAGTTTGATAATTTAGTTTTGAATTTAATATTTGAGACATTGACTTCTCTTATTGTGTTACCCATAGCGACTTTTTGAAAATCCCAAATATTATTGTGTGTATATCATCTATTTTTAGATATATTATTGTTAATGTCATAATTTTATTAAACAGACTTTATAAATATCTGAGGATAGACTAATATCACATGTGATAAAATATTTTATTCGTTTATGATCCATCTATGGCATTATAAAAAATATATTAGCAAAGTTTTGTAACAATTATGCAGAAGTGATAAATAATTAATTTATATAATAAATCATATGAATATAAATAAACATTACAATATTAACTCATATTTGATTATTGTTTTTATTACATTTGTAACAATTATCTTTATTACATCATCTATTGAATTATCTTTTGCAAAAACAGATAATAAAAATAAAGTAGACGATGGAAAATCAAAGAAACATATTTCTATATCGTCATTGGATAAGACTAAAAAGAAAACTCTTGATGATGATGATTTAAAAGAACCAAATATACAAGATGATATACTAAATAGTAGATATCCATATCAATTTTTTATATGTGGATATCCTCAACAAATAATAACAGATTATAATTCTTTAGAAAAACTCAATAGTTGTGACTAATTAAAAGTTATAATATCTAATTTATACTAGCCAATAAACCGTTAAAACATTTTACAGTTTTTATCTTAATCAGATACTCAAGACTCCATCATTTTCTATTTCTAATTCAGTAATACCATAGATACTATATAACAATATGAAAAAGATCAACTGACCATAATATTTTTTTATTTGTTATAATTATATTAATAAATTAAAATTATAAGGAAATAAATATATAATTTTTTTATTTAATTTAAAGGATAAATTTTTAGTAATCTAGATAGAAATTGATAATCTACTCGAAATATGATTGTTACAATACTAGAAAAATAGATTCGCTCACTTATCTTAACAAATAATATTTTACCTGACAGAATACTAGAGATAGAGAATAAATAATAGAAATATTTGCATAATTACAAGTTCAAAAAAAAAGGGAATCGGTGGGATTTGAATTCTTCTATAAAAGTGGGACCAGATATTGTATAATTTCAATACAGTAATAAATCATAATTAGACAAAACTTTTATAGAAAGTATTTGAAAGTTTAATATTGAGAATTTCAATTGCTTCTATTTTTTTCTTTCTTCTTTCATTTATGGTATGTTTTACTTTTTTATATTCTGTTATATATGGATTTTCTCCAAAATTAAAAACAGAATTTCTTAGTAAGGAAATTCAAAGTTTCGCATATTATGATCCCAATGGCAGTTATAATAAAACTCTTAGCTATCTACAACAAAGTAGTGATTTAGACAGGGTATATGTAACAAGTAATGGTACTCATCTTGAAATAAAATTTTTATTTAATGACTTTCTAGATAAACTTAAAAATGCATTATTAAATAGTACTACGATTCCACAGAACCTTTTTGTTAATATCTTTATAGACTCTGATAGTGACGAAACAACTGGATTCTTAGGTTATAATTATAGATATTTGTTAACCCATAATAATGTCAATTCCTACAAAGATAACGAGTTAGATTCTACTACTACAAACTTTTCTCGTTTTACACAAAATACTTCAAACCATACTGAGATTTTGGAGGGCAAGGAACTACAAGAAATAATAACAAGAACAATAAATTCTAAAGATTTGATTGAAAAACTTGACTGGAGTATAAGAGGATATGAACTTTTAGACTATGACTTCCAACCTGAGTTCTTTTTCTCCAATCTCACTA
>OCZS010000817.1_pt1 | contig 10599 bp, 9 predicted proteins | sample 1539071 | NCBI WGS metagenome assembly OCZS01 (sample SAMEA3113584, study PRJEB22503) | soil metagenome | reverse complement strand
AGGAGTAGGCGATCGCACAGACCGCGAGGAGGATTCCCGCAGCGAGGATCCACTTCACAGGTCGCGGCCGTTGACGCGCCAGCTGTACTTCGGCGCCGGATCGAGCGAGGCGCCGATGAAGCAGCCCCACTCGGCGCTCTCGAACAGGTTGCGGAGCTCGTCGTCGGCGAGCTCGCCGGCGAGCTGGACGTCGAGCTTGCACTCGATGCTGACGAACCCGTAGCGCTCCTGGCCCTCGCGTCGCGTCACAGTTCCGGACGCGTATGCGGAGGTGGTGACGTCGACATCCTTCTGCCGCGCGAAGTGCTCGAGACTGGAGATCGAGCAGCGCGCGAGGGCCGTCAGGAGCAGGTGCTCGGCGCTGATGTCGCCTCCGATCGTGACCGGATCCCCGTCCGCGGTCAGCTCTCCGCGCTCGTCGAGCGAGATCCAGTAGTCGAAATGCTTCGCGCGAACTGCCACCGTCCGGTGGGCAATTTACGGTCAGATCGTGCGGTTGCGCGTGCTCAACGAAGCGGAGTGCTACACCCGCTGCTACGGCGATCGGGAAGAGGCTGTGCAGGTGCTCGAGGCCCAGCCGCGGTCGACGCGGTATGAAACGACGCTCAGTGGCGAAGATATCCGACGCCTCTTCGAAGTCCGGCTCGACGGGCGCGAGCCCGAGCTCGAGCTCGAAGCCGCCTAGCGCGCCCGAGTACGGGCAGTGCTACGACTCGATGTACACCGTCAGGGGTTGGACGACGCCGTGCGCTTCCATCCGCGCTACGACCTCGGCGGGCGGCGAGGCCAGCATCGACGTCATCGCGTCGATGTCGGCAGCGTCGGCGCAGATGGCGATGTTGTTACTTCCGTCCTGCGCGACGAAGTCGATCACGTTGCTGCCGGTTCCCGACTCGATGGCCGCGGCGCGTTCCGCCTTGCCTTGCAGCCAGCGGTCGATGTCCTGGACGGCGTGGGTGATGACGACCTTCGGCATGTCGACTCCCTTCGGCGACGAGTAGCGGTCTGGTCGCCGACCCTACAGGCAGCGCGGTCCCGGACGTTCTAGCGCCCGGCCTCCAGGTCGTCTTCTGCGGGATCAATCCAGGCCGCTGGTCGGACGCGGCCGGCGCACACTTTGCGAACCCGCGGAACGACTTCTGGCGGCTACTCCACGACGCCGGCTTCACCCCGCGCCTGTACGCGCCGGAAGAGCAGCATGAGCTGCGGGCGCTCGGGCTCGGGCTGACGAACGCCGCCTACCGGACAACGTCAGGGTCGGGCGACCTGCGCCGGGCGGACTTCGAGGGCTCCGCGGAGCGGCTGGAGGCGCTCGCGCGGAACCTGCACCCGGCCTGGATCGCCTTTGTCGGCAAAGAGGCGTACCGCGGAGCCTTCAAAGAGCGGCCGGAGCTCGGCGTTCAGGAGCGGCGGCTCGGCGAGACACGGTTGTTCGTCCTGCCGTCCACGTCGCCGGCGAACGCAACCGTGCCCTACGCGGAGCGGCTGCGTTGCTTCGAGGAGCTCGCCGCTCTGATCTAGCGGTTCTTGATCGCGCGGCGGATGGAGCGGGCGACGTAGATCGCCGACTTGAGGAAGAAGAGCGCGCCGATGATCGCGCGCACTTGCTTCGCCGTGAGCGGTGTCCGCTTGCTGACCGGCTTCTCGACCTTCTGAGCGAAGCGCTCACGCCAGCCGATGAGCGGCGCTTGGAGTGTCTGTGTCTTGTTCATGGCCCAGTCCTTACCCACGCCAGCGGTTCGTAATCGGCGTGCGCCGGTCGCGACCGAACGCCTTCGGACGCAGCTTGACCCCCGGCGGGGCCTGTCGGCGCTTGTACTCCGCCCGGTCGATGAGCGCGATCGCGCGATCGACGACGTCCTGGTCGAACCCGTCGGTGGTGAGCTCCTCGTGTGAGCGGTCCTCCTCGACGTAGGCCTCGAGCACCTTGTCGAGCGCGGAGTAGGGCGGAAGCGAGTCCTCGTCCTTCTGGTCGGCGCGGAGCTCTGCGCTCGGCGCCCGCTCGATGATCGTCTCGGGGATCAGCTCACGTCCGGTGCGGTCGTTCAGATGCTTGGCGAGCCGGAACACATCCGTCTTGAACACGTCCTTCAGGAGCGCGAACCCCCCGGCCATGTCCCCGTAGAGGGTGGCGTACCCGACCGAGAGCTCCGACTTGTTCCCCGTCGTGACCACGAGCCAGCCGAACTTGTTCGAGAGCGCCATCAGCAGCGTCCCGCGGATTCGAGCCTGGAGGTTCTCCTCGGTGATGTCGGCCTCGCGTCCCTCGAACACGCTCGAGAGCGACTGCTCGTAGCCATCGAAGATCGAGTCGATCGGAAGCTCGAGGAAGTCCGTGCCGAGATTCCTTGCGAGGCGCTCGGCATCTCGCCGGGTGTCCTCGGAGGAGTAGCGGGACGGCATCGAGACGCAATGGACGCGCTCCGGCCCCAGCGCCTCCACGGCGAGCGCTGCAGTCAGCGCCGAGTCGATCCCGCCGGAGACGCCGAGAACGACGTTGCCGAAGCCGTTCTTGTCCACGTAGTCCGAGAGGCCCAGCTCGAGCGCACGGCGCATCTGCTCGAGGTCGTCGAGAGGCTCTGCGACGTACGGCTTGACCGGGCCCTGCGGCCGGCGCGGCCCGCCAAGATCGATCACGGGCGGGTCGGGGATCTCGCGCTCGCTCGCGAGCGCGCGGCGGCGGGCGTCGACGAGTCGGCGCGCGATCGCGGTCGAGACGTCGATGTCGACGACGAGCAGCGCCTCCTCGAACGACGGCGCGCGGGCGACGACCTCGCCCTCCTCGTCGATGACGACGCTGTGCCCGTCGAAGATCAGCTCGTCCTGGCCGCCGACGGCGTTGACGAGCGCGACCCAGCAGGCGTTGTCCCGCGCTCGCGTGATCAGCATCTCCTCGCGCTCGAGGCCCTTGCCGACGTGAAACGGCGAGGCGGAGATGTTCGCGATCACGTGGGCCCCCGCCAGTGCGAGATCAGTTGCGGGCGGGCCCGGCTGCCAGATGTCCTCGCAGACGGTCGGGCCGATCAGCGCCTCGCCCACGCGCAGCAGGAACATCTCCCGGCCCGGTTGGAAGTACCGCGCCTCGTCGAAGACGCCGTAGTTCGGCAGGAAGCGCTTGGGGTACACGGCCTTGATCTCGCCGCCGGCGCAGATCGCGCAGCCGTTGGCGAGGTCGCGGTCGAGCCATGGAACCCCGACGAGCGCGGCGACATCCGTCGTCTCGGCCGCGACCTGCTCGGCGGCGCGCCGAGCCTCCCGGAGGAACCCCGGGCGGAACAGCAGATCCTCCGGCGGGTAGCCGGTGATCGCCAGCTCGGGGAAGAGGACGAGGTCCGCGCCCGCGTCCTTGGCTTCGCGCAGGCGTCCGATGATCCGCGCGACATTGCCGTCGAGGTCGCCGACGACGGAGTTGATCTGGGCGAGTGCGAGCCTCATGGTTTTCGCCTCACAGTCGAAAACATAGTCTACGCGTTGTGGAGCTGGTCATCGACAGGCATTTTCGCGGGCCGACGGAATCCGCGAACGGCGGATACACCTGCGGGGTCCTCGCGTCGCTCTTCCATGGCCCCGTCGAGGTCACGCTCAGGCTCCCACCTCCGCTCGAGCGGCCGCTCGAGCTGGACATTGGCGACGGCCGTCGGAGCCTCGAGCTCCGGGACGGGGACGCGCTCGTCGCCGAGGCCGCGCCGACCGATCTGAACCTCGAAGTCCCGGAGCCGGTTGCCCTCGACGAGGCGGCGGCTGCAGCCCTGCCCGAAGGCGACAAGGAGAGTGTCTTCCCCGAGTGCTTCGTGTGCGGCTGGGCTCGAAGCGACGGGCTGGGGATCTACGCGGGACCGGTCGAAGGTCGCGATGTCGTGGCCGCAACCTGGACGCCTCACCCGGATCACGTCGCGCCCGAGTTCGTCTGGGCCGCGCTGGACTGTCCCGGCGCCTATGCCGTCCACGGCGGGGAGCGGGGGATGCCGGTGCTCGGCCGGCTGGCGGCGAAGGTGGAGCACCTGCCGCATGCCGGAGAGTCGTGCGTCGTGATGGCGTGGCCGCTCGGAGAAGACGGGCGGAAGCTCTACGCCGGCACCGCGCTCTTCGGCGAGGACGGAAGGGTGCTCGGCTCGGCCCGAGCGACGTGGATCGCTCCGCGCTGACGCTCAGCGCTGGAGCCGGATCGCGTTGAGATCCTTGTCGGCGATCTCGTCTGCGCGGCGGATCAGATCCTCGATGTCGTCGTGCTCGGCGTGGATGTACCGGCCGCTCAGCGCGTCCGCCCGCCCGGATGCGAGCACGCGGACGAGCCTCGGCGCCAGCTCCGGCGGCGTCCAGGGCGCGTCCTCTCCGAATGACTCGGTCATGTCGGTCTTCACGAGCCCCGGGCTGATCGTGAACACGGAGATTCCGTGCGGCTCGAGCTGGAGGGCCAGGCCCTCCGCCGCCCGGTAGAGCGCGGCCTTGCTGGCGCCGTAGGCGGTCGTGCGCTGGCCGGGGAGGTACCCGGAGCCGCTGCCGGTGTTGACGATCCGCCCGCGGCCGCGCTCGATCATCCCGGGCACGACAGCGCGCCAGCTGAGGAACGCTCCGAGGACGTTGATCTCGAAGGCGCGCCACCATTCGTCCGGATCGTCCTTCCAGGCCTCGTCGCCCCAGTGCGCGATCCCCGCGTTTGCGACGAGCAGGTCGATCGGACCGAGCTCCCGCTCGACCTCGGCCACCATGCGGTCGACGTCCTCCTGCCGCGAGACGTCTGCGACCACCCCGAGGCCGCCGATCTCGCGCGCGACCTCCTCGACCTGGTCCGCCGAGCGCGCCGACACGGCGACCTTCATCCCCGCGTCGGCAAGCTCCCGCGCGATTCCCGCGCCGACCCCTCGGCCCCCGCCCGTGACGAGCGCGACCTGTCCGTCCATCCGGTCCGCCACGACGAAGAGTCTTCCATGCCTCGTCGAGAACCTCGAACGCAGTGGAGCCTGAACCCCCCGAGCGCGCTGAGCGGCACGATGCGGCGTCCTCAGTCGCGCCGATATCTCTGGATATCGACGCTCCCTGCGTCCTTGCCTCGCACCGCCCATCGCACTCACGAGATGAGGCTTCACCACGTCAGAGGTTCTAAGGTCACGACGTGACCCTCGCCGAGCTCGCCGTCACCGTCGGGATGCTCGGAGTTCTGGGGCTGATCGCGAGCCGCTTCGGCCTGTCGGCGATCCCCGCGTACCTGCTCGCGGGGCTGCTGCTCGGTCCGAATGAGCCCAAGGTCGTGACGCTGATCAGCCCGTCGGAGGTCACGGACTTCGTCGCAGAGGTCGGGCTCATCTTCCTGCTGTTCTTCCTCGGCCTCGAGTTCACGCTCACCAGGCTGTCGCGAAGCCGCCGCCACGTGGTCTTCGGCGGGCTCTTCGATCTCGTTGCCAACGCCGGCCTGGGCCTCCTCGTAGGCATCGCGGCGTTCGGGTTCAGCTTCGCGGCGCTGATCCTCGCCGCGGCGATCTACGTCTCGTCGAGCGCGATCGCGGTCAAGGGCCTCATCGACTTCCGGCGTCTGGCGGACGACGAGACCGACCTCGTCCTGGCGATCCTGATCGCGGAGGACATCGCGATCGCGCTCGTGCTCGGCTTCGCCGCGGGAGGCGGCGGCGCGGCCGCCGCTACGCTCGCGATCGTCGCGAAGGCGATCGGCTTCATCGCGATCTCGCTCGCCCTCTCGAAGTGGCTCTCCGGGCCGATCGACCGTGTCCTGGACTGGCTCCCGCGCGAGTTCTTCCTGCTGGCGGTCTTCGGTTTCCTGGTCGGGATGGCTGCGGTCGCCGACTCCCTGGGCCGCTCCGAGGCGATCGGTGCGCTGATGGCCGGCGTCGTCCTGTCCGAGACCTCGATGCGGGAGGAGATCGAGGAGCGCTTCTTCAGCTTCAGGGACGTCTTCGCCGCGCTCTTCTTCTTCGTCTTCGGGCTGTCGATCGACATCTCCGCGCTCGGCGACGTCGGGTGGCTGCTGGCCCTCGCTGTCCCGGCAACGGTGATCGGCAAGATCGCGACTGGCCACGTCGCCGGAAGGCTCGGAGGCTTCTCGGCGCGCCAGAGCTTCAACGCCGGCATCGCGCTGATCGCCCACGGAGAGTTCACGATCATCCTCGCCCAGGTCGCGTCCGCGAACGACGAACTCCTGCCGGACCAGCAGGAGACCCTGGTCGCGTTCGCCGGGCTCTACGTCCTGCTCACGGCGACCGTCGGCGTAGTGCTGATGAAGGAGTCGAAGGTGCTCGGTCGCCGTCTGTTCCGTGTCCCTACACTGGCCGAAGGAGGCTGACGCGTTGCCCACTCAACTCGAGGAGACCCGCCTTCCCGGGATCGGGACGAAGTTCACGATCCGAAGCGGCGAGGGCTCCCGCCTCACGGTGATCCTCCACAACGACGGGAAGCGGGAGCTCTACTACTTCCGGCGCAGCTCCGACGACGAGCCGCGGTCCGTGATCACGCTGGACGACGACGAGGCGCGGCAGCTCGGGGCAGTCCTCGGCGGCGCCTACGAGCGGCCGAAGATCGTCGAGGAGCTCGAGATGGCGCTCGGCGAGCTGCTCATCGAGTGGATCCCCGTGCCCGACACGAGCCCCTGGATCGGGAAGACACTCGCCGAGGCGGGCTTCCGCGCGAACCTCGGGATCACGGTCATCGCGATCCTTCGCGAGCCGGAGCCGGTCACCGGCGCGCTGCCCGACGACGTGATTCAGGAAAGTGACACGCTGGTCACGGTCGGGAAGGCAGGCTCGTACCCAGCCTTCCAGCGCGTGCTCGCCCAGGGTTAGACCTCTCGGGCAATCTCGTCCAGCGCCTCGGGGTTCTCGAGCGAGGAGAGGTCGCCCGGGTCGGCTCCGAGTGCCTTCGCCCGCACGGCGCGGCGCATGATCTTCGCGCTACGCGTCTTCGGGAGCGCGCTCACGAACACGATGCGGTCGGGCCGGAACGCCTTGCCGAGATCGCGTGAGACGAGCTCGGACACCTCACCGGCGAGCTCCTCCCCGCCGTCGACCCCCGGCGCCGCGATGCAGAAGATCCAGGCGACCTCGCCCTTGACCTCGTGCGGGATGCCGACCGCCGCCGCCTCCAGCACGGAGGGATGCTCGACCGCGGCGGACTCGAGCTCTGCGGGACCGATCCGCTTTCCGGCGATGTTGAGCGTGTCGTCCGAGCGGCCGTGGAGAAACCAGAAGCCGTCCTCGTCCACGGACGCCCAGTCTCCGTGCGTCCAGACCCCCGGGAACCGGCTCCAGTACGTGTTGATGTAGCGCTCGGGATCGCGCCAGAACCCTCGCGTCATCCCCGGGAAGGGCTTCCGGCAGACGAGCTCGCCGACCTCGCCGCTCCCGACCAGCGAACGACCCTCGGCGTCGACGACGTCCATCGCCATCCCGAGCGCCGGCCCGCCGAGCGAGCAGGCCTTGATCGGGATCGCCGGGGTCGGGGAGAGGAAGCAGGCGCCGACCTCCGTCCCGCCCGAGCAGTTGATGATCGGCACCCGCCCGCCGCCGACCTCCTCGAAGAGCCAGCGGTACGGCTCGGGGTTCCAGGGCTCCCCGGTGGTCACGATCGTGCGAAGCGAGGAGAGGTCCGTCCTGGGATCGCCGTGAGGGATCAGACCCCTGACGAGCGTCGGTGAGATGCCGAGGATCGAGACGCGCTCCTGCTCGATCAGCTGCCAGATGCGGTCGGGAGGCCAATCCGGCGCGCCTTCCGCGAAGACGAGCGTCGAGCCCATCGCCTGCCCGCCCACCACCGTCCACGGGCCCATGATCCAGCCCATGTCCGTGGCGAAATGGATGGCATCGTCAGGGCCGGCGTCAGCCTGGTAACAAACCTCTCGCGCGATCGAGACGAGGAAGCCGCCCTGCACGTGGACGACGCCCTTCGGCCTGCCGGTTGTCCCAGACGTGTAGGTCAGGAGGTACGGCGTCTCGGACGGGAGCTCCGCGGGAGGCAGCTCCCCCGGCAGGTCGGCGAGGAGCTCGTCCCACGGCGCCAGCACCACATGCTCGACCGACGGCGAGGCGCCCCGCGCCTCCTCGAGAATCGCCAGCATCGGCACCTCTCGCCCTCGCCGCGAGGAGACGCGGGTCGTGATCGCGACCTTGGCCTCCGAGGCCTGGAACCGCTGTGCGACCGCGGGCGCCGCGAAGCCGGAGAAGATCGGCACCTGGATCGCGCCGATGTGGGCGCAGGCGTGTGATGCGATCGCGACCTCCTGCGACATCGGCAGGAAGATCGCCACCCGGTCACCCCGCTCCACGCCGAGCCGCACGAGCGCCTCCGCCAGCCGGGTGACCTGGTCCGACATGGCGGCCCAGGTCAGCTCCCGCCGCACGCCGTCCTCGGCGAGCGACACGGCCGCCACAGCCTCCGGCCGGCGGCGAGCCCACCGGTGGACGCAGTTCCAGGCGATGCTCACCTCCCCGCCCACGAACCAGGTCGCCCATTCCGGGCCGCGCGAAAGGTCCAAGACGCGGTCCCACGGCTTCGAGAACTCGAGGCCCATGTCTTCGACCGCGGCGGCCCAGAACCAGTCCGGATCCTCCTGCGAGCGGCTCACGAGCTCCCAGTAGTCGCCGATGCCGTGCCGGCGCATCAGCCGCACGACATTCGCCCGCTCCAGCACCTCCTCCGTCGGCCGCCAGACGACCTCGGTCAACGCTTGCCCTCGACGTGGAAGTCGGGGAGCCAGTCGAGCCAGCGCGGGAGGTACCAGTTCCAGTCCCCAAGGAGCTTCATGGCCGCGGGCAGCAGTACCGAGCGGACGATGGTCGCGTCGATTAGCAGCGCGACGGCGACCCCGAAACCCATCTGCTGGAACATCACCAGGTCGCCGACGGCGAAGCCGCCGAACACGGCGATGATGATCAGCGCGGCGCCGGTGATCAAGCGAGCCGTCGAGCCGATTCCGTGCACGACGGCGCCGTCGTTGTCACCCGTCTGGACGTACCGCTCGCGGATCCTGCTCAGCAGGAACACGTGGTAGTCCATCGAGAGGCCGAAGAGGACGGCGAAGAGGAAGAGCGGCACCCAGGCCTCGATGAAGTCCACCTGCTGGAAGCCGAACAGCTCGTTTCCCATCCCTTTCTGGAAGACGAGGATGAGAACGCCGTACGCGGCACCCACCGACAGGAGGTTCAGCACGATCGCCTTCCCGGCGACCACGATCGACCTGAAGGCCACGGTCAGGAGGATGAACGACAGGGTGAGGACGATCGTCAGCAGAATCGGCAGCCACCGGTCGGTCAGGGCGTAGTAGTCGATGCTCTCGGCCGTCTCGCCCGTGACGAGCACGCGCGCGCCGGGGATCTCCTCCTCACGCAGCGTCCGGACTGCGTCGAGCGCCCGGTCGTCGCGGCTGTCCCCGGTCGGGAGCGCCTCGACCACTGCAAGCCGCTCGGCGGTGTGGAACTCGGTCTCGACCTGCCGGAAGGCATCGTTTGCCCGCATATCCTCGGCGAGCTGTTCGATTGCGGCGCGCGTCTCGGCGTTTTCGACGTCGCCGTCGACGACGAGTTCCACGTTGTCCGTCGTCCCGATGCCGAACTCCTCCTCGAGGGCAGTGAAACCCTGCTTGGACGCAAATCGGTCGGGCAACGTGCGGATCCCGGCCTCTCCCGTCGTGTAGCTCAGGACGGGGAGCGAGAGCGCGACCAGGAACGCGGTGCTCAGCGCGAGACTCAGGACCGGCCGCCGCATCACCGCCCGGACGACTCCGCCCCAGAAGCGGCTCTCGGCGCCGGTCCCCCGCTCGGCGCCACGGCCGATGATCGGTATCCGAAGGGCGTTGACCCGATCGCCGAGGAGGCTCAGCACGGCCGGAAGCAACGTCAGCGCTGCGAGGACCGACGTGATGCCCACCAGAATCGCGCCGGCCGCAAGGCTGCGGAAGATCGTATTCGGAATCAGCAAGAGGCCGAGCATCGCGATGACGAACGCGCAGCCGCTGAAGAGCACCGCGCGGCTCGCCGTGGCGCCGGTCGCGGCGATCGCGCCGAGCTTTTCCCGTCCGCCCGACCGCTCCTCCCGGAAGCGCGACACGACGAACAGTGCGTAGTCGATCCCGAGCGCGAGGCCCATTCCGGTGAGCATGTTGATCGTGAAGACCGAGAGCTCGAACGCGGTACCGACAAGCGCTACGAGCCCCATGGCCGTGAGGATGGCGACGATGGCGAGGGCGAGGGGGACGAGGCCGGCGACGACTGCTCCGAAGACGAGCAGGAGGACGATCAGCGCTACGGGAAGCCCGAACTGGAGCTCTCCCTTCTGCAGGTCCTCCTCCGAGAGTGTCAGAAAGTCGCGCTCGACCGACCACTCGCCGGTGAGGAAGAGCTCGATATTCGCGTCCTCGTGCTGCTCGAGGACCTCCTGGACGTTCTCGGCCGCCGACTCGTCCTCGAGCCCGATCTCGTAGACGAGCGCCCGCTCGGAGCGCGCGACCGGCTCGGAGGAGACGTATGCAACGCCGTCCGTTGCCTCGAGCGCCTGGCGCAGCGCCTCGGACCGGACGCCGAGTCCTGGGTCATCCGCTACGAGGCTGTCCGAGCGGATGAGCACGACGTCCGTCGCGAAGTTCGGGTCGGGGGGCAA
>OCZS010000816.1_pt1 | contig 10613 bp, 15 predicted proteins | sample 1539071 | NCBI WGS metagenome assembly OCZS01 (sample SAMEA3113584, study PRJEB22503) | soil metagenome | reverse complement strand
CAAGGCTTGAAGCCGTACTATCCGATTTTGGACACCCCTATACGTTTCCAAGCTGTAAAAATTCCGGTAGCTGCTGCATTATTGTGTAAAGCGTAAAGTTTGATGATTTAAAAAGTTTTAGTCTAAAACTGTTATTTTCACAAAATAGAAAAGAGATACATTCTTTTGGCTTTTTAGCATCTATCAGTCCTGGCGCATCAGCGAATTTCTCTTGCAGCTCGCGTAAGAGTTCAGATGTGGTCCTTTAGGACTTTAACTGTAGTGCTTAGCTCGTCAATTTCTCTTCTTAGGATCATGCGTTCCTCTTCTGCCTCATTTAGTCTGCTCCAGCTTCTGACTCAGTTATTACATCCTGACCCCTATTCATTTTATCAAAGTCCTCAGAAACATCTCTATTGGGCTAACGGAGCCCGATTCAGCCCGCGTTGAATCGGGCTGAATATTACCGCTTTCGTCAAAAGGAGCAAATTCTGAGGTTTGTTCAGATCCAGTCATATCTACCATGAGACATTTTTGCCTTTTCTGGGGACTTTTATGGTTTATTGCTTGACCCTTTGCATTCGTGCTCAGGACTGTATGCAGAAGAGAACGGATGAGCATCTTAACCTACAAAATTTAGTCTAATTTAGGTAGTAATAGAGGAATCAAACAGGGGAATAGTGGTGTTAATCAACTCCTACCCCGGTATGCTTTGGTCTGACTCCTTAGAGCCAAATGTATCACATACGTCTATCCTCTATTACTATACTATAACAACGTGTGGCAATATTTGAGTAATGGAGACAGGTAGTTAGCAAAAACAATGACTCGGAGAATAACCGGGCATGGGATACCCTTAGCCGGTGGCAGATCTGAGATTACTCCCGGGCCACGAATCTTACGAAAATATAGAATTTAAGGAAACCCTGGGAGACTCAACGCATAATGGATTCCAAGTCGCCGAGTCTAGAGCCTAAACAAATTAATCTCTTTCTGCAACTAACCATTTAAACGAAGCCACAAACCATGACCTAGTCAACTCTAGGGGCTTTCCTGTTGCAGACCTCATTTTGAGGGAGGAAGATTGTTATAGAAGATATACGGATTTAACTTATATGCTCAAGACCACTTTTAATATACACCATAAAAATGAACGGTATAAAACATATGAAACATAGAAGCAGGTCAGAGATAATTGAAGCAATTTTAGAGGCTGCCAATGGCGGAGGAGCCACCAAAACAACGATTATGTATAAGGCCGTTTTGTCATACGAGTACATGAAAGAATACTTGCTATCTTTGGTTGAAGATGATTTAATAGAATATGAACAAGGAATGATGACCTATAGGACAACTGCGAAGGGAATGCGTTTACTTCAACTTTATAATAACGTAAATGAAATGGTCCAGCCACCGGTTATGAAGATTAAAAATAAAAAGAATGATTTGTTTTTTTAATTAGATTAGACTAATTGACCAAATTAATGGTCAGATGTAAAAATTGTGGGCTCAAGTTTCCTTCATTTATGCAAATAAACGAGGTAGCGTTTAAAACTGTACCACCCATAAACAATTCGGAACAATGTCCTGGTTGTAACGAAATGTTGGCTTACAGTAAGAAAGACTATTTTTTTGAATAATTACTGACTCGATTTGGTTAGAGAAACAAAATTCCTTCTCATATAATATTACCATATAAAAACCCTTGAATATGTGTATAATCTAATATAATCACAACCTATCAGTCATTGAGAATATTTGAAGATAAGGAAAGTTAACTCACGTTCAAATTTGAAACTATCTTTCAATTTGGTATGTATTTGTGACAAAAGACTATATTGTCATAGCAAGACAGATTTCAATGGATTTGAAAAATTGAACAAGAAAATAGCTAAACTGTATGTGTCTATTGCAGTTGGGCTAACAACAATGCTTCTTGTATATATCGCATTGCAAATATCTTTAAAGGAACCATCTCTCAGCCGCCTCCCAATGATGTCCGATACAGCAGTTTCAATTGTCATAAAAAATAAAGATGGTACAGCTGAATCTCACAATTTCAACAATTTTATGACTAGGTTTGTTTATGTTAAAGGCAATGGAAGTATTTTTGAATCTGATCCAAATTCGAATTCTGTCGGAAAATATCTGGGTTCAGCAGGAGAGTCTACGATAACAACAGGAAATCACTTTGCTTGGGAAGTTTTAGACAAGAAAGATGTTTCGTTATATTATGTTGATTCTATAACGGGTGATATAATTATGCAGAAAAATTTGTCAAGATTGCCTTCTTGAGAGGTTAAACTATTAATTTGCTAGATAAAATATGACATCATAGTATAGAGTAGATAGATCCAACTTATTTAATATTCCTGACAAGAATAAGATAAAGTCATATTTTATCCCGACTGCCATAATTGCACTAAGGATCTATATCGAAGAAAGGAAATAATAGACGTTGTAGTTATATGCGAGCCTTCATCTTGCAATTGTGATATTATCGGTATTGCGAATCTGACAACAGAACCAAGGAAGAAAGAAGACTTTGTTATCAACAATTGATTAATTGGATTAAAACTTGCAGGATGATAGGAGACAACCTAAGAGTTCGTCCTCTGAGCTGTAACAGCCTTTCGAGCCGCAGAATGTTTCATCAGGATCATTGCTTCTGCAGCATCTTTACCAAACAATCGGATTCTCCAATAATATCATATAAGTATATGAACTTATTGAAGATCATCTTGTGTCATTTACATATTGCCAGAAAAGCTAAACCAGCTCCTACAGAAGAGGATCAAACGTTCCTTTAAAGAGGTTGAATAGACAAGTTTCTAGGGTAATTCAATAATACATTAATTTTAAATACAGCATCATAATGTCTCAATCCTATTAATATTATGACAATTAAAATTGATATCTCGTATATCTCCGACGAACTAAAATCTGCTATTCAAAATGCTATAAAACAGAAAGCTGCCTCTGAAAGTCAAGATAATAATCATACTGATGAGTACAGGAAGATTGTGTTGTATGATAATGATAGGCAAAAAGCAAAACAACTCTTAGAAGATGTACTAAAGAAGAACCAATTCAATGACTACATAATTGTTGATAATATCAATGAAGAAGATGAAATTGCCATTCTTCGGAAAGACGATTTAGAACAATTAGGAATCTTTGTTTGTTCACATTGTGGAACGCCATTTGCAAGCGAAGATGAACGGATCGTACATCAACGTATGCATTATTTTGTATAACTAATTGTGACTGCACATCAGAGCTCGTTTATTGCTGTGTTGAATTACCGCAAGAGATCCAAGTGAACAATCACAATGAAAAGCCAAAATGGTGGGGAGTGAAGGAAGTGATACAGGAAGTATTGCTCAAAGCAGTGAAGGTAACAGCCAGGGGAAGTTAGCGATATCGGAAGCAGTGGAAGTGAAGGTGATATGGTTGATACTTCAGGAGACTTTGGAGGATTTGACAGCGGCGGATTTGGTGATTTTTGATAATTTTACTTCTTATTTGCTCTTTAAAAGTTTGATAAACCGTGATTTATCCTTTATATTTTGACAACACGAAGCAGTTTAATCCCAAAGAAACAATATAAAATATTGAGTTCATAGTAAACAAGAATGTGAAGACAAAAGAAGAATTTATTAATTATCTCCTTTAAAGAGCTACTGTGGTAGGTATGCTGAAAAAATTTTGTAGAAAATGCAAAACAGAATTAGCAAATGAGTCAAAATATCTATTATGCAGAAATTGTCATATAAAGATCATATTACTAAATGATGATAGAGAATTTTATGAAAATTCTAGGCTGCATTATTAGTCACTCACTTATAACACGCAAAAACCATTAACAATTTTCATCACATAAATCCCATCAGATTAGTCGCAGATCTCGTATCAAATAATGGCAAGTTGGTTTGACTGCTACTAATTAGGCACCATGCACGCTGAGGGATAATAAACATAATAGCAAAGATGATCAACATCATGTAAGTCTTAATAGAAACTTTTGTATTTCTATGGTATGAGTCAGAGGCAAAACGAAGGAAATATCAAATCTTCCTCCAAGATTACCGCGACCAGATATGTGAACAAAATAGAGGTGTTTCTCAGAAAGGAGAACCAACCATATTCTGAACGTCGTATAGCAGAACGAGTTTTCAATCTCGTATCGAGGAAGGAAGGCAATATTCCAGCATCTAAAAAGGACCTTAGAGAACTATCACATATCAAAAACGCCTTGAAAATTCTTGTAAAAGAAAAGAAAATTATAGAATCCTTAATCGAGGATCCCAAAACAAAAGAACAAGAAATGCATTATTCCATTACAGGATGGTACGCAACACCCTAATACAACAATATAGTCTTTTAGGTGAACATACACCTTCAGAATGATAGATAATAATTAACTATATAACTCATAAAGTAAAACAAGCAGTTTTACAAATGGATAGTTATAAGGAATAAAAGAAAAACATGGTTCCATTTAATATGAACTATGGATACATTTAGTACTTATTTGAGTTTCTCATAAATACGTAGTTTACATTTCCTTGTTGAATCTGTAATGAAATATAGAAGTAGAACTGACATAGTTGGGTTGATCTTGGAGGCTGCAAACGGTGGAGGCGCTACGAAGACGAAAATAATGTACAAAGCATTTCTTTCCTACAATCTCATGAAAGAATATTTAACACTTTTAGCCGAAAACGATCTGTTGGAATACGAAGAGGGAAGTCAAACATATAGGACGACAGAAAAGGGCATGCGTTTACTAGAAATATACAACAGGATGGATGAACTAGCTCCTATCAATTATCTGTAGCAAATAGGCCTAAGATTACTTTTTTTACTTCCTTGAGCAAATCGGTTGGCAATCAACCAATCAATTCGTCAATTACTGTACTATTGATGGTATAGATATGAGATATTATATGGCAGCAGTACAAATGCCTTACCAGTATGCTAGTATCTTTTAGAACTAGTACATATAATAGCAGGCGGGCCTCCTAATTTTAAATAAGCTTGTCTGGCAGAATATTCTTCTAATACATAGACTAATATTTTGATACTAAATAATCAGCATAAGATAATAATTTAAAAGATTGCTTATGAAAATAATAATTTCATATTTTATATATCCAAAAGGACTCTCGTAGAAATGACAAGACGAAATTTTTCCTTTTTTTGTCGTGCTCTTCAATAAGACCATATCATTGCATTTACTCTTCTTATTAGTTCCTCATTTTCAATTGGTTTTGAAACGAAGTATCTTTCACCCCATTTGGGAAAGACTTCTTTCCTATAAGCTTCGTAATCTCGCAACTCACTGAGTGCGGTAAGAAAACATACTTTAACGTTCTGGTCTATCTCCCGTAATTTAAGATATAATTCAAAACCATTTATCGAGGGCATTTTGATATCAAGGATCAACAAGTCGTATATTCCTGGTTTAAAGTTCTGTAATACAACAGATGGCTCGTTAAATGAATCAACCTTGAAACCATTCTCCTCCAGAACTCTTTTTAGCATTAAAGTAATATCAGGCTCATCATCTATTACTAAGACTCTTTTATTGTTACTATTTATCATTCCTTCACAACAACCTCTCCAAATGAAATACTATTACGAATCAATTCTATAAACTGGAAAATACAAAATAATCCCGTCAAGACAACGGCACTGCTCATATTTCTCATAATATCATAAAATATATAAGTTTAGAACCAAACCCCACGATATTTTAGGAGCATGAGCACAAACAGTAAATAGAATCGTGGAAAGGATTGAGTATGCTCAGTGAAAAAAATAGGCCATTATTCAAGAAATTGTTAGCTGGTGTCAAGAAAATGAACAGCATACAGAAACCAGCTAAAGTTGTCCTGTCTCTGTCTGTCCCCCTAGTTGCAAAAATTTGGATAAGTATCCCAGAAATAAGTAATACATAAAAATCAGTATAGAAATCCTTAATAAAAGCCAGATAATTAAGAAGTTCATGGCAGATCAGATATTCATGTTTGCGACTACCGCCGGTTTCATGATAGGGTTAGGTGTATTATTATTTGTGGTACGTAGTCGTAGACCAAAAGAGGCAAAGAAGGTTATATCTACTTCCGCTGGTACAGGCCGTGAAGACGAGAGAGGAAGAAAAGTTAAAAGGTATGATTCTAATGGTAAACCTGTCTATGAATAGTAAACATGGCCATTCACGCTTATAATTGATCGACCAATATTATTTCAGATATTAATATTCATACCAGATTTCTTATTATCCATTATATTAAAGACCTCATCTAATGTCATTGCAAATGGCTTTTTACCACCAATTTTGAATTTTGTTGAATTTCCCTTTGTTTCTACGGCTTGAATATATCCTAGAGTACGGAATATAATGAGGGCAATTTTTCCACGTTGTCTGTTATTACCACATGCTATGCGTTCCCTATCTTGCAAATCCTGGAGTATGAATGTGCCGTCTTTGCTTTCTTCCGCAATGGTTGAGGCAGCACGCCAAAGCTTCGAAATATAGGAATCGGAATCGTTTAAGGAGCCCATATAGAGAGTTTTAGGGTTAGTCATAGACTGTGTCATTAATTGAGCAGCAAAATCCATTTGGTCTGTTTTTTTAAAATAGACCCGGTAAATACTTTGTTTTTTGAATTTTCTGTCCTCATTATTTTCAAACCAATAGATATATCCCTCCGGCTCAGCAATATATGGTTGTACTATAGTAGGAGATTTGTAAATTGTCTCTGAATTAATCATTTTCTGGGCTTCGTCTAGTTTATCAAAATTCACAACATACTTTTTTTCACGCTTGGATTCCAGCGACATGATTATGCCTTCATCCATGAGAGATGTCATTGCTAAATCGAATTTGGTGTCATAATGTCTGCCTGCCTCGTGACGTAGTCTCTCTTCTAACATTACATTGTAAATCCCATCACTAATTAGTTGTCGTAATATCCACATGCGCCACTCAGAAATAGATGGCATTCCATATGCTATTATCTATACGCATTGATTAACCTACCATCGAAAAAATGTAGTATGGCCATTTAAGACGCTTATTTGACATGATTGCAATAGTCTAACGCCAATAATGGCGTATGCTTATATATAACTATACAGAATATCTCCTAGATGTCTGAGAACTATGCTCGACAGGAAGTGAGTTACAACAGTAATAGACCTCTAGAATCCGTATTCAGAAATAGTATCTCTAGGATTCTAGATTTTCTTATTCTTAATCCAAAATTTGACTACTCTGCTTCTGAGATAAGCAAAATAACAAAGGTTCCCCCAAGAACCATTCAGAGGGTCCTGCCGCACTTGGTTGCAAAGGCCCTTGTTAAAGAAACAGGTAAAATAGGCAATACCAAAATGTATATTCTCAATACGCAATCCGAATTAGCTGAGGTACTGAGGCATTATGTACAAACAGCAATAAACGCAAACATCGATAATGCACGTAAACAGCACGTTTCGGTTCAATTAAAAAAGAATTAGCAAGTTCATTTTGACGTTCATCTTTTTAGTCTCATATTAGGGAAAACAAGGAAATTATTATAACTTTAATATCAAAAGGATGAGCAAATATAAATAGATACCTATTTAATGGAACATAACTTAAAAGTATGCTTGGACAGTCATATTTAGCTTACTTACTTTTTGATTACTAACTTTATAATTTATATGTTTAAGTTACTAACTTATGTCAGTGGAAGAAGCTTCAGGAGTAGAATCAAGCGCACCAGAGAATAAAGATATTATCCCAAATGTAAATCATGCTCCAATCGACGACAAATTTCAAGATGAGCAAAAAGAAAAAGATGATGTGACAGGCCACATTTTTACTGACGAAAAATCTAAACAAATATTGATTCAGAAGGAACAAAAGGAATATGGTAATAATGTCAGAATTGAGGATTCTCTACATATTATAGATGACGGACTTCACATCAACGATTCTAAGATTCTATCATTAATGGCTCAAGAGACCCGTTCGAATTATTCATTTAAAGGTTTGATACGAAAGTTGAACCTCCATCAGCAGAGTCTTACGAGAGCTTTGATCAGACTCGAGGATCTGAAGCTAATTGAGAAATCTAACATCGGATACAAATTAACCAAAAATGGAGAATCACTAATGATATTGTTGTTATCGTCGAAAAATAGTACTAACAATTTAGTGGGAAGTGGTAATAGTGTACTCGAAAAAGAAAAAGATAAAGAAAAAAGAAATGGTTTCATACAACTACTTCAAACATACATTTCTGTCGATGTAAAACCAGAGAAAATATTACACGGACTTATCGGAAAATGGTTTTATAATCTCAGATGGGTTGGATTGATTGAAAGCGAAGCTGGAGGTTATATGCTCCAATGGGTTAGCGATGATAATAATGCATTTCAGATTATCCTCAGAATAATATCTGACTATCTTATCATAGAAACCAATGCCTCTTCCGACAAAGAAAAGGTTGAAGCAATGATTGGTTCATATAGAATATTTGAGCAGATCGCAAAAATATTGCGTAATAAACTCGAAGAAGATGCACGAATAGTGCATATGCTTGACCTTAGCACTAGTAATGTATCCAAGCAAAACAATTGATAGTATACACGCGACTGCCTCCTCTCTTTTATTTTCTGTTACGGATATCGGAATGGATTATTGTTGGTGCATGACTGCTTTATTCGTTCCCATTAATAGGACAGGTTTATCTCAATTTTATTGAGATTGTACTAAGAGGTTATAAGGTAGTTTAACCTATTACACTATGTTTTTATGCAAAATAATAATAGTTATCCCCTTAGAGAATGGCATGTCGAGCATATGAAAAAAACAGTCATAAAGTTTGTAACAGGGTTGTCCCCAGAGGCCTCTTCATGGCAAAAAAGACAGCATAAAAAATACAATAAGATAACAAATATTCGTAAGGGTATAAACTACGATATTAAGCATGGAGTCACAAATGAAGAAGTCATCTCATTTATGGACGAAGTTCGAAACAACTCATCCTTTCATGGTCTCCGCAAAGTTGATGGTTCTATAGACAGACTGGATGAAATAGAGAAAGAGTTCACGTCATCTATATCGCCAGCAAGATATCAATGGTGAGTAAAGAGTTCCCTTTGGTGTAACAGATGTTCTTTAAATGATTCATTCATTATTGTTAGTAACAATATAGGTTTTGGTTTTGGCATTAAGAACTGGAATTAAGGTCCTAGTATTGTTATTATAATAATTAAACAGTGAGAATACCTTGATCCAGATATTGTGAAATCTCATCTTTTTGGCCTACTAATACCATTTTATATATAATTCCTTGTATCATCTAACTTATATTGTTAGGGGACTTAGTCAAAAACAGGGTGGATTCAAAAAAACCCCGAGCCGAAGGCCTCACATATCTTATTGACAAGTTTCAAGGCCTAGATAAGGAAAGCTTTGAATTACTCTCTCCATTTGTTGATATGGTCAAGATTTATGGTGCACTTCCTTTACTAGTGCCTGAAACGGTTCTTAAAAAGAGAATTAAATTTTATCATGATTTCGATGTATGTGTATCAACAGGAAGTACAATTGTTGAATTTGCTATTTTAGAAAATTCGCTAAATCCTCTTGCAAAGAAGGCTGCAGAAACTGGTTTTGATGTTGTGGAGTTAGGGGAAAACAACATCGATTTAAATATAGAAGATAAAAAGAAGATTGTTGATGTCATTATGTCACAAGGTCTTGACTTTCAATGGAAGGTAGGAAAGAAAGACCCTAGGCATCAATTAAGCATCGAGGAAACATTGACCAAAATAGATCAGGCCATGACATTAGGATCGAAAAAAGTAGTGCTCGAGGCAAACGAAGGATCAAGTGTAGGAATTTATGACGAGAAAGGCGTTATCAAATGGAATTTTGTAGGTGCTCTTACTGCCAAATATCCTCCCAATACTTTTGTATTTGAAGCTCCGATTGAATCACAACAGTCCGCTTTAATTGCAGAATTTGGACAGCGTGTTAATTTAGCAGAGATACGATCTGATGCGATTACATCAGTTGAATCACAGCGACGCGGGTTTTTATCAAAATCTGTTTTTGGAGTATCATATTTAAGAAAAGATCCAGAGGGAGGTCCTGCTGCGAAATTTATATACTATATTATTAAAACAAAATATCCAATAGATCAAAGCGAATTAACGAATATGAGTCATCTTCCTAGAAGAACAGTACAGGCCGCAATCGAGGACTTAAAAACGCAGGGGCTAATAATTGAGCGAAACAGTCTAGATGATGCTAGAAAGAAAATGTATCATCCCATGCATTCAGATTGGTTGTGATATTTTTAGATAATATTGGATCGTGATAGCCTTGCGTAGGTCAATACCGCCGCGACTGTCTTACAATCCTCAATGTCTCCACTGATACATTTCTGAACAGCGGTAATCAACTTCATGCGCTTAATTGTAATATTTTCGTCTTCATCTAACTTTCTTCTTACTCTTAACTTTTTCAAATTTGTTGCGATAAATATCTGCATTACTTCTGTACTATACCCCGGTGCTAGATACCATTGTAATAATGGTGCCAAAGTTCCAGTATAGCCAATTTCTTCTGACAT
>OCZS010000814.1_pt1 | contig 10620 bp, 9 predicted proteins | sample 1539071 | NCBI WGS metagenome assembly OCZS01 (sample SAMEA3113584, study PRJEB22503) | soil metagenome | reverse complement strand
GTCCTGGTTCAACAATCTTCTGGTCACTTGAGTCTCTTCTTACTGCTGTAGGTTCATGTTCCTTTATTTTTGCAGGTGTCATTGGCTCTTTATCTCTATATGATGTCAAGGGGTCGTCTTTTCTTCCTGTTTCAGTTCCAGGAGCGCCTTCTTCATATGCTCCGGTTCCACCTGAAGCAGAGGTATCACGACTGCTGACGGTACCTTTAGCGTCTTCGCCAGCGCCCTTTACTTTATCTTTAACTCCCTTTAGCTTATCTTTGATTTCGCTCATTTCCATAAATATATAACAATCTCTTATAAAAACAATATAGAATATTGTACTCCAAGACTAAGTTTTATTGTTCCGACCCCGTTGGTCGGAACCAGAGCGATCTTTCGGACAAGAGAGTTCTAGGGCGTTAATCCTGGAACCTCACATTGTTATGAGTGTTAAATGAGATAAAGATTTGTGAATCTAGCAATCAGCAAAAGCAAAAAGGCTGCCATCTCAATAGCTAGAGAACATCTTAAATGAAGAGAACAGCCACTGGGTACCTTTTTGCTGCGCAGGAGATTAAAGAAAAACCATTAAGGCTTAGTCTCTCTTATCGAATCAAGACTATCTCTTATCAACGATTGCTACAGATACATAATGCTTTAACTACAAATGGTGTTGTTAATACATGCTATTTAGCTTGTTCAGACATAGAGGGAGAAACTAACGTCTACAAAAGAAGAAGATAAAGAATCTGAGGAGCCTGACTATGATGAAGACAAAGATCAGTTAGAAGAAAAGCAAGAAGAGGAGGCTGGAGAACTTAAAGAAGAAACAACAAATAATGTTTTATAATATCCACCATTACAAAAGTTAAGGCATGCTAAGGTATAACACTTCGATGTAGTTGTATTATAAAAGCTCACACAAAAAACAGAATATGGCTAACAAAGCGTGGAACATTGTTTTTAGAGAAAAGGAAGAAGATACAGCTGTAAAAAATACAATGATTTGTTAGATCAGACCTTTGTGGGCCCTGGTAGGCTAACAGAAGTTTTGTGAGTTCAAGGCCCGTAAACTAGTAATCAATATCGACTTTTGAGACCATCTGGCGTGAATGCTTAATAGATTCAGATGCAGAAGAGGAGATAGATGAATCCGCTAAAGCCTGAAAAGGGTGAAAAATATATTGGACCAGAGACAGGAACGACATACGAGTGGGATGGAGAAAGGTGGGTTGTTATAGGCGTGAAGGATGAGCCGTCGGATGAAAGGTAACAAAACCTTTAAAGCTTAGTTTGCATTTTATTGAGTCAGTGACCTGCTTTTAACGCCGATATCGAAAGGGGATACCTCCGAGCCCGCGTCAATCTTGTCCCTGTATTTATGCCCAATTTGTTATAACAGTCTATTCTTTCAATTTCTATCTCCTCCACTGTTGCCTTTAGTTTATTCTGATAATTAGGCCACGCCGACCTTTATTTCATCTAGCTCTTACCTGTTTTCTCAGACCCTGGATTTTTGCAGTGCTGCCTCTAATGTCAGAAGTATGCATCACAATTGCTCCATTCCAGAAAACATTGGAAAGGTCACGCCATTTAACCCCTAGATTTGCCGGCTTTCCCTTCTAGTCCAGTTGTGGGTGGCTACGAATAAAAGAAGCAGTTTAACCTGTAGAACCGCTAATGCCAATGAAGTCTAGAAATAAAGAAGAGCTAGTTGCCTCCTAAGAACTGTCTTACTGAGTCTGTCAGGTTATCTAAAATGTCCCGAGTTTCTGTAATCAGAGCTCTAAGGCTATCTTCTGATTCTGTTCTTATTGATTTGCTTGCTTGTGTGACATTAGCTCTTATATCATCATCACTTGCATTTTGTGATGCATTACTTATGAATAGACTTGTCTCGTTTACTGCTTCCTTTGTAGTATTTACAACTCGCTGTACTGCTTCTTCTGTCCTGTTTGCAACTGCTTGTACAGTCTCTTGCGTCTTGTTTGCAACTTGTTTTGCAGCTTCGGTAGCATTTGCATAAACGTCTTTTGCTTCTTCGATTAGTGTTTCTGTCAGGTTCACATCGTCTATTACGCCATTTGTAGTTGAGGTGTTTTGTTGAGCTTGGGCAAATGCCATGTGGTCTACTATATTTATTGACATAGACACAAGAAGTATTACTGATAACGTGGCTGAGGGTATCATCTTTTCTGTAGATCATAAACGCAAGGAGATATTTATCCTTAGGCTGGCATTGGTTTCATCAAGTATACCGTCAGCAGCTAGCTTTTCAATATCACTCAAAAGGTTATCCTTCTTAGTATTGCTAAATTCGTTAACTTCATTTATCTAATGCAGTCATTTATCTTTCTGAGTAAGGTTGTTCTATTCTCTATACCGAGCAAGGATGCCGGTAATTTAGAGGGTAGCAGACCATTAGGATTAATCAAGATAAATAACAATATGCCAGTGGAACATAAATTACTGGCGTTGGCTTTATGGCTGCAGAAAATATCTCGATTTTCTCTTTGTCTGCTCTAACCTGACTAATACCTTGGTCATCCCTGCACCAGCTACAAACCCACCAACATGAGCAGTAAATGCTATTGGAAGGGCACTTATAGAGCCAATTACCGCAAATATAATTTGTAGCACTAGCCAATAATAGGCCCTCGTATTACCCGCTACAGCAGCTACTCCTAATATACCAGAAATAGCTCCTGATGCACCTATTAGTACTACATCCCCGTTGTGCAACACATAAGACGCTATAGCACCATGAAACAGAGCTGCCACAATTCCTGACGTGAAATATACTAAAAGATATCGCGTAACTCCAATCGCTCTTTCTGCATATCCGCCAAGATAAACTAATGCAAATAAATTAAACGCAATGTGGGCAACATTGGCATGTATAAACATAGAAGCGAACAGTCTTGTCAAGGAATCAGGTAGAGATGAAGACGATGTCGATGATTGCTGTTCTGATGATTGCAGTAAAGAAGATAATGGGTTTTGCTGAATATTGTCATCCGTATAGTTATTCCCATCATCATACATGGCAAAAAGATGATTTGGAATAAAGCCATAATTTTGAATAATTTGTATTTGTGCGCCTGATAACAGTCCTATGGCAAAAATTACTGCATTAACTATGATAATGCAGGCTGTCGCTACATGAAAATGCTTTATTTGCATAAGTGGCTAGACAATAGATAATGAATAACATAGTTTATTTTGGGTATAATCTTCCGACCTCCTGAGAGGAAGGACATATCATCGTCTGTCGTTGGGATTAGCAAAATGGAATAGAATCGGTAAAGGTTTTCTCTATATCATTTGTTAGGACACAACAACTTTTTCTATCATATCTGGATGTACTACACAGAAATATGGGTACTCTCCTGCAGCAGTAAACAACAGAATAGGGGCTATCTCTAGCAAAATTTAAGCCCATGCAATAACGCAATACTATTGCTTAGATATTGGATTATAATTTTCATACTGTGATCTAAATTATGAACGAAGCCTGTCACCAGCGTCAATGAATTTCTCGTTAACTATGTTAAGACAAGGTTAAGATAATAACAGCAACTACTGATTTCTGAAATAGCTTATGAATCAGGAAATAAATAATATATTTAGTGACAGCAAATAAACACGAATTCAATCCCATAATATATAGAGCAAGAGTTGCTCGGTTAGCTACAGCGGATTCTAAAGCTAAACCACACATCGTCCCAGTAGTATTTGCCTTTGATGGAGAAAAATACTATATACCGATCGATGAAAAGACCAAGACTACAAAACCGGGTAAACTAAGAAGGATAAAAAATATAGAAGTTAATCCAGCTGTAGCTTTGCTAATAGATGAATACAATGAGGATTGGAAAAAACTTCTCTTTATCATGGTACAGGGAAAGGCAGCAATATTAGGCAAGAAAAGAGAAAACAATGAGGACAAAGGAGAAGAAGATGACGATGACAAATTATTAAGAACAGCCCATAAATTATTATATACAAAGTATCCTCAGTATCAATATATCGATATTGGTAAACTAAGTATAGTGATATATCCTCAAAAGACAATATTTTGGAGTATGTTCCACAGGGAGAATAAATAAGAGAATATGCTTCTTCCGGTTATTACTATTAACTACTTGTCACTTATTCTTATATTCATTGTTATTGTTAATTATCTGACAAATCGAGAAAGTTGCTTTGCCGTATCTATCATTTTATTGACATCTTTTCCAGTGGGTATGAAGTTATAGCCAAATATAATATGTTCCACCCCTATAGCTTTAATTCTCTTTAGGTCAACAGCTATCTCATCTATCGTTCCAGTTAATGGGAACCTTTGAATTTTAGTGGGAGAGGATACATTCGATGTATCTGATTGTGAAGACGATTCTGTTAAATTTGGATAAGTCAAAAGTATAGTTTTAAAGCTATTTTGGTCTTTATTTGCTTTATTTGCTTTGTCTTTTAGGGCCTTTATAGTATTTTCTAAATAATCAAGAGGTCCACCAATAAGACCTAACCATCCATTAGTATCATAATCTACTATTCTTGCAAATGTATTTGGGCTAAATCCACCCAAGTAAATTGGTATATTTGGTTTCTGAATGGGCTTGGGCCCTATTTTTGATTCTGGAATATTATAATATTGTCCTTTGAACTCCACAACATCTTCTGACCATATCTTCCTTAATACTTGAATAAATTCATCTGCTCTTTTACCTTTACTGCTGAATGGAATATTAGCAGCTTGGTATTCGTCCTTTGACCATCCAATCCCAAGTCCACATACAGCTCTTCCTCCTGAAAAAACATCAAGTGTTGCAAACCTTCTTGCTAATATTACAGGATTATGAAACAGCATATCTATAACTGAGGTTCCTAATGCTATTTTGCTTGTATTTGCAGCTACAAAGCTAAGAGTCTCAATTGGATCGAATATGCTCTGATATTCTATTGGTAAGCTCCCATCAAGCGTTCCGGGATAAGGCGTTTGGGGTTTTAGTGGCCACAAAAGTCTTTCAAAAACCCAAAGAGAATCAAAACCTTCTTGCTCAGCCGTCTTTGCCATATGTATTATATTTTCTGTTGTTGCTTGCTCTCCAGCTTGTGGTAAAACGAGACCTATTTTCAAGTCGAAGTCACCTTTTATTATCACCTAAGTTTTAAAAGCATTAGCATGCAGTAAAGACTTGTGAAGACTATTAATGAACAGACATTAAAGATTATCTTTTAAAACTACTGCTAAAGCTAATTGCGTTAAAACTCAATCAAGAAACTCAATACTTGTAGCGATAACTTCTCCCATCAAATGGACTGCATAGGAACTAGAAGCGAGTACTTATAATTTTCAGGGATGCACCAGTACGTATGAATATCCTTATACTTCCAGGAGCCGAGACGCTGTTAAGCAAATATGAGGTAGACTGGATACATAAAACTGTGCCAGGAAATGAAAAAGTTCTTACTGATGCTATTGATTTTGCAGTTAATCGTCCTGAAACTTATGTCGGTATATTGATTGGAGGGTATGATGACAACACACATTACGTCATTGAAGTAAGTGAAATTGACAGAGAAGATCTGGACTATTGGCAGCTTAGAGGAGAAGTAGGTCCTACTAACTATACCGCGGACATACTAAGAATACAAAAGGTTGAAATTGACGCAGATATAGAAATAGAAGAAGAAAACGAAGAAAATGAGGGTGAACGAAGATTGTTAGTAGGAAGGGTCTATTTATGATTAATATGTTTACTGGAACAAGATTATTTGGGAATCACGAAGGCAGCTACTATGGGAGAACTTGTCGTTTCATCCTTGTGATCCTGTCCACCTAAAAGTCTTCTTATGCAGATGTTACCGGTTATCTTTTAGAGTGGACATGGTTTTCATGGTTTACTAGTTCTTGAGGCAATCGACATTTCTTTATTTTTCCCGTCAGCCTCTCGAGAGATATCCAAAGCGAACTTAATGAAGTATTTAGATAACTTACTCGCTACGATTAGAAGTTCTATACTTATTCTCCCTCATATTACCAAAGTTAGAAGGCGTCGTTGGCCTAGTTGGGCCATCATTTTCATGTCCCGGATGTGATTTGATGTGGTACCAATATTCTGAATTTGTTACTGCAATCTTACAAACAGGACAGTTCCCATAACCACATTTATGATATCCTACAAAGTTAGGATGGATTGTCAGGTTGCAGGTGTTGCAAATGTTGTTATTCTGCAAAAGTCTTCAGTATCTATTATAATGTTATGTGTTATTTGGATGTATCTACATCGAGGACATGTAATCTCCATAGGCATTCTCCCTGTAGCATTAAAACTCGTGTTGCAAAAAGGACAGGACAAACTATAAGTCTCCACTTTATTGCTCGTTTATCTTTTCATCCTTCATTAATAACAGTAAACATTATTCATAGGTGTTCCATGTCCTCTTTCTCTAGAGTTTTATAGATATTATAGAAAAACTGGGCCTATGGCTATTAGGAGGCTTAGATATCAGATTTACTCATCGCTACCTTCCGGGTAGGGTCAACAAGGACCAAAGAATAGAGCGGCAGGTGAGCCCTGCGCTTAGCCTGCTACTTTTCATTTCATAAAATGAGATGAAACGTTAAATCCTCCTACGGCTCTACTTTAGAAGTAACTGAGTTCATTTTTGTAATCTGAACCTATCCCGACGTCCAACATATACTATGTTATGCATAACGTACTAATAGAAGAGATACATCAAAGGCTGTGTCGGAAAAGGTCTTTCCGTAGCATTTATTGCTAAGGCATATTTCTGAGTCATTAACACTTTAAGGAAAAGCTTTTTGTTCAGACCCTATTTCCTTTGCAAGTATTTTTCTTCTGGGAATAGACTCATTTCTTAACGCATCACCTGTTTTTGTGATCTCTTTCTTATCTTTGCTTTGTCTTTTGTATCATTAGGAGTAGTCCTCAGTTGCATTCCACAACACGGACAGAATAAACCTTCATGATACAAATAAATCTCACATCTTCTACAGTATTTCTTACCAACTGAATAGTGCGATTGGCCTACGATTATCTTCGAGTATATTCTCTCACATATATTACGACAAACCATGGGGAGCTATCTTAAATGTTGCTAGCGATATAAGTTATGGTAATGCATTGGGAGAGGGAGAGGATAATGGAGAAATACTCATCGACTCAGCTCGTTATGGGTTACTAGAATAGCTGAAACCAACTTGCCAAAAGGCGTTATTTTAGGCATTTCCTCTTTTTGCCTTTTTTGGTCAGGTGGCGTATAATATAGAGGTCGATCGAATAAGCTTACATGAGCTAAGGTCACTGGTTCAGAACAAATATCTTCCTATGTTGGATCGTCGGATTATGATATAGTCATAGTCGACTACTAACTCAAAGACATTGTGAAAATAAACGAAATAATTTGGATTCTATAGAAACAAAATTTTCATAAATTATCAAATTTATTTATATTCTAGTAGAGTAAATACTCTTCTATAGGATTGTTTAAGTGTATTCACAGAGAAGATGCCATTACGTACAGTGCGCTCATAATTCCTCATGAACATGACTTTATTCTGTCTCCGAAGTCTCTCGAAGAGGGCAAACGGATGGTAGCATGTTGTACATGCAATATGTTTTACTGCGAAAAATGTGGTAAAGGCCTATCAATTCCCCCATAATTGCCGTGATGCGAAAGCTAAGGAGTGCAGACGCCTATGAAACTCAAAATACTGCTGACTAAACCACCATAATCTTTCTGCCCAAAGGATTGAGGCAGGAGACAATGGCACACGAATTGCATTCATTATATTTGGGTCTCAACGTGATTGCGGGATCCAGCCCGATGCATTGTCCATTTCTGAGCAATGCTCTCCGACACAACCTCTTATTCCTCCTCCAATGGAAAAGTAATTGAATCTTGGTAAATGGTCTTGATTCTGTCCGTCTGTTGGGATTAAATTCCTCTGGTTTCTCGCAGTATCTGGATCCTCTGGTCAGGGTGCATAACAAATTGACTCATAAGTGTCGAAGAGCCAGCAAGAATAATATGCTCACCCGAGTAATCATTTTCAACATATCAACCGATTGCCCAACAGGCGGATAAGTCTCATTGATTCTCTGAGCACACTTTTCAGTATACCGCAACCGTGAAAGTCCATACGCTAGTGAGTCTAAATCTTTTTGGCTTCACAAGCTTCACATACAACGGACAAATAGAGATCCTGCTAGAAGGTGGCGGGATTGTGAAGTCTTTTAAAATAGTTATTGGTTGTGTTAATGTTCGACAACATCATAATTCATAAAGATTTACTAACACCATCAAGAGTTGCATCATTTCTTGCAAGATGTCTATTGTGTATCAGTCCTTCCATCTATCATGAATACGGTTTGCATGCTTTCGATTTGAAGAATATATTGAATAATGTTTAACCCTATTAAAGCTAGAAAAGTCTGATATATAGGTTGTTTACTACTATACTCTGGCCAGTGACCTCTGCATTTTTACTCGTAAATGTTGAATTTCCATTCGAAGATGACGTTATGGCTAGGTTAAGAGATATACCTGAGATCGTCGATGTCTATAGGGTACAAGGGATGTATGATATAATTGCAAAAGTTGAATTAGATAATGAGGAGAGATTAAAAGAGCTTGTTTCCGAACGTATTAGAAAAGTAGAGAGAATTACAGGAACAGTGACTATCATGATTGCCCAAGGTAAAGTATGAGATATAAGCAGAGCTGTCATGATTGTCAAAGTATCCGCGATATGCAATTACTAATTTGAAGCGAGGCAGTTCTATTTCATCAATTTTAGATGATTTTTTTGTGGTCGGCTCTGAACATATCTATTTAGTAATTGGTCATTGTAATCTTAAGTAACGTTTGTTATGAATTAAATACCCAATGTATTTTACACATAAGAAAATAGTAATTAGACGATATCTTAGAGTTCCTAGCTTCTTTCTCATAAAGCAAATATATAGTTCTCCTGGAGGGTAACTATAATCTATTTGTGAATAAAATTAATTGTAAAAAAGCAACCAATGAAAAAGTGCATCCCCTCTTAGCAGTAGCTATGTTATTTGTTATCTTTTCAGTAAGTGGTAGTATTATTAATGCTTATGCGCAGCAATTTTCCGGAAATAGGTCGTCAACACGGGTCGATCCGGCTGTGGAATCGCTAGAGAATGGACAGCTACTCTCGACTCCTGGACCTTCTGCAAATGATTTAGGCGCCCCTGCTGAACAAACTGATAATAATCAGGAAGAAGTAGCAAATATAGAACCGGAACTGGACGAACAAGAACCGGCATCCCAAGACTCGACTGAAGTAAATGAGGATGGTATTTCCAGCAATATAAAGCAAGAAGGATCACAAGAGGAAGAGGAACAAAGCGCTGGAGACGAACAAGAATCTAATAGTGATGAGGAAGACAATAATGCTGATGAGAGCGAAAATGAGAAGAAGAATAACATACCTCTCAACTTTAAAGCGACCACTGGTCTGCCATTCCCATAGTACAATTTATGACAAAGATGTCTATAGGCCATGGATTTGGCAATAGAACTGAAAACGAAGTAAGTTAAATGTACATTCTCTTCTATGTCAAAATTCTTATTAATGCAGATAATTGTATTCTCATCATGGCATTGTATGGTATTTACGGCAGCCACACGACCGAATCGTGTCCGCTAAGCAATATTAGAAGTAGAAACATTGTACTAAAGATGGCTCAAGATCTTGACAATATCGCCAATAAAAATAAAATAACGATCCTAGACCAATACCATTCAGCACTAGAACATACATTTCTGTGGACGGTAGATGCAGAAAGTGCACATTCAGCAGAACGTTTTATGATTGAATTGCAGTGGTCTGTATTTAATGCACTAAAGATTGTTCCTCTTGGAAGATATGAGAATGTTGTAGAAGCTTGTAAGAAATTAGATGCTGCCTAATGAAAAATTGAGAAGGCCATTTCAACGCTACGCGTTAGCTCAAATGCGACAGCCAGGATTTGCACCTGGGTTTCCAGATTGGAGATCTGACGTCCTGGACGAAACTGGACGACTGTCGCTCTATTGTCACCAGCCAATATATGCAGTATAACGTAACATTAAAAGGTTAACAAGATCTAGCGTTAAAGAACTTAATGCATGAAGGAATTAAGTCCTTATCTGTGACATGGTTGTCATGTGGCACAAGTTGAAACAAGTTAGATTTGCAAAATTTAGTTCAACGAGATTTCAAGCAAAAAAATAGAATAGTTAATTTATTATACTGATTGAGTGGAGCTTACAACTAATGGAATAATGCATCGACCATAAATGCAATAAAAAGTGCTGCTAAATATGGACTGGAGAATTTGAAAACTGTCCAAGAGGCCTTTTCACTTGGTTTTGCCAACAACCATATTGACAACATCACCGTTGCTATCCCAAAAATGCTAGCGGTAATCAAATATATTAGCCCAAATTGATCAAAAAAAAATGGAAGAACGCTAAATATTACCATTATTAGTGTTGTCCCAGCAATTATGCGAACAGACCTTCTCTCGTTAGAAGTTACGGGTAGCATAGGGATACCAGCTCTTGCGTAATCCTTTTTGACATGCAATGCAAGGC
>OCZS010000813.1_pt1 | contig 10625 bp, 8 predicted proteins | sample 1539071 | NCBI WGS metagenome assembly OCZS01 (sample SAMEA3113584, study PRJEB22503) | soil metagenome | reverse complement strand
GCGGACGTGCCGACGCGATTTCCTTCGCGTCTCGCCGGAATACCAGACTGATGCGTGCGCCGCCACCCTCACGGTCATCCAGGGCGAGATAGCCGCCATGATCTTCCATGATCTTCTTGACGATCGCGAGGCCAAGCCCGGTACCCTTGCTGCGCGTGGTCATATAGGGCTCGGTGAGCCGCTCGCGGTCCTCCTTGGGCAAGCCCTTGCCGTTGTCGTCGACGATGATGTGCACGGTCGCGTCATCGTCGCGCAGCGACAACGTGATCTCGCCCGGCGGCAGCGTCTGGCCTGGTGCGGCTTCCCTGCCCTCGATCGCCTCGGCCGAATTCTTGAGGATATTCGTGAGAACCTGCGACACCTGGCGACGGTCGCAGATCAGCGGCACCGGATGGTCGGGCAACGTCGAGACGTAGCGGATATCGGGATTGCCCTGGCGCTGCAGGAACAGCGACTGCTGGCAGAGCTCCTTGGCGTCCTCGGGCTTCACGGTCGGCCGCGGCATGCGGGCGAACGAGGAGAACTCGTCGACCATGCGGCCAATGTCGCCGACCTGGCGGATGATGGTGTCGGTGCAGATCGAGAAGGTCTCGGGGTCCTCCTTGATCTGCTTGAGGTAGCGGCGCTTCAGCCGCTCGGCCGAGAGCTGGATGGGCGTCAGCGGATTCTTGATCTCGTGCGCGATGCGGCGCGCAACGTCGCCCCATGCCGCCATGCGTTGCGCCGACATCAAGTCGGTGACGTCGTCGAAGGTGACGACCGAGCCTGCATCCGACGCCGCGCTGATGCGCACCAACAGGATGCGCCGCGTGCCGCCCTGCACGATCTCGACCTGGCCTTGCGTGAGCCGGTCGGGTCGCTCGACCGCCTGCTCGACCAGCGGCGCCAGCTCCGGCATCACGGCGATCAGCGGCCGCTCGACGACGCCGTCCTCGGGCAAAGCCAGCAGCTCCAGGGCCGAGCGGTTGGAGCGGGTGATGATGCCTGCGCTGTCGACGCTGAGCACGCCGGCCGAGACACCGGCCAGCACCGCGTCGGTCAGTCGCCGTCTGGTATCGAGCTCCTTGTTGACATCGATGAGGTCGCCGCGCTGCTGCTCGATCTGGCTCGCCATACGGTTGAAGGAGCGCGTGAGCTGGCCCAGCTCGTCGTTGGGCGGTCCCTCCTCGACGCGCGCGGTCAGGTCGCCACCCCGCACCCGCTCGGCCGCGGCCATCAGTCCGCCGATCGGTTCGGTTAGTCGCGAGGCGAACAGGACGGCGAGCCACACGGCGGCCAACAGCATCAGGAGCGCGATGGCGCCGCAGATGACGAAGATCAGGAGCTGGCTGCGCTGCATGGCCTGCTCGATCTGCGAATAGAAGGAGCCCGCGAACTCAATGCTCTTGATGTAGTCGACGACACGCAGGTCGACGGAGTGACCAGTGACCAGGAACAGCGGCTCGGCGACGAAAAGCTGCATGATGAAGTAGGCGCCGTTGGGCGCCTGGATCTCGACCGGGCCGTTCTGATTGACGGCACGCCACAGCGCCTGAGCCGATGGTGTTGGATCCTTCAGGCCTTCGGCGTTGGGCGCCACGGCGCGCTCCAGCACATGCAGCTCGTCCGCGCCGGCCTCGACGACGATCGCCTCGATGATCGGCCGGCCGTCGATCAGGCGCTCGAGCAGGCTGGTCGTCGCCTCCTTGTCGCGCACCGCGTCGATACCGATCGCCTGCAGGGAAGAGGCAACAGCGCCGATCTCGCGCAGGATCTCTTCTTCGCGGGCACGCCGCACAGGCTCGCCGATCTGCCGGGCCGCCTCATACGAGGCCTGGGCCGGCTTCACGACGAAATCGGTGAGGTTGATGACCAGCAGCGACAGGATGATGGTCACGATTAGCGTCGGCGTGATGGTGAACAGGCTGCACACCAGTACCAGCCGCATGTGCAGGCGCGAGCCCGCCGCTCCGCGCCGCCGGTCGAGCCAGAGCTGGGTCAGGCGCACGGCCAGCAGCGCGACCAGCGCCACGGCGATCACCAGGTCGGCGACCAGCAGGCCGGTGATCCAGCCGCGCGTGTTCAATGCGGTGGGGACGAAGCCTGCCAGCCAGGCGTAGGTGGCCGCACCGGCCATTATGGCGAGCACCGCCAGCGACACGGCGGCGGCACGGCCACCTAGCCTGCGGGCCACCGCTGCTGTCGCATCGCCCAAGCGTGAAACGCCCAGCGCAACTGTCACTTTTTCACCCGCCTCGGCGGACCTGCGGCGTACGTACCACGGGGACGTCGAGGTCCTTGATCTTCTTGCGCAACGTGTTGCGATTGAGCCCCAAGAGGCGGGCCGCACGCAACTGATTCCCGCGTGTTGCCCCAAGGGCCAGGGACAGCAGCGGACGCTCGACCTCGGAAATGACACGATCGTACATGCCGTCCGGCGGCAGGCGATCGCCGTGGACGGTGAACAATGCCTGCAGATGGCGGTCGACGGCGTCGGCCAGCGACACGTCAGCAGCGCCGGAGTCGCCTGAGGATGCCTCGGGCTCGATCGCCGACATGGCATCTGCCAGTTCAGCTTCGATGGTCTCGACTCCGATCACCTCTTCCGAGTAGAGCGCCGACAGACGGCGCACCAGGTTGACCAGCTCGCGCACATTGCCAGGCCAGCGATGCTGCTTCAGCCGCGCCATCGCCTCGGGCGACAGGACCTTGGCCGGCAGGCCATCGGCCGTCGCCGCCTGCAGGTAATGGTTGGCGAGTTCGGGAATGTCGTCGAGCCGTTCGCGCAACGGGGGCAGGCGAATCGGCACGACGTTCAGGCGATAGAACAGATCCTCGCGGAACAGGCCTTGCTGGATCAGGCGGCGCAGGTCGCGATGGGTGGCGGCGACGATGCGCACATTGGCCTTGATCGGCGTGCGGCCGCCGACGGTGGTGTACTCGCCTTCCTGCAGCACGCGCAGCAGGCGCGTCTGCGCCTCGGGCGGCATGTCGCCGATCTCGTCGAGGAACAGCGTGCCGCCGGAGGCTTGCTCGAATTTGCCGGCCGAGCGCTGCACGGCGCCAGTGAACGCGCCGCGCTCGTGGCCGAACAGCTCGCTCTCGATCAGCTCGCGCGGGATCGCCGCCATGTTGAGCGCCACGAACGGACCTTTGCGACGCTTGCCGTAGTCGTGCAGCGCGCGCGCCACCAGCTCCTTGCCGGCGCCCGATTCGCCCGTGACCATCACCGTGAGATCGGTCGACATCAGGCGGGCGAGTGCGCGATAGATCTCCTGCATGGCCGGCGAGCGGCCGATCAGCGGCAGGCGCTCGCCCTCCTGCGGCGGCTGGGCGGCGCGCTGCAGCGGCGTGGCCGGCGCCGACAGTGCGCGGTTCACCACCGAGATCAGCTCGTTGAGGTCGAACGGCTTGGGCAGGTATTCGAAGGCGCCACGCTCGGTGGCGCGCACAGCAGTGAGCAGCGTTGACTGCGCGCTCATCACGATGATTCGGAGGTCCGGCCGGAGCTTGCGGATGCGCGGCACCAGGTCGAGGCCGTTCTCGTCGGGCATGACCACGTCGGTGATGACGAGCTGGCCCTCGCCCTCCTGGACCCACTGCCACAGGGTCGATGCAGCCCCTGTGCTGCGGACATTGTGGCCCTGCCGGCCCAGAGCTTGGTGCAGGACGGTGCGGATCGCCCGGTCGTCGTCGGCGACCAGGATGGTGCTGGCGCCGCTCATGGAGCGGGCCGCGAAATCTGCAACTGCAACGGCAACATAACCCTAAAAGTTGTACGGCCGGGCTCGCTGTCGAATTCGATCGCCCCGCCGTGGTCGTTGATGATCTTCGCTACCAAGGCAAGACCCAGGCCAGTTCCGGTCGGCTTGTTGGTGACGAAGGCGTCAAAAAGGTGGGCGCGGATCTCTTCAGACACCCCGCGACCATTGTCCCGGACCGAAACCACCAGGGGCAGGTTGACCTTGGCCTGCTGGCCGGGGACGGCCAGGCGCAACCCGTGGCGGAAGGCTGTGGACAACTCGATCTCGCGCTCGCCGTCGCCCGGCACTTCGCAGGCGTTCTTCACCAGGTTCAGGAACACCTGGATGAGCTGGTCGCGGTCGCCGTGCACGTCGGGCAGCGAGGGGTCGTAGGTCTCGACGAAACGCACGCCCTTGCCGAAGCCGTTCTGCGAGATTCGCAGGACGTGGTTCAGCACCTGGTGGATGTTGATCGGGCTGCGGTCGATCGGCCGGCCGTCGGCGAAGGCCTCCATGCGGTCGACCAGGGCGACGATGCGATCGGTCTCCTCGCAGATCAGGCTGGTCAGCTCGCGCTCGGAATCGGGCACCGACTGTTCGAGGAGCTGGGCGGCGCCGCGGATGCCCGACAGCGGGTTCTTCACCTCGTGCGCCAGCATGGCGGCGAGCGCGCTCACCGACCGGGCGGCGCTGCGATGCGACATCTGGCGGTCGATGTTGCGGGCGATGGTCTGCTCGACCAGCGAGATGGCAACGAGACCGTCGCTATCGGCGATCGGCGAGAGGCGGAGCGCACAGAACCGGTTGCCGATGCGCGGCGACGCCAGCGTCACGCCGTTCTCGGCGACCGCACCGCCCGTCGTCAGCACTTGCTCGAGCAGGGAGAACAGCGGCGTGTCCTCGGGCACGAACTCGTCGAGCGGATGGCCGACCAGGCGGGTGCGGCCGACGCCGAAGAACTGCTCGGCCGACAGGTTGGCGTAGTGGATCAGCCCACGCGCATCGACCACGACGATCGCCTCTGACAGCGAATCGAGCAGCGTCGTGGGAAACTGATCGCTCGTCACGTTGGCACGCTTGAGGGGCTGCACCGCCATCCTAGGCAGCCTGCCGGTCGAGGTTGGGCAGGAAGAAAGCGGCCAGCAAGGCACGCACCTTGGCTGGCTCGGTCTCGCGATTGACGGCGGCGCGGAACTCGGCCGATGCCGGCAGGCCCTTGGAATACCAACCCATATGCTTGCGGGCCATGCGGACGCCGGTCTCCTGACCGTAGTGCGACAGCATCGCTTCGAAATGCGCGCGCACGATCGCGTACTGCTCGGCCAGCGATGGATCGGGGAGCCGCTCGCCGGTGCGCAGGTAGTGGATGGCCTGGTTCAGGAACCACGGCCGGCCATAGGCACCACGGCCGATCATGACGCCGTCGGCGCCCGACTGCGCCAGCGCCGTGTCGACGTCATCGAGGGTGTTGATGTCGCCGTTCACGATCACTGGCAGCTTGGTCGCGGCCTTGACGTTGGCAACGAACGCCCAGTCGGCATGTCCGTCATAAAAGTCGCAACGCGTGCGGCCGTGCACGGTCAGCATCTGGATGCCGCACTCCTCGGCGATACGCGCGAGGTTGGGCGCGTTGCGGTTGGTCGAATCCCAGCCGGTGCGCATCTTCAGCGTCACCGGCAGCTTCACCGCCTTGACGGTCGCCTCGAGGATCTTCGCGGCATGGACCTCGTCGCGCATCAGCGACGAGCCGGCATGGCCGTTCACGACCTTCTTCACCGGACAGCCGAAGTTGATGTCGATGATCGCAGCACCACGGTCCTCGTTCAGCTTGGCGGCATCGGCCATGACCTCGGGCTCGCAGCCGGCGAGCTGGACCGACATCGGAAACTCTTCCGGCGAGTTCTTGGCCATCAGGAGCGTCTTGCGGTTCTCGCGCACCATCGCCGCCGAGGCGATCATCTCGGATACGACCAAGCCCGCCCCGCCCCGCTTCACCATCTGGCGGAAAGGCATGTCGGTCACGCCCGACATGGGAGCCAGGATGACGGGGTCGTCGATCCGGACAGGACCGATATCGAGGGACGGCAGACGCTTTGAGCAATCCATGTCTACTGATCAGTTTATAGGCATCTTGTGCAGTGCACAATAATTGGGCGAGCAATAGCGGGTCCCGGCGGGGTGCGCAAGCGGTCCCGAGTGCGCGGCTGTTGGGTCGGTGTTATCTAGCCGGCCGTGCCAACTTGCATCGCCCTGATTGTCGCCGGGGGCCGGGGTAGCCGCTTCGGAGGCCCCCTGCCCAAACAATATGCCATTCTGGCGGGCCAACCCGTCCTGCGCCGCACCTTGGCTGTGTTCGGGGCGACGCCGGGCATCGACCGCATCCAGGTCGTGGTCGCCTCCGGCGACGAGAACCTCTATCGGGCTGCCGTTGAGGGGATGGACCTGCCACCGCCGGTCGCCGGTGGCGTCAGCCGGCAACAATCTGTCCTGAACGGCCTGGAATCCCTGGTGGCGCATGCCCCCGACCTGGTGGCCATCCACGATGCCGCCCGCCCCTTCGTTCGGGTGTCCGACATCATCGGTTGCCTGGAGGCCTTGCGTCCCGGCATCGACGGCGCGGTGCTGGGGGTGCCGCTCGCCGACACCCTGAAGAAGGTCGACGATGCCGGCCTGCTGGCCGGGACCGTGCCGCGCGCGGGCCTGTGGCGGGCGCAGACGCCGCAGATCTTCCGCTTCGCCAAGCTGCTCGCCGCGCATCGCGCGGCGGCGGCGCTGGCCAAGCACGAGGCGACCGCCCTCACCGACGATGCCGCGGTCGCCGAGCACGCCGGCCTGCACGTGGTCATGGTCGAGGGGCACGACGACAACCGCAAGATCACCACGGCGGGCGACATGGTCTCGACAATGGAGACGCGCACCGCATTCGGCTTCGACGTGCATGGCTTCGCCGACGGCAGCCAGGTGATGCTGGGCGGCATCGCCATTCCGCACGGCCAAGCCCTGGCGGGCCATTCCGACGCCGACGTCGCGCTGCATGCGCTCACCGACGCGCTGCTGGGTACGATCGGCGCCGGCGACATCGGGAAGCATTTCCCGCCGTCCGATCCGCAATGGCGCGGCGTCTCCTCCGACCGCTTCCTGCGCCATGCCGTTGATCTCGTGGACGCGGCCGGCGGGCGCATCGTCCATCTCGACCTGACACTGATCTGCGAGGCACCGCGCATCGGCCCGCATCGTGATGCCATGGTCACAAGCATTGCTCGCATCGCCGGCGTCGAGCGTGACAGAGTGAGCGTGAAGGCGACGACGACGGAGGGTCTGGGCTTCACCGGCCGCCGCGAGGGGATTGCGGCGCAAGCGGTGGCGACGGTCGAGGTGCCACGAAGATAAAACCAAAAGCCTCGTCCTGAGGAGCCGTGCGAAGCACGGCGTCTCGAAGGATGGGCCACCTGCCTTGCTGCTGCCCATCCTTCGAGACGCGCCCTTCGGGCGCTCCTCAGGATGAGGCGAGTGGGTTTCGACGGCTACTTGAGGTTGTTCGATGTTCGATCACGAGATGAGAGACGCCGCCGAGCGCGTGCTGCATGCCTGCCGCAAGCGCGGGCTGAAGCTGGTCACTGCCGAATCCTGCACTGGCGGCCTGGTCGCTGCGACCCTGACGGCAATCGCCGGCTCGTCTGATGTCGTCGAGCGTGCCTATGTCACCTATGCCAACGAGGCCAAGCGCGAGATGCTGGGCGTGTCGTGGGATGCCCTGATGGGCCATGGCGCGGTGAGCGATCCTGTGGCGCGCGCGATGGCTGCTGGTGCGCTGGCTCGCTCTGGCGTCGATCTCGCCGTATCGGTCACCGGCGTTGCCGGACCTGGCGGCGGCACACCCGACAAGCCGGTCGGCCTCGTCCACTTCGCCGGCGCCCGTGCCGGCCACGACATCGTGGCCGAGCGTCACGTCTTCCCGGGCGATCGCGACACCATCCGCCGCGTGGCGGTGATCACCGCGTTGACGATATTGGCGTCGCTGGCCGAGCGCTAGATTTGCCGTAGAGGTCTTTGGCCCGCGCCTCGAAGGCGCTGACCATGCGCTTCACCGCCTCGGCGAACAGCAGGCGCACGGTCTGCTGCAGCAGGATCGAGCGGAAGTCGAACTCCAATTCGAAGTCGATCAGGCAGCCATCGGGATGCGGCTGGAAGGTCCAGCGGCTGACCAGCCGGCGGAACGGGCCTTCGATACCGGTCGTATCGATGCGCGGGCCGCCGATCGCGTCCGGCGCCAGCACCACGCGCGAGGCGAACTTCTCGTGGAACGGACCGAAGCCGATGGCGAGTTCGGCGATCTGGACGTTGGGCCCCTCGCGCCGCCGGATGCGGCCGGCATGGCACCACGGCAGGAACTCCGGATAACGCGGCACATCCGCCACCAGCTCGAAAAGCTGCAGGGGCGTGAAGGCGACGACCCGCCGCTCGCTATGACGCGTGGCGCTCAAGTGGCCCAGCTCAAGCGGACTTCGCGGCGCGCGCGGCGCGCAGACGGGCGAAATCATCGCCGGCATGATAGCTCGAGCGCGTGAGCGGCGAGGCCGAGACCATGAGGAAGCCCTTCGCACGGGCCAGCGTCGCCAGTTCGTCGAACTCGGCCGGCGTCCAGAAGCGGTCGATCGGCGCATGCTTGGGCGTCGGCTGCAGGTACTGGCCGACCGTAAGGAAGTCGACTTCGGCGGCACGCAGGTCGTCCATCACCTGCAGGATCTCTTCGCGCGTCTCGCCCAGGCCAACCATCAGGCCGGATTTGGTGAACATCGACGGATCGATCTCCTTCACCTTCGACAGCAATTGCAGCGAGGTGAAGTAGCGCGCACCCGGGCGGATGGTCGGATAGAGCCGCGGCACGGTCTCGAGATTGTGGTTGAACACGTCGGGCCGGGCCGCGACCACTGTCGCGATGGCGCCGTCCTTGCGCAGGAAGTCGGGCGTCAGCACTTCGACAGTCGTCTTGGGCGCCTGCTGGTGCAGCGCCGCGATCACCGCCGCGAAGTGCCCCGCTCCGCCGTCCAAAAGGTCGTCGCGGTCGACCGAGGTCACCACGACGTGGCCCAACCCGAGCTTGCCCACGGCTTCGGCGATGTTCGCCGGTTCATGCGGATTGAGCGCGCCCGGCTTGCCGGTGGCGACGTTGCAGAAGGCACAGGCCCGCGTGCAGGTGTCGCCCATGATCATGAAGGTGGCGTGCTTCTTCTCCCAGCACTCGCCGATGTTGGGACAGGCCGCCTCCTCGCACACCGTGGCGAGGCCGTACTGGCGCATCAGTCGCTTGGTCTCGGCATATTCCGGCGAGTTTGGCGCACGCACCCTGATCCATTCCGGCTTGCGCCGGATGGGATTGTCCGGCCGGTGCGCCTTCTCGGGATGGCGCTCGGCGCGGCTCAGCGGGAGCTTGTCGCCCAGGTCGTTTGGGGTTCCGTCCATGACGGCCTAGATATGGAGCGTTCGCCCGTAGGCCGCCAGTACCGACTCATGCATCATTTCCGACAGGGTGGGATGCGGGAACACCGTGGCCATCAGCTCGGCCTCGGTCGTCTCGAGCGTCTTGGCGACGCTGTAACCCTGGATCAACTCGGTGACCTCGGCGCCGATCATGTGGGCGCCCAGAAGCTCGCCGGTCTTGGCGTCGAAGATGGTCTTGATGAAGCCCTCGGGCTCGCCGAGCGCGATCGCCTTGCCGTTGCCGATGAAGGGGAACTTGCCGACCTTGACAGCCAAGCCCTTGGCCTTGGCGGCAGCTTCGGTGAGCCCGATGCTGGCTACCTGCGGCTGGCAGTAGGTGCAGCCCGGGATGTTCTCGGTCTTCATCGGGTGCACGCCCTTCACGCCGGCGATCTTTTCGACCACCAGCACGCCCTCGTGCATGGCCTTGTGCGCGAGCCACGGCGGGCCGGCGACGTCGCCGATGGCATAGACGTTCGGCTCGCCGGTGAAGCCCCATTGGTCGATCACGATGTGGGTCTTCTCGACTTTCACCTTGGTGCCTTCCAGCCCCAGGTTCTCGACATTGCCGACGATGCCGACGGCGCTGATCACGCGATCGACGGTGATCTCCTGGCTCTTGCCGCCGGCTGTGATCGTGGCGATGACGTTGTCCTTGCCCTTCTTCAGGCCGCCGACCGTGACGCCGGTCAGGATCTTCATGCCCTGCTTCTCGAAGGCGCGCTTGGCGAAGGCCGAGACCTCCTCGTCCTCGACGGGCAGGATGCGATCGACCACCTCGGCCACCGTCACCTCCGCCCCCATGGTGCGATAGAAGCTCGCGAACTCGATGCCGATCGCGCCGGACCCGATCACCAGCAGCGATTTGGGGAACTCCGGCGGCACCATCGCTTCCTTGTAAGTCCAGACGAGCTTGCCGTCGGACTCCAGACCGGGAAGCTGGCGCGCCCGCGCGCCGGTCGCCAGGATCACGTTCTTGGCGGTGAGCGCGAGGTTGCTCTTGTCGTTCATCGCCACGGCGAGCTTGCGCTGGCCGCCGTCGACGCCCGCGAGCCTGGCCGTGCCGTCGAACACCGTGATCTTGTTCTTCTTCATCAGGCCTTTGACGCCGTTGCTGAGCTGGTTCGCGACCTTGCGCGAGCGCTCGACGATCTTCTTGGGATCGTAGGAGACGTCCTTGACCGAGAGGCCGAAGGCGTCGGCGTGCTTGATCAGCCCGTAGACCTCCGACGTGCGCAGCAGCGCCTTGGTCGGGATGCAGCCCCAGTTGAGGCAAATGCCGCCCATGTGTTCGCGCTCGACGACGGCGGTCTTCATGCCGAGCTGGGCGGCGCGGATGGCGGCGACGTAGCCGCCCGGCCCTCCGCCGACGATGATGATGTCGAAGCTGGTGTCGGCCATGATGCGCTCCTAGGCCAGCAT
>OCZS010000812.1_pt1 | contig 10626 bp, 9 predicted proteins | sample 1539071 | NCBI WGS metagenome assembly OCZS01 (sample SAMEA3113584, study PRJEB22503) | soil metagenome | reverse complement strand
CGAGGCGCTGCGCGACCTCTTCGTCGACGCCGAAGCCGACGAGTCCCCGGTCGGCATCGTCCTGGCGGCGCTCTCGCTCACCGTGATGCCGCTCCTCGCGTGGGCCAAGAAGCGAACCGCTGACGGGCTCCACTCGCCGACACTGCGCGCCGACGCCACCGAGACGCTGCTGTGCTCGTGGCTGTCCCTCGCCCTGCTCGCCGGCCTCGTCCTCAACGCCGAGGCCGGCTGGTGGTGGGCGGACCCACTCGCCGCTCTCGCGATCGCTGCGCTGGCCGTGCACGAAGGCCTCGACGCGGTCCGCGGCGATGACGACGAGACCGAGGCCGACGCCCTACCCATCGAGCGCTGAAAGGAGGAGGCCATGGACTGCGACTACCCGGACTGCCCTTGCGGCCCCGACTGCCCGCCGACGCCGACCTGCCCGTGCTCCTGACCGGTCGGGTTGCGGGCGGTGAACGCGGGAGGGGATCCGGCCACGGTCCCTGGGCCGGCTACCGACCTGGTGGCCGTGGAGCGGTCTCAGCACGGCCCTCTGCGGTCACTAGCCAGCGGCCACGCCCGCGCCCGTGGGCCCGTTCGTTGGGGCTGAGCGTTCGTTCGGCGTGTCGTGGGGGATGACGACCTGGTCGGCGACGTCGCCGATGGTGGGGTAGATGACCAGCACGAGGATGACCGCGAGGGTGGTGCCGGCGAGTTGGGCCAGGACGAAGGCGGGTACCGAGGCGGGCTCGATGCCGGCGAAGGTGTCGCTGAAGGCACGCCCGATCGTGACGGCCGGGTTGGCGAAGCTCGTCGAGGAGGTGAAGTAGTAGGCCCCCGCGATGTACCCGGCCACCGCGAACGCGGCCACGGCCGCCCGGCCGGAACGGACGACGCCGAAGATGACGAGGAGCAAGCCCAGGGTGGCGACGCCCTCGGCCAGCCAGAGGTGGCCGGCGGACCGGTCGGTGGTGGACCACTCGACCGCGGGCAAGTCGAACATGAGGTTGGCGAGCATCGAGCCGCCGATCGCCCCGGTCACCTGGGCGGCCACATAGCCGACTGCAGTCCGGGTGTCGATGCCACCCAGCACTCGATCGGCGAGCGTGACCGCGGGGTTGAAATGAGCCCCCGACGCCGGTCCCAACGCCAGGATGAGCGCCACCAGCACCCCAGCGGTCGCGGCGGTGTTCTGCAGGAGCTGCAGGCCGGGGTCGGTGCTGAGCCGCTGAGCCATGATGCCGGACCCCACGACGCCGGCGGCCAAGAGCGCGGTGCCCACCAGTTCGGCGACGAGGCGTCGGGTGAGTGGCGACACGCCACGCGCCGGGCGCCGGTGAGCACCTTCGCGGTCGACCGCGGGGTCGGTCACGCCTGGGCGGCGACGTCGAGGCTGGCCATGAGGGCCCGTACCCGGCGCTCGATGTCGTCGCGGACCTCTCGGACGACCTCGATCGGTTGACCGGCGGGGTCGGTGAGCTCCCAGTCCTCGTAGCGCTTGCCCGGGTAGATGGGGCAGGCGTCGCCGCAGCCCATGGTCACGATGACGTCGGCGGTGCGGGCGACCTCGTCGGACCAGGGCTTGGGGTATTCGGTCGAGATGTCGATCCCGGCCTCGGCCATGGCCTCGATGGCGGCCGCGTTGGTCTGGTCGGCCGGCTCGGAGCCCCCGGAGAACACGTCGACGGAGTCGCCGGCGAGGTGTCGCAGCCAGCCGGCGGCCATCTGGGATCGGCCGGCGTTGTGTACGCAGAGGAACAGGACGGCGGGCGTGGCGAAGTCGGCTTCCAGGCGGGCGAGGGCGCGGAGGCGGTCGCGGGTGAACCGTTCGATGAGGACAGGGAGCCAGGTGGCGACGCGGGCCTTGCCCTCCAGCTGGGTCTGCGAGTCGGTGATGTAACGCTCGATCGTCTCGGTGGAGAACGTGCCGGCGAACTCCTGGCCCAGGCGCCGGGCGGCCGTCTTGACCTGCAGGTGTTGCTCGGGCGTCAGGGTGCCGGGGGTGTCGGTGGCCATCGGGCTACTCCCTGGAGTCGTCGTGATGGTCGAGATGGGTGAGGGCGGTGATGCGCTGGTCGAGCTCGGCGAGGGCGGCGTCGAAGGCGCGCCGGGAACCGTCCTCGACCGGGTCGGCGATCGACCAGTGCAGCCACCCGTCGCGTGGCGTCAGTTCCTCGTGGGCGCGGTCGCACACGGTGACGACGACATCGGCCTCGAGGTCGTCGTCCGCCAACGTGCGGGGCTTGGCGCGGCCGAGGTCGAGCCCGGCCCGCCGGGCGGCGGCGACGGCTCCGGGGTGCACCCGCTCGGCGGGATGGGTCCCCGCGCTGGTGGCATCGTCGCCCGTGCGCTTGCGCCACAGCACCGCGGCGAGCTGCGAACGAGCGGAGTTCTGGCTGCACACGAACAACGCCCGGCCCCGACGGGGAGTGGCGCTGAGGCCGAGGTCACGGAAGGTGTGAGGGCGGAGCCGGACGTAGCGCCGTCGCCGATCGCCCGACGACACGCTCCGCTCGATCAACCCGACACGCTCCAGCACGTCGAGATGGTGCGCGAGCAGGTTGGTGGCGAGCCCGAAGGTGGCGGCCAGGTCGGACGGCGCCCGGTCGGACAGCGCCAGCTCGTCGACCATCGCGAGGCGCACGGGCTCACCCAGGGCGGCGTGGACGGCCGCTCGTTCCTCAACCGTCGGGCCGCCCATCGCCTGGACCATATTGCTCAACGCTCGTTGAGTCAACATCCGGTGCCCCGGCTCTCAGTGGCGCTCCCGCATGTGTGCTCACGGGTGGGCGAGCGCCGAGCCCGGCCATGACGCCCGCATCGCCCCCGCCAACGATCACCAGCCCGGCGGCAATGCCAGTCACCATACGTTGACTCAGTCGACGGTGACCCAGCGTTGGCGAAGTGTTCACCCCTGGTTGAGGTGGTCGTGGCCGGGTGGTCCCCGACGGCTCCTAGCTTGCGCGGCCAAGGTCGGTCCCGCCCTTCTTCTCGTGGCGAGGGGGAGGGCGGGGACGCACCGGGCCAGGCCCTTCACCGTCGTCGGGGGCGCCGTCGAGGTGTCCCGCTAGGAGGCCAACGCAGTCGTGCCCTCGCTCGATCGTCGCTCGTTCCTCGCCGGTAGCGCCGTTGTTGCCGGCGGTGCCGTCACCCTCGGCAACAGTTTCTTCGGCGCCCTCAACGCCGGGGCGTCCACCGCGTCACCCGAGCTGGGGACCACCGGCGGCCACGGGCCCCGCGGTGGCTACGGCCCGCTGCGCCGGGTTCCCGACCAGGACGGCGCCGAGGTCCTCGCCCTGCCCGAGGGCTTCCGGTACGTCACCTTCTCCAAGATCGGCGACACCATGAGCGACGGCACCCCGGTGCCGCGCGCCCATGACGGCATGGGCGCCTTCCCTTCGCGCCGGGGCGACACCCTCCTCATCCGCAACCACGAGGTCCGCACCGCCCCGGGCACCGTGCTGGGCTCCGTGCAGGGGCCCGCCGAGCTGCGCTACGACCCCGTTGCCGGCGGCGGCACGACGTCGCTGCTGTTCGACACCCGTCGGGGCCGTTTCCTGCGGGACTGGGTCAGCTTCAGTGGCTCGATCGTGAACTGCGCCGGCGGCATCGCCTACCAGGAGGCCGGCTGGGTCACCTCCGAGGAGACGGTCAACGGCCCCAACCAGGGCTTCGGCCGCAAGCACGGCTACAACTTCCTCGTCCCCGCCACCACCGACGGGCCCGTCGCCGCCGTGCCGCTCACCGCCATGGGCCGCTTCGCCCACGAGGCCATCGCCGTCGACCCCCGCACCGGCTACGTCTACGAGACCGAGGACTCCGGCAACGACAGCGGCTTCTACCGCTTCCGCCCCCTCGACAAGGGCGACCTCGCGGCCGGCGGCACCCTGGAGATGCTCGCCGTCGCCGGCCAGGACGGCTACAACGCCATCACCGGCCAGCAGGTCGGCCGCCGCCTCCCGGTCCGGTGGGTGCCCATCGACACCCCCGACCCCGACCTCGAAGCCAACCCCGGCGCCGAGGTCGCCCTCGAAGGCATCGGCAAGGGCGCCGCCGCCTTCAACCGGCTCGAAGGCATCTGGTACGACCCCGACACCGAGGGCTTCTTCTTCAACTCCACCAGCGGCGGCGACGCCCACTACGGCCAGGTCTGGCACTACTCGCCCCGCGACGAGAAGCTCACGCTGTTCTTCGAGTCCCCCGGCGGCTCGGTGCTCGACTCCCCCGACAACCTCCTCGTGACGCCCCGCGGCGGCATCCTGCTGTGCGAGGACGACGCCTCCGGCACCGACGGCGACACCCACCCCCTGGCCCCCGGCATCACCGATGTCAACCGCCTGATCGGGCTCACCCGCCGCGGCGACGCCTTCGAGTTCGCCGTCAACACCCTCAACGACGCCGAGTTCGCCGGCGCCTGCTTCTCCCCCGACGCCACCACGCTCTTCGTCAACATCTTCGGGTCCGGCGACGTGCCCGGCAGCGGCATGACCTGCGCCATCACGGGCCCCTGGCGTCGCGGCGCTCTCTGACCCAACCCGCAGGCCGCGCCCGAGCGGGCGAGGGACCCAAAAGACCCTCGCCCGCCACAGGGCCGTCGGCACCGGTCGGGTCTCGCGTGAGCGACCGGCCCCGGTCGATCCGGGTCGAGGCCAGCGGAGAGGGCAGGCCGTGGAGGCCGGGCTCAGCTCGGCGGCTGAGGGCCCGTTGAGGACTGCGGAGGCGGGGAGAGGCGCAGTGAGCAGGACTAGGAGCACTTGTCGAGGAAGCGCTCGACGTCGACGACCACGCGTGTGACCTTGCCGGCCGCGACGAGGCCGCGTTCGTCGGACGCCGAGACCGTGAAGGTCAGCCGGCGGCCCTCGACCTTCTCGAGCGTGGCCTCGGCGGTGACGTTGGTGCCGATGGCGGTCGGCACGAGGTGGTCGAGCTGGACCCGCATGCCCACGGTCGTGTGCCCCGCCGGCACGTCGTTGGCCACCGCTTGGAGCGAGGCCTCCTCGCACAGGGCGATGAGCCGGGGCGTCGCCAGGACGGCTACCTCCCCGGAACGCAGGGCGACCGCCGTGTCCTCGTCTCCGACCAGCAGCGATATGGCGGCGGCCAGGCCGGGTTGGAGGGGCACGCGGGTACAGTACGCATCCACGTCGCCGCCGGGCGAAACCGTGTCTTGACCTGGCACGGAAGGGTCTGTCGGTGTAGTGACGCCCTGTCTCGGACCAGTCGGTCCACCCACCCCGAACCGAGGTGCCCGTGCTCGACGAGTCCGTGATCCAGAGCACGCTGTCGGCTGCTCTCCGCACCGGCGGCGACTTCGCCGAGGTGTTCGTCGAGGACAAGCGGTCGTCCTCGGCGATGCTCGACGACGGCCGGGTCGAGGAGCTGTCCTCCGGGCGCGACCGCGGCGCCGGCATCCGGGTGGTGGTCGGCGAGACCACGGGCTTCGCCCACACCGCCGACCTCACGCCCGCCGGCCTGACCACCGCGGCCGAGGCGGCGGCCGCCGCAGCCCGCTCGGGCGGGGGCGGCGTGCGCGAGGTCGCGCTCACCAAGCAGGCCGCGCCCCGGCGTAACGAGGTGCGGGTGCTCCCCGAGTCGGTGGGCAAGGGCGCCAAGGTCGAGCTGCTACGGCGGGCCGACGAGGCCGCCCGGGCCGAGGGCGGGGTGATCCGCCAGGTGCGGGCCCGCTACGGCGACTCGCGCCGCCAGATCCTCGTGGCCAACAGCGACGGCCTGCTCGCCGAGGACGACCAGGTGCGCACGCTGTTCGTCGTGTCGGCCGTCGCCTTCGGCGACACCGGCATGCAGACCGGCTACGAGTCGGTCGGCCGCACGGTCGGTTTCGAGCTGTTCGACAGGTACGAGGTCGAGGACGTGGCGCGGGCGTCGGCCCGGCGCGCCATCACCAAGCTGGCCGCCCGCCCGGCGCCGTCGGGCACGCTGCCGGTCGTGATCGGCCCCGGGGGCGGCGGGGTGCTGTTCCACGAGGCGTGCGGCCACGGCCTGGAGAAGGACCTGGTCGACAAGGGCGCCTCGGTGTTCAAGGGCCGGCTCGGCCAGCAGGTCGCCTCGCCGCTCGTGACTCTCGTCGACGACGGGACGATGGCCGAGGAGTGGGGCTGCTTCTCGGTCGACGACGAGGGCACGCCGGCGCAGCGCAACGTGCTCATCGAGGACGGCGTGCTCACCGACTACATGTGGGACTTCCTGCGGGCCCGCAAGGAGGGCCGGGCGAAGTCGGGCAACGGCCGCCGCCAGAGCTACCAGCACCTGCCCATGGTGCGGATGACCAACACGTACCTGCTGGGTGGCGAGAGCGACCCGGCCGACATCGTGTCGTCGACCGACAACGGCGTCTACGTGGCGTCGCTCGGCGGCGGGCAGGTCAACACCGCCAGCGGCGACTTCGTCTTCGGCATGACCGAGGCCTACCTGATCGAGGACGGGCGCATCACCGAGCCGATCCGCGAGGGGAACCTCATCGGCAACGGGCCGAAGGTGCTGACCGAGATCGACGCGGTGGGCAACGACTTCGCCATGGGCCACCCCGGCACCTGCGGCAAGGACGGCCAAGGCGTCCCGGTGGGCGACGGCGTGCCGACCCTGCGGGTGAAGGCGCTGACCGTCGGCGGCACCGCCGCGTGAGCGCACCCGGCTCGCCGGGAGGCGACCTGCTCGACATCGCCGACGCCGTGATGGCTTTGGCGCAGGACGGCGAGGAGGTCGAGGCGTACGTCGAACGCTCACGGGACACCCAGGTCCGCGTGCACGACGGTGGGGTGGAGCACTTGGCCGTGGCCGAGTCGTTCGGCGTGGGCGTGCGCATCGTCCGCGACCACCGCCAGGGCTTCGCGTACTGCGGCACGTTCGACCGCGAGGCTTTGGCCGAGGCGGTGGTCGACGCCCGCGACAACGCCGCCTTCGCCGAGCCGGACGAGCTCGCCGGCCTGGCCGAGCCCGACGGCGTCGAGCCGGCGCCGCTGGACCTGTGGCGCGACGACCTGGCCGCCGTGCCCACCGACGCCAAGGTCGCGCTCCTGCTCGACCTCGAGCGGGCCGTGCGGGGCGCCGACCGCCGCATCACCGGGTTCGAGTCGTGCGACTACGAGGACTCGCTGGCCGAGGTCGCCGTGGCCACGACCACCGGCCTGCGCCGGGCCAGCCGCTCGACCGGCTGCGAGGTCGTCGCCTACCCGCTCGCCACGGACGGCGACGAGACCCAGCTCGGCTTCGGGTTCTCGGTGGCCCGCTCGTTCGCCGGCCTGGAACCCGACGTCGCCGCCCGCGACGCCGTGGACCGGGCCGTGCGCCTGTTGGGCGCCACCCAGCCGCCCTCGGGCCGGATGACCGTCGTGCTCGACCCGTGGGTGGCGGCGCAGCTCGTCGGCATCGTGGCGGGCACGCTCTCGGGTGAGGAGGTGGTCAAGGGCCGCTCGCTCTTCGCCGACCGCGTCGGCGAGCAGGTGGCGAACCCGGCGATCACGCTGGTCGAGGACCCGACCGACGCCCGCGCCTGGGGCGCCGCGCCCGTCGACGACGAGGGGCTGGCCACCCGGCGGGTGCCGTTGATCGCCGGCGGTGTGCTGCAGGGCTACGTGCACTCGACCCACACCGGCCGGCGGGCCGGCGTGGCCTCGACCGGCTCGGCTGTCCGCAGCGGGTTCAAGGCGGCGCCGACCTCGGGTTGCCGGGCCGCGTCGCTCGTGCCGGGCACCGCCACCGCCGCCGAGCTGGTCGCCGGCGTCGACGACGGTGTGCTGGTGCAGGAGGTCTCGGGCCTGCACTCGGGTGTGAACCCGGTCTCGGGCGACCTGTCGACCGGGGCCGAGGGGCTGCGCATCCGCCGGGGCGAGCTGGCCGAGCCGCTGCGCGAATTCACCGTGGCGTCGACGCTCCAGCGCCTGCTGCAGGACGTCACCGCCGTGGGCAGCGACGTCACCTGGCTGCCGATGAGCGCCGCCGGCCTGACGCTGGTGGTGGCCGACGTGGCGATCTCGGGCGCGTAGCCGCCCGGCGCGGTCGCCCCCGACGCACGACCCCCGACCTACGACGAACGACAGCGACGAGGAGCCCTCCCCATGACCGACCTGTTGGAGCTGGCCCAGCGCGTGGCGGCGAACGCCGCCTCCGGCGAGCAGGTCGAGGCCTACGTCGCCCAGGGCACCTCGACCTCGGTCAAGGTGCACGGCGGCGAGGTGGAATCGCTGACCCAGGCCACCTCCGCCGGCATCGGCGTGCGGGTCGTGCGCGACGGCCGCCAGGGCTTCGCCTGGGCGGGCTCGCTCGACGACGCCGTCATCGGCGAGGTGCTGGCCGAGGCCCGGGACAACGCCGCCTTCGCCGAGCCCGAGGCCTGGGTCGGGCTGGCCGAGCCCGACGGGGTGAAGCCACCCGACGTCGACCTGTGGCGCGACGGCCTGGCGGGCATGGCGACCGACCGCAAGGTCGACCTGGCCATCGAGCTGGAGAAGGCCGTGCGGGCCCGCGACCCCCGGGTCGTCGGCGTGCGGGCCTCGCAGTGGGGCGACGGGACCGGCGAGGCCGCCGTGGCCACGTCGACCGGCATTGCCGTTGCCGGCCGCTCGACCTTCTGCCATCTCGCCGTCTCGGCGCTTGCGGAGGCCGACGGTCAGACCCAGACCGGCTACGGGCTCAGCGTGGGACGCGACCCGGGCGAGATCGACCTGGGCGAGGCGGCCGACGACGCCGCCGAGCGGGCCACCCGCCTGCTCGGCGCCACGCAGCCGGACAGCGGGACCGTCACGCTCGTGCTCGAGCCCCGCATGGCCGCCACGCTGCTCGGCGTGGTGGGCGGCACGCTCAACGCCGAGTCGGTGCTCAAGGGCCGCTCGCCGTTCGCCGAGCGGGTCGGCGAGCAGATCGCGTCGCCGCTGCTCACGCTGGTCGACGACCCGACGAACCCGGTGTCGCTCGGCGCCGACAGCCACGACGGCGAGGGCCTGGCGACCCGGCGGATCGTGTTGATCGAGGGTGGCGTGCTCCAGGGGTTCCTGCAGAACACGGCCACCGGCAGGCGGGCGGGCACGCCCTCGACGGCCTCGGCCGTGCGCGGCTACCGCTCGACGCCCGGGGTCGGCGCCCAGGCCCTGTCGGTGTCGCTCGGGAACGGGACGCTCGACGATCTGGTCGCCGGCGTCGACCACGGCCTGCTCGTCCAGTCGATGAACGGCCTGCACTCGGGCGTGAACCCCGTGTCGGGTGACTTCTCGGTCGGCATCGAGGGCCTGATGATCCGCGACGGGGCGCTGGCCGAGCCGGTGCGAGAGGCGACGATCGCGTCGACCCTGCAGCGCCTGCTGCTCGACATCGCCGCCGTCGGCGGGGAGCGCGAGTGGACGCCCGGCGGCACCGGGGCGGCTGCCCTTGTCGTTCCGGGCGTCACGCTCAGCGGCGCCTGACGGCCGGAAGTGCCCGCGGTGCGGGACAGAGGCTACGCACCGTAGGGATCGCCCTGGCTGGACGCCGAGGTGGGCACTAGCCTGCCGTCGCCCCCGCCGCCAGCGAGCCGGACGACGACGACGTCGCCCCAACCCCGGCACCAGGCGGCGCCACGTCACCCTCCTCACCGCTGCGGCACCGTGTCGATCCTCCACGCCATCGTCCTGGGCATCGCCCAGGGCCTCGCCGAATACCTCCCGATCTCGTCGTCGGGCCACCTCGTCCTCGTGCCGTGGCTCTTCGGCTGGGACGACTTCGCGGGCGACGACTCGCTCAAGAAGGCGTTCGACGTCGCGCTCCACCTCGGCACGCTCGTGGGCGCCCTGGCCTACTTCCGCCACGACGTCGTGCGGCTGGTGCGAGCGGCGTTCTCGGCGCCGCGCTCGAAGGACGGGCGCCTCGCCTGGCTCATCGCCCTCTCGGCCGTGCCCGCCGCCGTCACCGGCGCCCTGCTCGCGGGGCCGATCGAACGCAACACCGACCAGGTCGGCCTGATCGCGGTGATGATGATCGTCGGGGCGCTCGCCCTCGGCTGGGCGGACGGCACGCTCGGAAAGCGGACACTCGACGAGGTCGACCTGCGCGACGCCGTCTCGATGGGTCTCGGCCAGGCGCTCGCCCTGCAGCCCGGCGTGTCGCGCTCGGGGGTGACGATCACGATCGGGCGCTTCCTCGGGCTGAGCCGGGACGGCGCCGCCCGCTTCGCCTTCCTGATGAGCATGCCGATCACGGCGGGGGCGCTGGTCTACAAGGCGGTCGACGTGCAGGGTGACGGTGGCCTGCCGCCCGGCTTCGCCGCCCCGTTCCTCTGGGGCATCGTGGCCTCGGCCGTCACCGGCTACATCGCCGTGTGGGGCACCCTTCGCCTCGTGCGCACGGGGTCGTTCCTGCCGTTCGTGCTCTACCGCCTGGTGGTCGGGGTGCTGGTGCTGCTGCTCCTGCTCACGTCCTTCCGCTGACCGCCCCACGGTCAGGCCCCCGCAAGCGCCAGGACGACGGCGCCCTGCGTGAGGGCGAACGCCACGCCGGGGGCGTCGTCCTCCGGCACCGCCACCGACACGGTGTCGTCCTCGACGGCGACCACCGCCGCCCGCTCGACCAGTGGGAAGGCGGGCGGCCGGTCGACCGACGTCGAGGCGGCCGCCGACTCGCCGGACGAGGCGGGCGCCGCCGAGACCACCGCCAGCA
>OCZS010000811.1_pt1 | contig 10636 bp, 9 predicted proteins | sample 1539071 | NCBI WGS metagenome assembly OCZS01 (sample SAMEA3113584, study PRJEB22503) | soil metagenome | reverse complement strand
GTCCACGGTCGGTTCCTCTGCGGTGTCTCGGATGGCGGCGTGTCGGCGGTGGGGCGGCGGGCGGTAGCCGTGGAGGGCGGCTACGTGCCGGTGAACTGGGGCGTGCGCTTCTCGACGAACGCCCGCGGTCCCTCCCGGGCGTCGTCGCTCAGGTAGACCTGCATGCCGATCTGCGAATCGATGCGCATCGCCTCGCGCTCGGGGACGCCCTCGGTGGCCCGCAGCGCACGCAGCACGGCCTGCACGGCGATCGGGCCGTTGGTGGCGATGGCGGCGGCCACCTCGCGGGCGCGATCCAGTGCCGTGCCGTCGGGGACGACCTCGCCGACCAGCCCGATGCGCTGGGCCTCGGCGGCTCTGAGGTGGCGGCCGGTCAGCAGCATCTCGGCGGCCACGGTGTACGGGATCTGGCGGCGGAGCCGCACCACCGATCCGCCCAGCGGGTAGATGCCCCAGCGCACCTCCGACACGCCGAACCGGGCGCTCTCGGCGGCAATGCGGATGTCGGTGGCCTGCAGGATCTCGGTGCCCCCCGCGATGGCCGCGCCCTCGACGGCGGCGACCAGTGGCTTGTCGAGCAGGAACCCCTTCAGGAGCGGCTTGATGACGCCGTCGGCGATCTCCGAGACGGTGCTGGCGCCGCCGGCCGCATCGTCGCCAGACCCCCGGCCGCCCGACCCCTCGCCGCCTGACGCCTCGCCCTCCGCAGTCGGGCGATCGGCGCCCTCGAAAGCATCGCCGGGGGCAGCGTCGGACATGGTCTCGAGGTCGGCGCCGGCGCAGAAGTGGCCGCCGGCGCCGGTCAGGATCACGGCACGCACGCCCGGGTCGGCGTTGGCCTCGTCCCAGGCCTCGCCCATGCGCCGCATCATCTCGGATGACAGGGCGTTGCGACGGTAGGGCCGGTTCATCGTGACCACCAGCACGTGCCCGTCGCGTTCGACGAGTAGGTGCGGTGCCTCGTGCTGGTCTGCCCGCAGGCTCACCGCGGAAGTAGAACACATTCTCGTTTGGGCGACAACGCGCCGAGGCGGTGGCCTACGGCTCGGCGCGCGGTGGCTCGGTCGTCTGCGGGTGTGCCGGGGGAGGTTCGTCGGGTGGCGTCGGGTCGAGATCGCTCCACGAGGAAGCTGCCTGCGGCGGCTCGGCGGTGTCGCGGGTCTCGCCGGTGCCCTGGCGTTTTCCGCCGAACAGTCCGCCGATTTTCCGCAGCACTCGCGCGACCGGTTCGGGGAACATGCCGGGTTCGCCTTCGACGACGTCGCAGCGCACTCCGCCATGGTGCCATGGGCTGGCGGGAGAACCTGTTCTACAACAGACTGGGCGGGTGAGCATGCCCGAGCGCTACACGATCATCTCGGCCGACTGCCATGCCGGCGGGAGCCACAAGCAGTACCGCGAGTACCTCGATCCCAGGTTCCTCGTCGACTTCGACGCCTGGCGCGGCAAGTACAAGAACCCCTTCCGCGACCTCGGCGACACCCGGCGCTACCGCAACTGGGACAACGAGATGCGCAACGGTCAACAGGAGGCCGACGGCATCGTGGGCGAGGTGGTGTTCCCCAACACCGTGCCGCCGTTCTTCCCCAGCTTCGTACTCTTCGCCCAGCCCCCGAAGCCCGAGGACTACGAGCACCGGTTGGCGGGCATCCGCGCCCACAACCACTGGCTGGTCGACTGGTGCGGCGAGTTCCCCGAGCGCCGGGCCGGTATCGGGCAGATCTTCGTCAACGACGTCGACGACGCGATCGAGGACGTCCGCTGGATCAAGGAGCACAACCTGCGCGGCGGCATCCTTTTGCCCAACGTGTCGCCCGACGTGCATTGGGTGAAGCCGCTGTACGACCCGATCTACGACCCGCTGTGGGCGGTGATCGAGGACCTGGAGGTGCCGATCAACGTGCATGGCGGCACCGGCGTCCCCGACTACGGGCCCTACCCGGTATCGATGCTGCTCTACATCAACGAGGCGCCGTTCTACTCGCAGCGGCCGCTGGTGCAGTTCATCCTTTCGGGCATCTTCGAGCGCTTCCCCCGGCTGCGCTTCGTCGTCACCGAGAGCGGATGCGCCTGGGTGCCGGGCCTGCTCGAGCGGCTCGACAAGGTGTTGGCGCGCATCCGCGACACCGGCGCCACCGGAGAGATCCGCTACGGGTCGGAGCACGTGCTCGACAAGTCGGCCACCGAATACTTCCACCAGAACGTGTGGATGGGCGTGAGCCAACCCGGTCCCGCCGACGCCGAGGCGCGCCACGTGATCGGCCTCGACAAGTTCATGTGGGGCAGCGACTACCCGCACGACGAGGGCACGTACCCGTTCACCCGCGAGCACCTGCGGGCGCTGTTCCACGACACCGACCCGGCCGAGCTGCGCCGCCTGCTCGCCGGCAACGTCGCCGAGCTCTACGGGTTCGATGTCGACGCCCTGGCGCCGCTGGCCGCCAAGTTCGGCCCCACCGTCGACGAGATCGCCACCCCGCTCACCGAGCTGCCGGACGAGCCCAACGAGGCGCTGCTCAACTCGGTCGGCCAATGGCTCTGACGAGGCCGAGGCTGTAGCCGACCGCGAGAGTCGACCGCGAGAGTCGACCGCGAGAGTCGCATACTGCCTCGACCTCCGTATGCGGCGGCGAGGTGGGGCACCTCGGTAGCGTCCCCGGCACATGGCGAGGCTGCTCATCGTCCACCACACCCCATCGCCGGCGCTGCACTCGCTGTTCGAGGCGGCGCGGTCCGGCGCCACCGACCCGCAGATCGAGGGCGTCGACGTCGTCGTGCGCCCGGCGCTCGGCGCAACGGCGGTCGACGTGCTCGAAGCCGATGGCTACCTGCTGGGGACGCCGGCCAACCTCGGGTACATGTCGGGGGCCCTGAAGCACTTCTTCGACACGATCTACTACCCGTGCCTCGAGGCGACGGTCGGGCGCCCCTACGGCCTGTACGTCCACGGCAACGACGACACCACCGGCGCCATCCGCGGCATCGAGAAGATCGTGACCGGGCTGCGCTGGCAGGCCGCGCAGGCGCCGGTCTCGATCGTGGGCGCGCCGGGGCAGGCAGACCGCGACGCCTGCTGGGAACTTGGCGCCGCCGTGGCTGCGGGGCTCACGCTCGCCGCCGGCTGAGCGTCAACGGGCCCCGGGCGGCCCGGCGCCGGTGTGGGCCCGCGACGGCGAGGTCAGGGACGGAAGGCCTCGATCACCGGCGCGAACGCGCCGACGCGCGCCGGCGAGGGGTCGTGCGGGAAGCTCACCACCGCGGTCTGGACCCCCGCCTCGGCGAGCTGCCGGTAGCGGCCGATGTGGTCGTCGACCGTGGGGGCGTCGGCCGTCGATAGGTGCGTCACCGTGATGTCGGCCGGGTCGCGTCCCTCGGTGGCGCAGTGGCCGCGCAGCACGTCCACCTTGTGGCGCACGGTGTCGGGATCGCCGAACAGGTTGCACATGTCGGCATGCCGGGCGACGAGCCGCAGGGTGCGCTTCTCGCCCGAGCCACCCACGAGGATCGGGATGTGCTCCTGCAGCGGACGCGGGTAGCACACCGCCTCGGCCACCTCGATGGTGCGGCCCGAGTACGAGGGCGCCCCCTTGCCCCACATGACCGGCAGCAGCTCGAGGGCGTCCTCGAGGAGGGCGTACCGGTCGGCCGGCGGCGGGAAGCGCCAGCCGTAGGCCCTGTGCTCGCGCTGGTACCAGCCGGCGCCGATGCCGCACACCGCCCGGCCGCCCGAGAGCACGTCGAGGGTGGCGACGATCTTTCCGAGGTGGGCGAGGTTGCGGTAGGTCACACCGGTGACCATGGTGCCGAGGCGCAGGGTGGACGTGGACGCCGCCAGGAACCCGAGGGTCGTGTAGCTGTCGAGCATGTCCTCCCAGTGCGGACCCATCGACGGGATCTGCATCATGTGGTCCATCAGCCAGAGGCTGGTGAACCCGGCGTCCTCGGCGGCGCCGCCGATCTCGGTGAGCCGGTCACGGGTCTCCGCCGGGCCGCCCGGCCAGGTGAACCTGGGCAGTTGCAGGCCGAACTCGAGCGGCATCGGGTGTTCCTCCTGTCGGGCGACGGCGGCCGGCGCGGCGACCAGATCGGGGGCGACGACCGTCACCGGGGCGGGTGGGTGAATGGCCGTGAAGCCCTCCGCGGCGAGCCCGTCGCGCGTGTCCGGCCAGCCGGACAGCATCGACGACAGCACCTTGGCCGGCACCGGACGGTCGCGTCCCCGGTTGCGGGCCCGGCACACGGCGGGGTCGGTGTCGAAGACGACGGCGACGCACGGCACGCCGGACCGCTCGGCCGCCTCCAGCAGGCGGCGCCGGAGCTTGGCGTCGAGGCCGAGGGAGTCGGCCACGGTGAGCAACCGGCGGCGTAGGCGGCGCTCCACGACCAGGTCGAGCACGTCGAACGCATCCTTCGACGCCCGCTGGTCGTGCTCGCCGAGGCCGACGAGGGCCCGCAGCCGGTCGGACGACACGACCTGGTCGGGCCGGAACTGCTCAGCGGCCCACATCGACTTGCCGGAGCCGGGCGGGCCGACCAGCACCACGAGCGAGTCGTCGGCCAACCGGAGCGTCACCGGCGAGAGCATGCCGCACGCCCACACCCACGGCGATTTCCCCCACGGATCTGGTCGTTGGGGCGACCCCCTTCGTGGTGGAAAGCGGGCTCACCGGGGGGCGAAGGCCTCGAGCGTGGCGGTGACGTCGCCGAGGGGGTAGACGACCGGCGTCGTGCAGCCGGTGGCCACGTACTCGGCCACCTTGGTGCGGCACTCGTCGGCCGTGCCGGCCGCGCACAGCATCTGCACCACCTCGTCGGGCACGAGCTTGCTCGCGGCCACGACCTCGTCGTGGGTGGCCGGCCATGTGAGCACCTTGCCGATGTCGTCGATCAGCCCGGCCGGCACCCCCGACGCCGCCATGATGTGGGGCTGCTGGCCCAGGTACTGGGTGACGAGGAGGCGGGCGGCGTCGACCGCGGCGTCGCGGTCGGCGTCGAGCGAACACACCACGAGTTGGGGCCGGTCGACCTCGTCGAGGGAACGGCCGGCCGTGTCCGTGCCCTCGGCGAGGGCGGCGAGCGCTCGCTCGTTGTACGCCGGCGAGACCAGGTAGTTGAGCACGGCGCCGTCGGCGATCTCGCCGGCCAGTGCCATCATCCGCATGCCGGTGGCGCCGACGTAGATCGGCACCTGCTTGGCTCGCCGCTCCTGATGGACGTAGTCGAGCTCCACGCCGTCGAGGCGCACGTAGTCGCCGTCGTAGGTGACGGGACCGTCGTTGCGCAGCAGCGCCCGCAGCGACTCCACCACCTCGCGCATCACCCGCAGCGGCCGGTCGCGGGCGATGCCGACCTTGGCGGCCAGCGGGTCCCACCAGGCGCCGAGCCCGGCCAGGATGCGGCCGGGGGCAAGGTCGTCGAGGGTCGAGAACAGCGACGCGAGGCGGGCCGGGTTGCGGGTCCAGATGTCGATGACGCCCGAACCGACGGCGATGCGCTCGGTGGTGGCGGCGAAGGCCGCCATGGGGACGGTCGCCTCGCGCACGAGCCGGCTGTCGGCCTGCCACACGGCGGCGAAGCCCAGCGCCTCGGCCCGCCGCACGAAGGCCATGGCCTCGCGGATCGGATGGGCGTCCTGCACGTAGAGCGCCATCGGCACGCCGGCCAGCAGGTCGTCGAGGCCGCCGCTAGCGGTGTCGGTGACCGGGTCGGTCGACGTCACAGCTTCGCCCACAGCCGCTGCGCCTCCTCCCAGGCCCGAGCCCGGATCCGCTCGGCGTCGACCCTGCTGCACGCGCCGCCGTCGACCACCACCTCGCCGTCGACGACCACCCGCTCCGCCCGGACGCCCGGCGTGAACGCTAGGTACCACGGGTCGGCGCGGTCGGCGGTCCACGTCACGTCGTCGCCGAGCACCTCGGGCACCAGCTCGGCACCCGCGTGCAGCCAACGCCAGGCGTCCTCGGGCGTGGCGGTCACGTCGACGGCGCGCTGGGTGACGTAGGCCAGGGCGAACTCGTGGACCATCGCGGCCCCGATGCCGTCGCTGCCGAGCACCACCCGGTTGCCGGCGGCCGCCCAGCGCGCCGGGCGGGCGTAGCCGACCCCGTTGTTCAGGTTTGAACGGGGGTTGTGCGCGATCGTGCCGGAAAGCGGCGGGCCGACGTGGACGCAGTGGGCGAGCAGCCAGTCGTCGGTGGCGTGGGGCCGCAGGCGGTCCCCGGCAGCGCGGTCGGCGGCGTCCTCACCCACGTGGATGTGCACGCCCACGCCCAGGTCGGCGGCCAGTCCCGCCGCCGCCTCGAGGGTCTCGTCCGACAGCGTGAGGCAGGCGTGCGCCCCCACGTAGCCCCTGCCACCGGACCGCAGGAACCGCTCGTTCTCGGCCAGACCGGCCTTGGCGCCGCCGGGCCCGTGGCGGTCGGTCACCTCGTAGGCGCACAGAACCCGCACACCCACCTCGGCGCAGGCGGCGGCGATGACGTCGAGGCTGCCGTCGATCGCCGACGGTGAGGCGTGGTGGTCGACGATGGCGGTGGTGCCCGCCTCGAGGGCCTCGACCGCGCCGAGCAGCGCCGACCACCGCACCAGCTCGAGGTCGAGGGCGGCGTCGACCCGCCACCAGATCCGCTCGAGGATCTCGGTGAAGCTGGTGGGTGTCGCCGGCGGGGGAGGCATGCCCCGGGCCAGCGTCGAGTACAGGTGGTGGTGGGCGCAGACGAGTCCGGGGGTGGTGGCCGTCACGAGCCGTTCCGGCGCATCGGCAGCGTGGCGCGCCACTCGCCGTCGAGGTCGTGGAGGGCGCCGGCGACCGCCCCGGCCGTGGGGACGAGCCCGATCTCGCCTACGCCCTTGACGCCGTAGGGCGAGCGGGGCTGGGGCCGCTCGACCAGGACGACGTCGATGGGCGGCACGTCCTTGGCGCGCAGGATGCCGAGCTGGCGGAGCGTGGTGGCGGTGGGGCGGGCCTCGCCGTCGGTGGGGAAGTCCTCGGTGAGGGCATAGCCGAGCCCCATGTGGACGGATCCCACGATCTGGCCCTCGCACAGCAGGGGGTTGACGGCCCGTCCGACGTCGTGGGCGGCGACCACCCTGTCGATCTCGCCGGTGTCGCGATCCATCACCACGAGCTGCGCGGCGTACCCGAAGGCCGAATGGATCGTGGGGTTGGCGACCGAGCCGACCGCCTGCGTCCAGTCGACCCGGTGTTCGCCCTCGTAGTCGACGCCCGGCCGGCACCCGTCGTCGCACGCGGCCCGGCAGGCGGCGGCCACCGAGCCGGCGGCCATGAGCGTGCCGCGGCTGCCGGTGGTCTGGCCCGCGCCCAGCTCGCGCGACGTGTCGACGACGACCCGCACCCGAGCGGGGTCGACGTCCAGCTCCTCCACCGCCACCTGGAGCGCGACGGTATGGACGCCCTGGCCCATCTCGGTCCAGCAGTGGCGCACCTCGATTGAGCCGTCGTCGTCGAACCGCACCACTGCCTTGGCCACCTCGACCGCGCCGTTGCCGAGCCCCGAGTTCTTGAGCCCGAGCCCGAGTCCTACGGCCTTGCCGGCGGCAACCGCGTGGTCGTAGTAGGGCTTGATGGCGTCGAGGCAGTCGCGGGCGCCCAGGCAGCCGTCGTCCATGGTCTGGCCGGGACCCCACGTGCAGCCCGGCGTCACGGCGTTGCGGGCTCGCATCTCCCAGCGGTCGACGCCGGCCAGGTCGGCCAGCCGATCGATCAGGCCCTCGGCGGCGAACTGGGCCTGGTTGGCGCCGAATCCCCGGAACGCGCCGCACACGGGGTTGTTGGTGCGCACGGCGTAGGCGTCGACGTCGACCACCGGCCAGGCGTAGGGGCCGCTGGCGTGGCCGGCGGCCCGCTCGAGCACCTTCATGCCCACCGAGGCGTAGGGGCCGGAGTCGCCGACGATGCGGGCCTTGAGCGCGGTGAGCCGGCCGTCGGCGTCGCATCCCGCCCAGGCCTCGACCCGGACGGGGTGGCGCTTGGGGTGCAGCCGCAGCGACTCCTCCCGGCTGAGCGTGCATTTCACCGGCCGGTCGATCAGGTGGGCGGCGAGGGCGGTCTGCGTCTGGTTGGCGCAGTCCTCCTTGCCGCCGAAGGCGCCGCCGTTGGCCACCAGGTGCACGAGCACCCGGCTCTCGTCGACGCCGAGCACCTCGGCGATCTGGCGGCGGTCGTCCCAGACCCCCTGGCCGCCGGAGAACACCTCGAGCCGGCCGTCGTCGAGGGGCACGGCCAGGGTCGACTCGGGCTCGAGGAACGCGTGCTCGATCCGCTGGGTCTGGAACACGTCGTGGACCTGGTGGGTGCTGGCGGCCAGTGCCTCGTCGACCGCGCGGCCGTCGTCGCTGCGGGCGTAGGCGGTGCGCGACAGCACGTTGGGCGCGTCGGCGTCGCCGACCTCCCAGACGGCGGGCTCGGTCGACGCCAGGGCATCGAGGGCGTCGACGAAGGGAGCGAGCGGGCGGTAGACGACGTCCACCAGCTCGGCGGCCCGGCGGGCGGTCGCTCGGTCGGCCGCCACCACCAGGGCCAGGACGTCGCCCGTGTACGACGTGCGACCCCCGACCGGGATGAACACTGGCCAGTCACGGTGGATCAACCCGATGCGCAGCTCGCCCGGCACGTCGGCGGCTGTGAGCACGCGCTCGACCCCGGCGACGGCCTCGGCCGCGGCGGTGTCGATCGCGATGATGTCGGCCCGGGCGTGTTCGGACAGCACGACGGCCGCGTGCAACATGCCCGGCACCCGGAGGTCGTCGACGTAGGGCTTGTCGCCGAGGGTCAGCTCGCCGGCCTGGTACTTGGCATTGGCGCTGCCCACGCCGGCGGCGGGGAGGGCCACCGGCACCTCGGCACCAGACGCAAGCAGGTCCACGGCGTCGAGGATCGAGTGGTAGCCCGTGCAGCGGCACAGGTGGCCCCCCAGGTGGCGGGCCGCCTTGTCGCGGGTGAGGCCGGCGCCGTCCTTGTCGACCAGGTACTTGGCGCGCATCACGATGCCGGGCGTGCAGAAGCCGCACTGGAGCGCGCCGGTGGCGGCGAACGTCGCCGCGTAGCGGTCGCGCTCGGCCCGGTCGAGGCCTTCGAGCGTGGTGACGCTGCGGCCCGCCACGCGGTCGAGGGTCAGCGAGCAGCTGACCGTCGGCTTGCCGTCGACCAGCACCGTGCAGCAACCGCATTGCCCGGACGGCGAGCAGCCGTCCTTGGGGCTGGTGACGTCGAGCTCCTCCCGCAGGGCGGCCAGGAGGTGGGGGTGGTCGCCGACACCCACGTCTCTGCCGTTGAGCACGAAGCGAACCGCCACCACCCCACGATGCCAGACTTCAACAAAATGTTGAAGTCCCTCCCCGTTACCGGGCCGTGAACCGCTCCGGGGTAGAACACTCGGCATGAGCGAGCGTCCGTCGAGGGTGACGGGGAAACAAGGTGAGAGCGAGCGAGGCCCGAGCGGCCCGGCCGAAGGCCGAGAGCGGGGAGTACGTCCTGAGCGGTCGACGCTGCTGGTCAACCACGACACGAGCCCGCTGGCGGCAAGCGTCCGGCCGGGCGGCCAGGTGCAGGCCTTCCACCGCCGGTTGCCGGGTTACGCACCCACGCCGCTGCGCGACCTGCCCGAGCTGGCCGAGCGCCTCGGCGTCGGCCGGCTGCTCGTGAAGGACGAGTCGAGCCGCATGGGACTGCCGGCGTTCAAGATCCTCGGCGCGTCGTGGGCGACGTACCGCGTGCTGTGCGACCGGCTCGGAGACGAGCCGGCCTGGGACACGCTCGACGACCTGGCGACGGTGGTGGCCGACCGGCTGGGCCGGTTGCACCTGGTGGCGGCCACCGACGGCAACCACGGCCGGGCCGTGGCCCGGATGGCCCGGCTGCTCCGCTTCTCGGCCACGATCCTGGTCCCCGACGGCACCGCCGGCGCCAGGATCGACGGCATCGCCTCCGAGGGCGCCGACGTCGTGGTCGTCCCGGGCACCTACGACGACGCCGTCGCCGAGTCGGCGGCCCTGGCGAGCGGCGAGCGCGACGTCGTCATCTCCGACACGTCCTGGCCCGGCTACGAGGACACGCCCCGCCGGGTGATCGAGGGCTACTCCACGATCTTCGCCGAGGTCGACGCCCAGCTCGACCGCCCGCCCGACCTCGTGATGGTGCCGCTCGGGGTCGGGGCGCTGGGCGCCTCGGCGGCGGCGTGCCTGCGGGCCGGGCTCGAGCCCGGGGAAGGGCCCGTGCTGGTGGGCGTCGAGCCCGACAGCGCGGCCTGCGTGGCGGCCGCGGTCAGTGCCGGCCGTGTCGTCGAGGTGCCGGGCCCGCACCGGTCGATCATGGCGGGGCTCAACTGCGGGCTCGCGTCGATGTTGGCGCTGCCGACGGTGATCGCCGGGTTCGCCGCCCTTGTGTCCGTCGACGACGACCGCTGCCGGGCCGCGATTCGCAGCCTGGCCGACGCGGGGCTCGACGTGGGCGAGACGGGGGCGGCGGCGCTCGCCGGGCTCACGGCGCTGCTCGACGACCATGGCGCAGCGCTGCCGGTCGGACCGGACGCGGCCGTGCTGCTGATCGCCACCGAGGGCGTGACCGATCCGGCGAACTTCGAGGCGATCGTGGGTCGTCCGCCTCGCTGAGCCCCGA
>OCZS010000810.1_pt1 | contig 10642 bp, 11 predicted proteins | sample 1539071 | NCBI WGS metagenome assembly OCZS01 (sample SAMEA3113584, study PRJEB22503) | soil metagenome | reverse complement strand
CGCAGGATCGGCCCCAGTCCGCCGTGGAAGTGCTCAGCTGCCTTACCGGGTCGACCCACCAAGCATCGACCGGGGCGGCGATCGTCGACACCCTTCAGACCGCCCCGCAGTCTGCGGCTCACGCGTCTTCCAGCCCAGGGTCGGTAGCACGGCCGCGACAGCGGTCGTTGCTCGGCACAGGGATCCTGGCCGGCGCTGCGGCGATGGCTCTGGTGGCGGCCCTCGTCGTCTCGGTCGCAACCACAGCCGAGTCTCCGACCGCCAGTCGGTCCGAACCATCGCCCCCTGCCCCGATGCCCGTTGCGGGAGAAGCCAGTCGGTCGAAACCATCGTCCAGGTTCCCAACGCCCGCTGCGGCAGAAGCCCGTAAGTCCAAACCATCGCCCAGTGACCCAACGTCCGTTACCTCGAGCGAGCAGGCCTCGAGCAGGCCAACCGCACCGCGGGCAGCGGATACGAACAGCGATGAGCCGGGTCTGCAGCAGGCCCTGGTCAACCTGCGCGGTGCGGTTCGCGATGTGTCGAGCAGCGGACAGATCGATGCCAAGAAAGCCGAGGAGCTGGGAAGACGGCTCGATGTGCTGACCAAGCACGTCGACAAGAAGCGTGGTGAAGATGCGACCAAGAAGGTCGACGAGATGGCCAGGTACCTTGCGGGGCTAGCCAAGAAGCGCGAGCTGACTGCTGACGCAGAGCAGCGGATTGCGACTGCCTTGTTCCGGGTTCGCGAACTGGTGGATCAGGCCTGAGGTGCTTCGGCCCGACGCGCGCCGTCAGACCCTAGACGATCCCATAACCTCGGAATCTTTCACCGGTCAGCTCATCGCAGTAGCTCAACCTCCCGGGCGGTTCCGCCGGCAAAGCCCTTCGAACCTCCCGGCTGAACTCGCCGGCCGCGGGTAGTGCCAAGGTGCGCCGCTGTTTCGGCGGCGCACCACCCGAGGAAAGGATCCGTCCATGACCGAGGTACCGCAGCCTGTCACTGACAACAGCGTCAAGGTTCGCCAGCTGACCCACTACCAGTTCTCCTGGGTGGCCGGTGAGCCCGGACAGCCCGGCACCTATACCCTGCAGCTCGTCCTCGACCAAGGCGCCTGGGAAGAAGTCCTCACCATCGACGCCGACGACGCCGACAACTTGCAGGACCTGCTCGTCAACACCAGCGACGTGCACTACGACATCGAACGCCGCGTGCTCATGTTCGGCGTCACCAAAGTCGGCACCTGACACCGACTCGGTAACCGGTGGGATAGCCGAGACGCTGACCGAACCAGCTGGCGCTGATCCAGCTGGCAACCGTCGTGGCGTGGATGGCGGCTCGTTCACCCTCGCCTACGCCGACGTACCAGTCGCGTTGGGGGTGGTGGGCGACGACGGCACTGGCCATGATGACAGGTCACCGCTAGGGCACTGTCAGAGCCCCGCCTGGCCGACCGTGGGGCGGTACCACCGGACTCGGAGTGCCTGCCTGAACCAACGATGGAAACACCAGGCGAAACGCCGGCCCTTCCTCGAGGAGGCCGGCGTTTCGCCTGTGTTCGCAGTGGCGGTGCGGAGGGATTCGCACCTCCGGAGGCTTCACCTGTACGGTGCGAGCTCAAATTCTCGCCTCGACACGGGTGGCCGAACCGTCCGAGTGGTCGGTCTGTGCCGGCGGGCTGGTCCAGAACCGGCGGTTGAACACCAGCAGGCCCAGAGCGACCGCGCACCAGACCAGGCTGTAGAGCAGGGACATCCGCTCGATGTCCGCGCGGGCCTGCCACAGTGTGCTGGTTTCGATGGTGCCCTCGGCCGCGTGCGCGATCAGGGTGAGTAGCGAGCTGCCGGAGGCGTGGTTGAACAGCCAGGCATACCAGAACGTGACCGCGATGGTGGCCAGGGACTCGATCGGGCCGGAGCCGAACTGGGGCATGAAGAAAAGCGGCATGTGCCAGATGGTGACGCCGATGGCCATGAGCACGGTGGCGGCCAGCGGTGTCCGGGTGGTCTGCAGCTTGGGCTGGGCCCAGCCGCGGAGGCTCGCCTCCTCCGGAAGCTGGGCATTGATCGGGTAGACGATGTTGATCGCGATCGCCATCGGAATGCTGTACCAGACGTTGAACTCAGCGATCTGTGGGACTGGTGCTCCCAGGCCGGTGTTCAACGCCAACGCCCCGAACTTGACCGCCAGCGGAACACCGAGCGCCAGCACGTACCAGATCCAGCTGACCCGCCAGCGGATCAACCGCGACCCCATGGCTCGCAGCCCAGCGAGGCCCTCGGTCAAGGAGACGACGATCAACGCCGCGACGAGGACGCCGGGGGCAAAGAAGCTCTGCCACGGGATGGCCCCCCAGCTGAGGGCGTAGGCGAGGAGAAAGAAGGTGATGACGGGGTGCCGCCGGATGAGAGACATGACAGCCTTTCGGTCCTCAGGCCGTTGTTGACCTGATCTCACGATCGCGGGCCCGGCCCCGGCGTCCCAGATGGCTGGCCCCCCGACGATGGGCCGGGTTTCTCCCATGTCCAAGGCGGCGAACACGCGGTTAAAGTGGCTGAAGGGCCGACGCGAGCACGTCGGCGGGAAGGACAGGCGGATGGCCGATCCCCCTCCCTCTCCCCGGTCCTGGAAGCTGTGGGCGATCGCCGTCGCCGTCATCGGAGTTCTCACCGGCGTGCTGATCCTCACCCTGGCCAGTGCCCAGCTGGACCAACCGGCATTGCGCGTCTTCTTGATCGGCTGGATCGTGGTGCCGTACGTCGTCAGTGGCCTTTTGGCCTGGTGGCGGCGACCGTCCAGTCGGCTCGGCCCGTTGATGTTGTTGCTCGGTTTCACCATGGCGCTGACCCCGCTGCAGTGGTCCACCCAACCGCTGCTGCACAGCATCGGCCACCTGTTCGACATGGTGCCGGCGGCAATGTTCTTGCACGTCTTCCTGGCCTTTCCCACCGGTCGACTGACATCGCGACCGGAGCGGTTGCTGGTGGTGGCCGGTTATGCCACCACTCTCGGCCTGCAGGTGGTCAAGATCGTGTTGGGAGTCAATCCGGCCAGCGTCTTCGCGGTGTTCGACCAAACAGGGGCCGGCAACGTGGTGGAGGGGATCCAGCTCAGCCTGGTCGTCGGCTGCTTGCTGGCGGGGGCGGTACTGCTCTATCGCCGCCATCCGGGGGCACTGCATTCGTACCGCCGACCGGCGGCGCTGGTGGTCGACGTCTTCGGCTTGGCCCTGATCATGCTGGCACTGCTGTATATCGCCGGCCTTTTCGCCTGGCCGTCGGTGGAAATCATTCGGCTGATCACCTTCGCGGCCCTCGGTCTGGCGCCGATCGCCTTCCTGTTCGCCCTGCTCGACATCCGGTTGGCCCGCGGAGACGTGGCCGGATTGCTGGTGGGGCTTCGGTCCGACCCGACCGCCGACCTCCAGGCGCCGCTTGCGCGGGCTCTCCGCGACCCGTCGCTGCGGCTGACGTACTGGTTGCCGGAGTTCAACAGCTGGGCCGATCAGGAGGGCAAGCCCACACCTGGCCCCCGGTCCGACGATCAACGGGCGGTGCGTGTCCTCTATCGCGAGGACCAGCCGATGGCCGCCCTGAGCTTCGACCGCGCGCTGGAGGACGAGTACGAGCTGCTCGACGCCGTGCTGGCCACGGCTGGCATCGCTTTGGAGAACGGTCGGCTACGGGCCGAGCTTCGTGCTCGGATGCAGGAGCTGCAGGGCTCGCGGGTCCGGGTTCTCGAAGCGAGCCGGCAGGAGCGGCAGCGACTCGAACGCGATCTGCACGACGGGGCGCAGGTGCGCCTGGTGGCCCTGTCGCTCGAGCTGGCGCTGCTCGGGGAGGATCCGGCGGCCGCTCCGGACCTCAAGGCGCGCCTGCAGGACGCCAGGGCCGCCGTGACGGCGTCGCTGGCGGAGCTCAGGGACGTGGCTCGAGGCATCTACCCCGCCGTCTTGAGCGGCCACGGACTAGCCGTGGCGCTGGAGTCGCTGACGGTCCGCGCCGCTGTGCCCGTGCACCTGGTGGTGGAGCTGGACCAACGGCCAGCCGAGGCGGTCGAGGTCGCCGCTTACTACGTGGTCAGCGAAACCCTGGCGAACATCGGCAAGCACTCGTCCGCGAACGCGGCGGAGGTGAGGGTATGGCGGACCGGTCCCATGTTGGTGGTCGACGTCAGTGACGACGGCATCGGCGGTGCCGAACCGGGAGGTGGGTCCGGCCTACGGGGACTGGCCGATCGGGTGGAGGCGCTCGGCGGCCACCTCGACATCGGGCCCGCGACCAACGGCGGTACTCGTGTCCATGCGGAGATCCCGTGCCGGTAGCCCCGTTGACGGTGGCTATCGCGGAGGACAGCGTGCTGCTCCGGGAGGGACTGACCCGCATCCTGACCGGCGCCGGGCTGGAGGTGATCGCCGCCTACGACAACGCCGATGACCTCCTCAAGCGGATCCGAGTCGAGACCCCGGGCATCGCCCTCGTGGACATCCGGCTGCCACCGACCCACAGCGACGAGGGCATGCAGGCTGCCCTGCAGATTCGCCAGCGGTATCCGCAGGTCGCGGTACTGGTGCTGTCGCAGTACGTCGAGCTCGGCCTGGCCATGCAGCTGATCGCGCAGTCCGCGGACGGGGTCGGCTACCTGTTGAAGGATCGCATCAGCGATGTGGCTGAGTTCCTCGACGCCGTGCGTCGTGTCGCGGCGGGAGGGTCCGCGATCGATCCGCAGATCGTCACCACGCTGTTGCAGCGCCGCCGAGGCGACGGCCCGTTGGATCGGCTCACCCCACGCGAGCTGCAGGTGCTCGAGCTGATGGCCGCTGGCAACTCCAACGCGGGCATCGCCGAGCGCTTGGTCATCAGCTTGCGCGCGGTGGAGAAGTATGTGTCCAGCGTCTTCGACAAGCTGGGTCTGCCCTCGACCGGCACCGAGTCCCGTCGAGTGCTTGCCGTCCTGCTCTACCTGCGCAGCTGAGTGCGGCTAGCGAGAGGGCCAGTGCGATCCATACGTCGGGATCAGCGGTTCCGCTGGCCCACATTTCCGCAACTCGGGTTACCGCAACCACGTTCCAGCGTCCTGCTGCCCAACCGCATTCGCCTTGTGTCGTCCATGGACTCGATTCCGGTCTCGATCCGATCGAGCTCGGACTCGCTGATCGGGGTGCCGCCGCCTGGCCCGGTCTGCCAGTCTTTCGGGGTGAACGTCTCCGACATGAGGCTCCTCTAGCTGAGAGTGATGGCGGACATGACGATCCAGTTATGGTCGGAGGCGCCGTCGGTGTGATGCATCCGCCCGAAGTACGGCACCCAATCCTCACCGGTCAGGACGTCGTCAATCCACCAACCGTCGTAGACGGGCGGCTTCCATCCGTTGTAGCTGTTCATCTTGACATTTTGGATCCGCCCGAGCGCTGGCCCTTTGCCGCGGAGGTCATAGAGGCCGGCGGCGCGGGCGATCGAGCGAGGGCTTCCGCTGGTCGTGGATCCGGCGTTGAAGTCGCCGCCGAAGATCACTCTCCGCTGGGCGCCGGCGGCGCGGATGTAGTCGCAGGCGGCCATCATCTGCTTACCCTGCCAATATGCATCCCTGGGCGTGAAATGCGACGAGGCGCCCCACCATTCGGTCCCGCCGGTATCAAACTTGGCGAGCACTAACCGGCGGATGTCGTTGTCGGTGCCGGGCACCGTGTCGGGGGACGGCAGTTGGTATCGGTCCCAGTCGGTCAGGGTGTGAGCTTGGTTGTTCCACCAAACCGAGACGTTGGTTTCGGGCTCATGCGACCAATTCGAGCCGAGCGCGGCGGCGAGGTCCTCACGGATCGCGGCGGAGCATTCCTGAGCGAAAATGATCGACGGGCCGATCCCCCTAACGAGGTTGAGCGCGAGCGGCTTTCGGACCGTCTCCCAGTCGTGGCCCGCCTCAAGGTCGCCCGAAACGCCCGCGGAGCGGAAATTGGCCGTCAAGGTGCGGACCCGTAAGCCAGCCGTCATGTGTCCCATCCTCCTGTCATGCGGGTTGCATAGAGCCGCGAGCCGGCAAGGACGCTCGTCGCGGTCGCGTTACTGGTGTTCTGCGCCCATCGCATCGTTAGCGTTCCTTCGCCTGTCACATCCAAAATCAGGTCCTCGCGGATGAGGGTCCGGACGGCCGGGTCCAGGCCGTAACCAACCGCGGACGAGAGCGTATGAGGTCCGGTCGACCGCATCCCGGCCGCCGTGTTGTCGGTGCTCGGGACTTGTGGGCCGAGAACCATCCGCGCCGAAACTCCGGCGTTGGTGCCGGTCCATACCCAGTCGACCTTAATGTCGCCGGCGAGCGTCCCGTCGACGCCGAGGAATAGCTCGATCCGCCAAAAGCCGACGGGCAGATAAATCTTGAGCTCCGCGTCATCCGGCAGAGTCGTCGTACTGGTCCGCGGCTGGTCGGTTGGCTTGATGACGCGCTGCCGGCCGGTCTGGAGCTCGGGGACGGTGAGGACATCGGCGCCGGACGCCTGTGCAGCAACGTCCTTGATGTAGAGCTCGCCGGCCGTTCCGCGTTCCTCGACGAGGACGACCTCGGCGAGGTCGGTTACCCGTCGGCCTTCGGACAGTTGGTCGAGGTCGAGCTCTACGTCCCGCCCGTTTCAGCGACGTGCCGGCGACTCCGACGGCCACCCCATCTGCTAGCCCGGCGAGGTCGGCGCCGCGGAGGTACGGTCCCAGATCCTGCAGTCGTTACGCCGGGCAGAACTTTGCAGCACCGGCGCCCCGCACGGCACCTTTCCTCGATGGACCTCGGCGGCGGCTGCATCCACCGCCAGTCGATCTTGAGGAAGTCGTCATTGCGGGCGCGTTCCGGGATCTTTGCAGCGCGTCGCCGTCGAGCGACAGATAGTCGCCGGTGCCGTCGAAGCGAACGCACGTCTGGCCGCCGACGGTTTGCTTGGTCGGCTGCAAGGCGCACCAGTGGGCGAGCTCGTCGCGATCCTGGCCGTCGTCGGCTTGGCCGTCTGGGCGGTGACGCGATCGAACCATTCGGTCCTACGAGACCGAACAGGAGCCAGCCGACCGAGAACAGCACCACGCCGACCAACCAGGCCGCCCAAAGTTTGCCATCCGCTCTGCGGCGAGGAGCTCCGGAGCCTTGGGCACGATCCACGGTACGGCGAAACCCTCGAACCACATGTCGCCGGCCAGGGCCATCGTGCCGGTGACTGCGATGCAGAAGGCGATCGCGCTGAGAAGTCCCCAGGGGCGGTCTGGATATGAGCTCGACCCTGCGTCTCTGCCCTCGTCCCGCTGTGGAATGTCGCGCGGATAGCAGCGGTCTTTCGAGCGTCAGCTGAGGGAGCCGACAACTCCGGCTGCGGCAAGCAAGTCGGTGATCACGAAGGTGCCATCGGATCCGTACGTTGGAGTCCAATCCGGTTCCTGCGAGAGGTAGGACGACGGGTCGCCGTCGATCAGGCCGTGGATCACTTCGGCAACGATGCGCCCACCAACCGGGCCGAGGTGCAGTCCGCCGGCGCTCACCTCAGCTTCGCGGAGCACGTAGAACCACAGCGGAGTCCGTCGGTCCAAGCCGAGGTCGGCCAGGTCGGAAAGATCCGCCAACGCCAGTGGCGTCTCGTTCATGGCGGCGGCGACTCGCTGACCGGATGGCACCTTCATGGTCAGGCTCCGCACCAGGTTACGGGTAGCCAGGGAAACCGGCTCCGCTGCCGACTGGCCGAGCAGGTGGAACAGCACCGAGGACAGGCTCGTGTCGATCTTCTTGTTCCGGCGGACTCGGCCGTCGCCGAAGTCGAAGAAAGTCTGCCAGTCGATGAACCGCCGCGACGCTCGGCAGCCGCCGCGCAGGTCGTCCGGGTCGCTACCGCCCAGGGCGGGGTTGAATATCAGCCCGAAGAACTGCTGGTTGAGGTCGCTGGCGGAGGTGCCGAAGTTCGCCCGGTAGCTTGGCCGGACCTGGGAGTGGCCGAACCGATACGCGGCTACCGAGAACTCGACCGGGATGTAAGGAGCATTGCGCCAGCTGTAGACCCGCCGGCCGTCCGTCAAGATCGACTGTACGACAGCGTCGCCACAGGTCAGCGGCAAGAACTCGTGCAAGATCAGCCACTGGTAGTGCCAGCGGACGACCCGCTGCGCCTCGCCGAACAGCTCCCCGGTCGTCGCGAGCGGACCGAGGTCACCGCGGACGTCCTCGACGACACGGTTGTGGAACCTCACCAGCGCCAGATGCAGCTGATTGACGATCAAGTTCTCGTCGTTGCGGGGATCGCCCATCAACGCGACTAGCTGCGCGTTTCGGGGAACGTCGAAGCGCATCTGGCCGTCGATGCACGCGGTCTCCGAGCCGGGGATCGCCTCGACCAGCAAGGTGGTCCGGCCCGCGTCGACCTCTCTGTTGTACAGATGAGGCGAGACTCCCGGTCCGCCACCGTACACACTGTCCAGGTCCAGCGCCGGTATCCGAAAGTTGCGGATCGACTCCGGGTCCTGCACCCGGGCCAGGCTCGAGGTCGGATCGAAGGTCATGTCATGGTCCAGGAACTGACCCAGAAAGGTCATGCCGGCCGCCAGTCGGGGATTGTCGGGGTTGTTCACGCTGAGCCCGGCCTGGGTGATGAGCGCTACCGGATCGCTCAGGTCATCGCCCGCGTCCATCGGCCCACCCACCCGGCCTAGCTCGGTCAGGGCAGCGCGCACCAGCGGGGTATCCGAGGCGAACGGCGGCAGCGTCGGGAAGAGTCGGCCAAACCGACCCTGGTCGTAGAACGTGGAACGTGGCGTGTAGACGCCTTGATCAGCATCGCCGTGCGGCATTGGGTCCTCCGTTGGACAGCCGGTTCTCGATGATCAAGAGTGCCATCGGCGACGCGGTGATTCGTCGGCTGGGTATCAGCATTGACCATCGTGACGCCGACGTCTATAGTTCACATTATTGTGAACTATAAGGCGGACGGAGCCGATGACCTGGATCCGGTTTTCACGGCGCTGGCCAGTCGGCACCGACGCCAGATCGTGCACCTGCTCGCCCTGCAGCCAGCCTCCATCCAGCAGCTTGCTCGGAGGCTGGGCATCTCGTTGACGGCGATCCATCGACACATCAACGTGCTCGAGGATGCCGCTCTCATTCGGCGAAAGAAGGTCGGCCGGGTCAACTTCCTCGCCATCAACCGGGCGACCATGCTGCGGGTCCAGGAGTGGGCTCAGCAGTATCACGCCTACTGGGGTTCCGATGAGGAGACCTTGGAGAACTACGTCGAGGCGATTGAACGGGCCGAGCGTCCCACCACCGATCCAGAAGAGAAAGAGTGACATCGATGAACAAGTTCATGTTCTTGTACAAGGGCTTCGTTCCGCCCACACCAGAGATCGGGCGATCCTGGATGGAGTGGTTCAGCCAGGTCGGCGGAAGCATGGCCGACAGCGGAAATCCCATGACCGGTGGCGTCGAGGTGACGCCCCACGGGGTGAACGAGATCGAGCTCGGAACCGAGTCGTTCACCGGCTACTCGATCGTCAACGCCGAGAGCATGGAGGCAGCAGTCGAGCTCGCGAAGACAAATCCGATGATCACGAGTGTTGTCGTCTACGGGTTGGCCCGCATGTAGCGATGTCCGTCGCGTGCACTCGGCTGCGAGCTATGGTCGGACGCCGTCATCTGTCGGGGAAACGCTCCGATCCTCACCGCCGTTGGACCCGGGGAACGCCAACCGGGCGTTCAGCTCGAGAGGTTTCGGGATCGCGCTGCTGTGAGCAAACGGTGAGCACTCGCCCCATCTGGTTGGGCGATGGATCGCCACTCAGCCGAGCCTACGCCGGCGTCGTCCGGTTCGGTCAGGGGCAAGCAGGATGCAGGCCCACGCGACGGGCGGCAGCTCGATCCCGAGCGTCGCCCAATTCACCGTCACCTGGATCGGGGTCGGAACGACCCGGTAGGGGTTCTGTTCGGTGTTGACCGCCGATGGGTCCGTGCCGCTGAGCGCCGAGGCCTCCAGCACCCTCACTCCACCCACGGCGCCGATGCCCACCTCAACCCATACCGGCTGGTCCGGGTGACGGTTGACCAGAAGGACCGTGATCCCACCGCTGTCGGGGTCGTGCGTAGCGGTTGCGTCAATCGCTGGCATGTTCCCGTACAGCGTGGTGGGGTAGGTCGGACCCTCGGGCTGGACTCGCAGCACCTCGCCTCTCGCGTGCCGTGAGGGCGAAGGGAAAGAAGGTGGTCTGCCGCCAGGCCGCCCCTGCCGGTTCGGTCCGGATCGGCGAGATGTGTTCACCAGCCGAGCAAGGCACGCCGAGTGACTCGGTCGCTGTGCCGCAGCAGGGTGATGAGCATGGATCCGACGACGCATCGGCGAGGGTGTAGGCCTCCTCCCCGATCCGGGGAATGGGTTGCCAGGATGAGTCGCGGCTCGGGACACGGCTCAGGTACCAGACGTTCCACTCGTCGAACGAGACGTTGATCCGCTTGGTCTTGTTGAGTCGTGCGCGGACGTGGTCAGCGGTGGCGACGACGTCGGTGATGAACGTGTGCATGTTGACCGAGGAGGCAAGAAGCTGGGGGTGTCCCCCGGTCCTCGTAGTAGGCGTGCGCGGAGATGAGATCGACCTCGTTGTAGGCCTGCTCGAGAACGGTCGCCTCCCAGGACCCGAAGGTGGGCATCTGTCG
>OCZS010000809.1_pt1 | contig 10649 bp, 11 predicted proteins | sample 1539071 | NCBI WGS metagenome assembly OCZS01 (sample SAMEA3113584, study PRJEB22503) | soil metagenome | reverse complement strand
GCTGGGTCGAGCCGAACGACGCCTTCGCCACCGGCAATGTCGGCATGCTGCATGCCCATGCGCCGGCCTTCTTCTGGATCAAGGGCAAGGGGCCGTGGATCAACGGCGACACGCTGGGCGCGGCGCAGATGCCGGGCAACTGGGCGACGCCCAACAGCCATGGGCTCGGCATCTCCAAGGGCTCGAAGAACCCCGATCTCGCCTGGAATTTCGTGAAGTATCTGACCGACGTCGAGGTGGCGACGGCATTCGCCAAGATCGCGAGCGTGCTCACCGGGTCCAAGGAGGTCGACAAGACGCAGCTGGCGCGCTTCCAGAAGGACGATCCGCTGGCCTTCCAGGTGCTGAGCACCCAGCTCGAGCACACCGACAAGATGTGCGGCAACTGGCGGCTCGGCAACGACAGCCGCGTAAAAGACGGCTTCTGGCCCGAGTTCCAGAGCGCGATGCTCGGCCGCAAGGATGCCAAGACGGCGCTGGGCGACGCCGAGCGCCGCGTCAGCCGCGAGCTGCGCCGGGCGTGAGTATCTTTGCTGGGAGCGCGCCACTCCGTGGCGCGTCTTTATCGATCGCACAGCATGAGCGCCACGGAGTGGCGCGCTCCCAGCCATGACCTGGTTCCGGCGCAAGCGGACGCGGGAAGCGGCACTCGTCGTCTGCTTCCTGCTGCCGTCGCTCGCGATCTTCTTCCTCTACCGCATCCTGCCGCTGGGCTGGAACGCGTGGCTGTCGGTGCATGCCTGGTCGCCGCTCAAGGCCGCGCAGTTCATCGGCCTGGAACACTACGAGGAGATGCTTCTAGACGACGACGTGTTCTGGCAGGCGCTCGCCAACACCCTGATCTTCATCGCCTGCTCGCCGCTCGCCATCGCCGCGGCGCTCGGCATCGCGCTCCTGGTCAACAGCGACCTGCGCGGCGCCGCCGTCTACCGCACCATCGTCTTCCTGTCCTACCCGCTGATGACGGTGGCGGTCGGCATCATCTGGCGCTGGCTCTATGACGAGCGCGGCGGCTTCATCAACTACGTCCTGCGCTCGAGCGGGCTGATCGACCAGCCGGTGAAGTTCCTGCAAAGCTTCGACTGGGCGCTGCCCTGCGTGATCCTGGCCGACTTCTGGCAGGTGCTGGGTTTCTACATGATCATCCTGCTGACCGGGCTGCAGAGCATCCCGCAGCATCTCTACGAAGCGGCGCGGGTCGACGGCGTGCCCGCCAGCGCGCGCTTCTTGCGCATCACCCTGCCGCTGCTCCGGCCATCGATCTTCCTCTGCATCGTGGTCGGCATCCTCAATTCCTTCACCAGCTTCGACCTGATCTACGTCATGACCAACGGCGGCCCGGGCCACGCCACCGAGCTTTTAATCACCTACATCTACAAGGCGGGCTTCGGCCAGACGCGCTTCGACTACGCCGCGGCGCTCACCGTGGTGCAGTTCCTGCTGCTGGTGGTGCTGACGGTGATCGCCAACCGGCTGAGCGGCGGCAACGCCGGCAGCCTGGAGCGCTGAGCATGCGCCGCCCGTTGGGTCGCCCACCCGGCTCGCCCAGCCACTGGCCGCGCCACGCGATCATGATCGTCGTGTCGTTCCTGATGCTGATCCCGTTCTACTGGGTCGTGAAGACCTCGCTGACCGGCGAGAACATCTACGCCTATCCGCCGCGCATCGTCCCGGTCGACCCGCATCTCTTCAACTATGTCGACGTCTGGTACATGATCCCGTTCGCGCGCTACCTGCTGAACAGCGTCATCGTCACGGCCATGGCCATCGCCGGCAGCCTGCTGTTCAACGTCGCGGCGGGCTATGCGCTCACCAAACATTTTCCCGGCCGGCGCTGGGTCGTCATGCTGCTGCTGTCGTGCATGCTGATCCCGTTCCAGGCGACCATCATCCCAGCCTACCTGATCACGTCGTGGCTGGGCGTGCTCGACACCTGGCTGGGCGTCGCCCTGCCGCTGCTCTCGACCATCATCTGCATCTTCGTCTTCAAGGCGAGTTTCGAGGCAGTGCCTCCCTCGCTGATCGACGCGGCGCGGGTCGACGGCTTGAGCGAATGGCGCATCGTCACCCGCATCCTGCTGCCCTTGTCGAAGTCGGCGATTGCCACCAACGTCATCCTCACCTTCATCTGGTCATGGAACGCCTTCCTGTGGCCGTTGATCGCCATCCGCACGCCCGAGATGCAGACCCTGCCGCTGGGCCTGGCGCGCTTCCTGTCGGTGATGGAGGACACCACCGGCGCGCTCTATGCCTTCGTCGTTCTGGTGCTGATCCCCGGGCTCGCCATCTTCCTGATGGCCCAGAAGGAGTTCATCCGCGGTCTCACCTCGGGAGCGACCAAGGGATGAAGTGGCGCGCCCTCACCCACCGCTTCGTCGCCGTGCCGCTGGCGCTCGTAGCCGTCGTCGTGGCGTGGAACGTCTACATCGCCTTCAACGACCACGGCGTCATCGAGGGCGAGGTGCGCGACCGGGCGGGCGCGCCGGTGGCGGGCGCCACGGTCATCTTCTTCGAGCGCAACTTCGTCTATTACGAGGAAAAGCAGCGCGCCACGACCGACGCCCAAGGCGTCTACCGCTTCACCGATATGAAGACCCATGTCGGCCAGCTCGAGGCGCGCACCGCCGATGGCCGGAAGTCGGAACGGCGCCAGCTGCGCCGCTGGTTCCGCTCGCAGGACACAGAGGTGTCGCCGCTGGTTGTCGAGGCACCGCGCGCCTGACAGACGCACTGCCGCCGTTTCGCCCCAATTCAGACGCGAAGCGCCCACAACCCAACGATGGGTTGCATTCAAAAAGCCCCAATGCGGTCGAAAAAACCGCCAATGGTGCATCCGATAATTTCACCAATAGCTTACCGCGCAACGCTCATCCCCGAGCTGCGTTGGCAGGCGGAGGGCTTTGAAATGCCCGACAATGCGAACCGAATCGGAGCGTGTGTCATGGATCGTTTTGCCCTCGCAGACAGTTTGCGCGCAGCGAGCGCGCGGGTGGTGGCCGGGCAGTGGGCCTTGCTGGAACAGCGTGGGCACGTCCGCGAGCTCGAGCGATGCGGTCTCGATGCATCGCTGGCGAAGGCCCTACTGCAGATCTACGAGCAGTCGCAGGAAATGAACATTCTCGACCGCAAGCAGCTGCGCCAGACGCTGATCACCATGGCGACCGACAAGCCGTCGCCCGTCCACTACGACGACCGCGATTTCTGCGACGCCGACGACGACATCTATCTTCAGCAGGCGGCGTAGCCGTCAGGACGAGCCGCGTCGCTTCAGGGCGCGCAGGTCGATCATGTCCGGCAGCCGGCGCGGATCGGTGCCGGCGGGATAGATGCTGTGCTTCTGGATCTTCTGCGTTCCCGTCGTCGGCAGGCTCTGCACGATGTGGATCCAGCCCGGCGCCTTGTAGTAGGCCAGACGCTCGTTGCAATGCTGGAACAGCGCCGCCGCCGCCTCCTTCTCCGCTCGCGCGCGCTTCAACACCACACAGGCCAGCACCTCCTCGTCGCGCAGCTCGTCCTGCACCGCCATGACCGCCGCCTGCTGCACGTCGGGATGCGTCAGCAAAATAGCCTCGACCTCGGCCGCCGCGATGTTCTCGCCCGAGCGGCGGATGATGTTCTTCTTGCGCTCGACGAAATGCAGCATCCCCGCGGACCCGCGCCACACCACGTCGCCGGTGTGGAACCAGCCGCCCTGCCAGGCGGCTTCGGTGGCCGCCTCGTCCTTGAGGTAGCCCGAAAAGCAGCCGCGGCGCGGCGTCGCCGCCGAGTGGCGCACGAGCAGCTCGCCGGGCGTCTCGCCGGCCACATCACGACCTTCGTCGTCGACGACGCGGACGTCGACTCCCGGCACGGCGCGGCCGAACGCGCGGGTGCCGACCTGGCGCGGCTCGACGGTGTCGCCCAGCACGCGCACCATCTCGGTCATGCCCCACAGCTCGACCATGGGAAAGCCGAAGCGCTGCTCGAACGCGGCATGCAGCTCGGGCTCGATGCCGGCGCCGATGCCGAAGCGGACCTTGTGACGCCGTTCGTGCTCGCCGGGCGGCAGCTTGAGCAGCACGGGCGCAATGACGCCGAGATAGTGGACGATGGTGGCGCCCGTCTCGGCCACCTCGCGCCACCAGTGCTGCGCATGGAAGCGGTCGGGCTGGATCTGGCAGTTGCCCGTCAGGATGGCGCCCATCAGGGAAACGACGCCGGCGTTGGCATGATAGAGCGGCAGGGGATTGTAGATGCGGTCCTTCCCCGGGCGCAGGCCGGCCACGCCGCCGAGCGCGGCGTACCAAGCGCCGGACGCCACCTCGTAGCCGTGCGACAGCACGCAGCCCTTGGGCCGGCCGGTCGTGCCCGATGTGTAGAGGATGCTGGCCGGCGTCTCAGGCACGGGATGGAACTCGCGCGCCGGGCGCGCTGACGGCACCAGGTCAGCGGCGAAGGTCTCCGACACGGTCACGGGCGGCCGGTGGGTGCTTTCGGCCAACGCCGCCTCGATCGACGCCCGTCGCGGGCCCAGCGTCAGGACGAGGTCGGGCTCGCTATGGTCGACCAGATAGGCAATCTCCGCGGCGCGGTAGTCCGGATTGATCGGCACGCAGCAGACGCCAAGGCTGTTGAGGGCAAGCGTGTGCAGGACATGCTCGGGGCGGTTCTCCAGCAGCGTCGCGACGCGGTGGCCGACGCCGTAGCCTGCCTTCCGGTAGAGCGCCGCCAGCGCCTCGATGCGCCTGCCCGCCTCGCCGTAGGTGATCTCGAAGCCGCCCGGCAGGTAGGCGCGCGCTTCATTGGCAGGAACGGGCGATCGGCATGTGCCGCCACGGCTGCCGCGAAGCCTGCAGCGATGGTCGTGCCGTCCATGATCTCGGCCATGCATCCCTCTTGCCAATGCCCGGTATCACAAATGCCTGATACAGCTCCTGGTGTCATCCCGAGCGCAGCGAGGGACCTTTCCTGCGGCTTAAAGGCCCCTCGCTTTGCTCGGGGTGACAGCGGCGACTGAAAGCCAGCTCTAGCTGTCGAGTTGCTCGCGCAGCAGTTCCAGTTCCAGCCACTCGGTCTCCGCCGCTTCGACCTCGGCCTGCGCGGCGGCAAGGCGGGCCGTCTTGGTCGCGAAGGATGCCGCGTCGCGGCGATAGAGACCGGGATCGGCCAGCGCCTGCTGCAATGCCGCGATCTCGGCCTGCAGCGCTTCGATCGTCCGGGGCAGCTCGGCCAGCGCGCGCTCGCGCTTGTAGCCAAGCCGCTGTCGCGGAACGCTCTCGCGGACGGCTGCCTTCTCCTTGCGTGGCGCCGCTCCCGTTCCGGCCGGCTCGCGTGGTCCGCGTTGCACCACGTAGTCACTGTAGCCGCCGGCATACTCGATCGCCGTGCCGTCGCCTTCGAGCGCGATGGTCGAGGTCACCAGCCGGTCGAGGAAGTCGCGGTCGTGGCTCACCAGCAGGACGGTGCCGTCGTAGTCGGACAGAGCCTCCTGCAACAGGTCGAGCGTGTCGGCATCGAGGTCGTTGGTCGGCTCGTCGAGCACCAGCAGGTTCGACGGCGCAGCCAGCGCCTGGGCCAGCAGCAGGCGGTTGCGCTCGCCGCCCGACAGGGTGCGCACAGGCTGGCGCGCCTGCTCGTCGCGGAACAGGTATTCGCGCAGGTAGCTCATGACGTGCATCTGCCGGCCGCGCACCAGCAGGTGGTCGTTGCGGTCGGCCAAGGTCTCCCACGGTGTCTTGTCGGGATCGAGGTCGGCGCGGCGCTGGTCGATCACCACCGGCACCAGGCTGGCGCCGAGCTTCACCGAGCCGGTGTCCGGCTCAAGGTCGCCGATCAGCATGCGCAAGAGCGTGGTCTTGCCGGCGCCGTTGGGACCGATCAGGCCGATGCGGTCGCGGCGGAAGATGCGGGTCGAGAAGTTCTCGACGATGGTGCGCTCAGCCCAGCGCTTGGAGATGTTGCGCGCGGTGATTGCGAGCGCGCCGGACTGCTCGGCCGTACCGGCCTCGATGGTGGCGCGGCCGGTCGGGCCGATCTGCTGGCGGCGCTGTTTCCTGAGGTCGTTGAGCTGGCGCAGGCGACCCTCGTTGCGGGTGCGCCGCGCGCGGATGCTCTTGCCCGCCCATTCGGTCTCGCGCTCGATCAGGCGGTCGAGCTTGTGCCGCTCGGTTGCCTCGCGCTCGAGGATTTCGTTCGACCAGCCGTCGAACTCGGCATAGCCCCGGTCGAGGCGGCGCACGATGCCGCGGTCGAGCCACAGCACGGCGCGGCTGAGGTTGGCGAGGAAGCGCCGGTCGTGGCTCACCAGCACATAGGCGCCCTTCCAGGCCGAAAGCTTCTCCTCCAGCCATTCGATGGTCGGCAGGTCGAGATGGTTGGTGGGCTCGTCGAGCAGCAGCACGTCGGGCTCGGCCACCAGCGCGCGGGCGAGCGCGGTGCGGCGCGCCTCGCCGCCCGACAGCTCGCCGGGATTTTTTGCGCCATCGAGCGTCACCTCGGCCAGCAGGGCCGCGACCCGGTAGTCGCCGGGACCGAGCGAATCGGCCAGCCCGGCCGCGACATAGTGGGCGACGGTCGGATGGCCGCTGAAATCCGGCTCCTGCGGCAGGGTCGCCACGGTGGCGCCGGGTTGGGCGAAGCGGGTGCCGGCATCGGCGATCGGCTCGCCGGCCAGGATCTTCAGCAGGGTCGATTTGCCCGCGCCGTTGCGGCCGACCAGGCTCAGACGCTCGCCGGGCGCGATGCCGAGCTCGACGCCGTCGAGGATGGTCTGGTCGCCCAGGTGGTAGCGGATGCCGGCAAGGGCCAGGAGGGGTGGATCTGCCATTTTCATGAAAAGCGGGTGGGCCGGGCTACATGGCCGAAGCTGTCCACATCGGCAAGGATAACTCACAGGGGTAGGATTACCCATGTTACGGGCCGTGGGGGAGCCAAGGCGGATCGAACGCGCCATCAAGCGCCTGCACGGCGCCTTGAAGGGCATTCCCTCACGCGGCGTGCGGCTCACTTGGCGCGGCGGCGAATTGCGCACGACTATCCACTGGGCGCGCGACGACGCCTATTGGTGGGCGCTCGAGCCGCGGCCAGCGCGAGACGCGCTGCTGCTGGGCCACGCGCCCGATGCGCCGACCAAGCGCGAGAGCATCACCTGCGAGATCAACCTGCCGCGCGCCGGCGCCGACCGGAAGGTCGCGGGCATCATCGCAGCCGACGATCGCGGTGCGCTCTATCTCTGCCACTCCGGCCGCATGGGTGGCTCGCGGCCGGGCCAGCGCAAGTCGGGCTTCCGCGAATTCCTGGCCGACGGCGTATGGCGCAAGCTCGGCTGGCCCGACGGCGAGGAGACCGAGGCGCTGGTCATCGCCCCGCTCGACAGCCCGCGGCTCACCCGCCTGCTCGGCCAGTTCGTCGACGCGGTGCGCCGCTTCAAGGCGGGCGAGCCGCCGACGGCGCGCACCGGGCTCTGCGTCGAACCCTCGATCGCCGATTCGGCCAACGCGGCGTGCGACCGGCGGCTGGTCGATGTGGCATTGCACGAGGAGCTCGCCAAACGCGGCCTGTTCGGCGGCGCCCGTGATCTCTTCTCGCTGCGCGGCGAGCGCCCGCAGCCGCTGTTCGCCCTGGTGGCCAACGGCGGGCCCGAGGAGCTCGCCATGGCGGTGGGCTCGCTGTCGCTCGCCTCGGCGCGCGGCGGGCCCGACGTGCGGGCGATCCTGGTGGCGCCGGCGGCGCTGGCCGATCCCGATTCCGACGCGCTGCAGGCCCTGCCCTTCGCCTTCGTGCGCTTCCGCTGGCGCGGCGCGCGCGCCGTCTTCGATGGACTGGACGACGCATTGGAGTAAAGACTGCGTCGATGGTGATGGGCCTGACGACCGGACTGTGGGTGAGCGCGCAGGTGCGCCTGTGCGATCGCGCCTTCATTCCGGCGACCGTGGTGCGGCGTGGCGATCCCGACGCCGGCACGGTGCTCTTGAAGCTCAACCGCTTCGAAGCGGGCGTGACGGTCTATACCCAAGCCAGCACGATGAGCGACGAGCCGGCGTGGAGCCGCGGCACCGGCCCCACTCCCGTCGCCGAAGCCGAGGCCGACGCCTACATCGCCCGCCAGGTCTCACGCGATCCCGACGTCTGGGTGCTGGAGATCGAGGACCGCAAGGGGCAGTACCAGCTCGACGGCAAGGTGGTCTAACTCCCGTCGAGATATGCAACCGCGCATCGTCCAAGGTGGCCTTTGCCACAGATAGGCGACGGCGCGGACGTGTACGTCTTGCGCGCGCACCAATGCGGCACTGAGTGGCTTGGCATTGAGAATTGCATCTTGAACACCGTTGTCGTTTTGCGTGGGGCGCAGGCTCATCAACAGCGGAGTGTCACATGCCCAAGGACAAGATTGCGGAGATCCAGCTCGTTCGCGACAGCACGCAGCCGTTCCTCAAGGTCACCGTGCCGAAGGGCACCAAGCTCTCCGACACGCTCAGGCTGCAGCCTCAGCTGTCGGACATCCTCGGCAAGCTCAAGGGCTGCCTGCCGTGCAATTCCGGCGTTCCGATCTGGTTCCACGAGCGCGAGGAGATCGAGAACCTGGTCAAGATCGACCTCGCCACCATGAAGCGCCTCTAAGGCGAGACACATGCATCCCGAGCTCAATCATCCCGAGATCGGGCATGCCGGGATCGAACGCCCGGGAGCCGGTCATGCCGGCGTTGGACTGCTGTTCAACGGCGCGCTGACCGATCTCCTGGACGCCGAGCCCGATGCGGTCGAGTTCCTGTCGGTGATACCGGAGAGGTTCTGGCAGGATTTCGGCCGCGATCGTGCGGAGCGGTTCGCCCCCCTGCCCGACGAGATCGCCATCCTCGACGCGCTCGCCGAGCGCCACTCGCTGGTCGCGCACGGCGTCGGCCTGTCGATCGCCAGCGGCTCCACCTTCGACATCGACCACGTGCGCCAGCTCGCCGAATGGCACCGGCGCTACCGCTTCGCCTGGATCAGCGAGCATCTGTCGGCGGTGCGCGTGCAGACCGAGGTGACGCCCGACCATCATGCCGGGCTGGCGCTGCCGCTCGCCTGGGACCGCGACCTGCTCGACATGCTGTGCGAGCGCGTCGCCCGGGCGCAGGACATCCTGGGCACGCAGCTGCTGCTCGAGAACGGCGTGGTGCACACGCCGGTGCCGGGATCGGACATGAGCGAGGAGGATTTCATGAACGCGCTGGTCCGGCGGACCGGCTGCGGCCTGCTGCTCGACCTGCACAACCTCCATGTCAATGCCGTCAATCTCGGCCTCGACGCGGACCGCTTCATCAACGGACTCGATCTCGACGCCATCGGCGAGATCCACGTTGCCGGCGGCAACAGCCTGTTCGGCGCCTATCTCGATTCGCACGCCGGCGCCTGCCCGTCCGAGGTTTTCGGCCTGCTCGAACGCACCGCGCCGCGCTGCCGCAACCTTGCCGGCGTGACCTTCGAGTTCCACGAGACTTATTTCCCGGGACTGGGCGATCAGGGCGTGCTTGGCCAGCTGCAACAGATGCGTGCCGCGCTCGGCGGCTGAAGGGGGCACGAATGTCGATCGCGGAATTCCAGCGCGCCTTTGCCGACCTGATCGCCTCGCCCGAGCGCTGCGTGGCTCTGCGCGACGGCAGAACGGACGTACTCGCGGACTACGACATGTCGCCGCGCGAGAAAAGGCGCCTCGAGACGATGGTCCATCACGAGGCGATGTCGGTGAACTGCTCGCTCTACCGCGTCAATCGGCTGATCCCGGTCTATTCGGTGCTGCCCCATTCCTGCCGGCTGCTGGGCGACCGGCTGATGGACGAGCTCGACGCCTTCTGGGCGGCATCACGCCACGCCACCCTGCAATACCGCTGGGAATCGTGGCGCTTCGGCCTGTGGCTGGAAGAACGCATCGCCACGCGCCGGCTGCCGGGCGGTCCGGTCGAGGATGCAATCCGGCTGGAGATGGCGATGTTCGACGTCCAGGCCGCCCAGCGCGACGGCAAGAGCGGAAGCCGGCGGCGTGTCGTGCTGTTGCGCTACGACCCCGACGAACTTTTGGACCCGGCGATCCCGGCGGAGGAGCTGCAGCCTCTGGCCAGCGGCGTCACGGTGCTGATCGACGCGAGGGGCAACCAGCTCTCGGTCCGGCGGATCGATGACACGCTCGAGGGCAGGGTCGCTTAGAACGCACGCCGTCCGCCCCAGCAAGACTGTCATCCCGAGCGCAGCGAGGGACCTTTGCTGCTGCCTTAAAGGCTCCTCGCTTCGCTCGGGGTGACAGCGGGGCGCTACTGCGCCGGCAGCACCGTCATCGGATCGACCGTCTTGCTGCCGCCGCGCCTGACCTCGAAGTGCAGCCGCGGGCTGGCCGCGCCGCCGGAGTTGCCGGCCTTGGCGATGGTCTGGCCCTTCTTGACCGCGTCGCCCTTCTTCACCAGCAGCGCCTCGTTGTTGCCGTAGGCGGTGATGTAGCCGCCCTGATGCTGGACCAGCAGCAGGTTGCCGAGATGGGCGACGTCGCTGCCGGCATAGATCACCGTGCCGCCGTCGGCCGCCTTCACCGGGTCGCCGGTGGCGGCCTGGATGTCGATGCCGTCGTTCTTCTGGCCGCCCTGGCCGGTGCCGTAGGGCGCCAGAACTTGGGCCAACTCCGGCGATGCGACCGCGGC
>OCZS010000806.1_pt1 | contig 10666 bp, 9 predicted proteins | sample 1539071 | NCBI WGS metagenome assembly OCZS01 (sample SAMEA3113584, study PRJEB22503) | soil metagenome | reverse complement strand
TGCGGTGGCGGGAGGGTCACTTGGAGCTGGGTTCCCGGTTCGGCAGCGGTCAAGTCCAGGACGGCGTCGATCACGCGGGTTCGGGTTCCAATGGGCAGGTGGCCGCCTCAACGGGGAGGTCGGAGTGGACCGCTGGGCGGTGGGTAGTGGAGCGGATGGTCGCTTCGGCAAGGATTTGTAGCTGGCCCATCCGTCGGGTCTGGCCGTCGGAAGGCAGCCCTAGCGGAAGTAGGGGTTTCAGGACGGCCTGGTCGTCGCGGGCAGCAGGAAAGCGGCACCAGAGTCCCTGTCGGAGGGCCCAGCTGCTCAGGGAGGGCTGCGCCGGGGCATGAGGATCCCTATCGTGGGATCTATGACCGGGTGGACCCCACCCGCACTTCCGGCGCAATGGACCTGGAGCGCTCAGCTGCCGCCGTGGGTCGGCCGCCGTGCCGAGCTCGCGCAGCTCGAGAGCATCTGGACCGCCGTCGAGAATGGCGTACGCCAGCTCGTCCTTGTTGCCGGCGAGCCGGGTGCGGGCAAGTCCCGGCTCGTGATGGAGGCCGCCTTGGCACTGCATACCCGTGGACTGCCCGTGCTCGTCGGGGCCTGCACCAGCGACTTCGGCCTCCCCTTCGACCCACTCGTGGCCCCGGTACGCGCCCTGCTGGCCGCCGTGGACCGGGGCGAGCTGACACTCGCGGACACCGAAGGCGCGTCGGCCGATGAGGCGCGGCACCTCCTCTCGGTGTTGACCTCGGGCGTCTCGTCCGAGGCGACCGCCGAGCGGTTCGCCGCTGTCGCGCTAGGTGCCGTCGTCTCGGCCCTGACCAGCGCGTGCGCCACCGGCCCAGTCGTCGTAATCCTTGAGGACCTGCACTGGGCCGGGGAGTCCGGGCTGCGCGGCCTGCGCTACATCGTCGAGCGCACGGCCGACCTGCCCCTACTGTTCCTCGCCACGCATCGGGACACGCCCCCCGACGCGTCGACCCTTGTCTCGGTCATGACGGCCGAGCTCATGCGTCTGCCTGGTGTCCATCGCATCGACCTCGAAAACTTCGACACGGGCGACGTCTCGTCATACCTGACCGCCCAGCACGCGGGCGACGCGGCCACCATCCGTCAGGCGGCCGCCCTGCTGCGGGACGCGACCGGCGGAAACCCCTTCCTCCTCGGTGAGGTGTGGCGGGAGCTGCAGCGCCACGGCGGTCTCGACTACCTCGCGACCGGTCAGGTCACGGTGCCCGGCTCGCTACGCGTCCTCCTGCGCGAGCGCCTGGCCCGACTCGACCCCGACGACCGGAGCATCGTTGCCCGGGGTGCCGTGATCGGCGAGACCTTCGGCGTGGAGCTCGTGCGGGCCTCGGGCGTCGACCCGGGGCGATCGGTGGCGGACGTCTACCGGGCGCTGGCCGCCGCGGCGGCCCAGGGTGTGGTGGAACCCATCCCGGAAGCGATCGGCCAGTACCGCTTCGCCCACGCCCTGGCCCGTCAGGCCGTCCTGCAGGACATGGACCCGTACGAGCGGGCCACGGCCCACGCCGCGACCGCCGTCGCCCTCGAGGGTCGAACTGGTGCAGCCGATCCTGCGGTGCTGCCGCAGCTCGCCCACCACTTCTCGATGGCGGTAGGTCTCGGGTTGGAGGATCGGGCGGCCCGGTACCTGGAGGAGTCCGCCGCCCTTGCGGAGACGCGCCTGGCCCACTCCGACGCTGCGGAGTTCTTCGAACGGGCCGCGGCGCTCACTCCTGTCGGGCGGGACCGCGACCAGCTCCTTGTCCGGGCCACACGGTCGCACACCACCGCCGGGCACTACCGTCGGGCGCAGGCCCTGGTGCAGGCTGTGGCCACCGCCGGACACCCCGAGGTCCGCCTCGAGGCGGCGGTCTCCTACGAGGAAGCAAGCTTCATCGGTGTCAGGGCCGGGCGAGCCGTTGAGGTTCTCGGCGCGGTCCTGCACGACTCTGCACTGGCCGAGTCCGACCCGCTGCGGGTCCTCGCTGAGGCGGCCTACGGGCGGGCGCTGGTCCTCGCCGGCCGCACGTCCGAGGGTTACGCCGAGCTGGATAGGGCCGTGGTGCGCGCCCGGGCCATTGCCGACGAGCGTCTGCTGCTGGCCGTGCTGACCCGATCTCACCTTGATCATCAAACTAGCCTCCGATGGCGGCTTTGACCGGATGCGCCGCCAGCGGGACATCGCCGATGAAGTGACGACGCTTGCACGCCGGCGCGGCGAACTCCGACCGCTTGGTTTCGCCTTTCAGACGCGGGCCTTTGCTGCCTACATCCTGGGTGACCCGGTCGAGCTGGACACAGCTCTGGAGGAGGTTGTGCAAACCGGCCGGGTCGCTCAGGAGCCGCTGTTCCGCTGGCGAGGGATTTTGCTGATGACTACCCGCCGCCTCCTTCGGGGCGAGCTTGCCGCCGCCCGCACCTCAATGGCCGACGCGCGCCGCCTCGGTTCGACCCTGGATCTGGTGGACGACGCCGAGGGCGCCTGGAGCCTGCAGTCCTACATGATCCGGCGTGAGACCGGGGAGCTGGAGTTCGCCCGGCCGACGCTGGTGGCCGGCGACCTCCCACCCAACACCTGGATCCCGGCGTTGCTCGCGTTGTGCACCGAGCTGGGCATGGCCGAACGGGCCCGGGCCTTGCTGCACCGGAGCGTCGGGCAAGGACTGTCGGGCATGCGGGACTCCGCGACCTGGCCGGCCGCATTGTCCTTCCTCATCGACGCGACGGTCACCCTGGGGGACCGGCGTTGCGCAGAGATCCTGCTTCCCGAAGCGGAATTCTTCACCGGCCTCAACCTGATGTCGTCGGAGTTCCTCGCCGCCTTCGGTAGCGCTCATCGGGCGTTGGCCGGTCTGACCGCGGTTCTGGGCCGGCCGGGCGTCGAGGACCACTTCGCCGCGGCCCTGGAGATGGACACCCGAATGAGATCGACCCTGCACGTCGCCACGACGCGCGCGGAATGGGCAGCGTGGCTGCGGCAGACGCACGCCCCGCCGGCGCGGGTGGAGGAACAGGCGGGACACGCCCGCGACCTGGCCGATCGGTACGGCCTGGTCCGCGTACGTCGGATCCTGAGCGCGAGCGCCGCACACCCGTCCGGTCTCACCGCAGACTCGGACGGACTGACCGCCCGCGAGCTCGAGGTGCTGCGGTTGATCGGCCGCGGCCGGAGCAACCGCGAGATCGCGGCGGACCTGTTCATCAGCGAGCACACCGCCGCGAACCACGTCCGCAGCATCCTGATGAAGACCCAGTCGGCCAACCGCACTGCCGCAGCCCGCTATGCGATGCGTCACGGGCTGCTCGAGGAAAGCTCAGACGACGGCCACCCGCGACCCGTCCGGTAGCACGCGGGCGGTGACCTCGGTGATGACGTCGGCCGGCAGACCGGCTCGAGCAGCGGCCCGCAGGATCGCCTCGGCCGACTCCGCCTCGTAAAGGCAGTAGGTCTTGCGTTTGTCCGCCGAGAGGAAGGACATCAACCAGCGCACGTCCTCCTCGGCGTTGACCTCGTTGATCTCGCGGATGTCCTCCGCGCTGGGGTCGAGTTGCTCGGCGAAGCGGCGTTCGATTATGAAGACGGGCACGGTTTCTCCTTCGCTCAATAACCAAGCGTAGGCCTGTCTGAGGCGGCGCGCCTGACCAATTCTGACTAGTTTCGCCCTCTGGCAGAACGGGCGGATTTGGTCATGCGCGCGGGTGGCCTGGATTTCTAACGTCAAGAGGTCAGCTAACCGAACCCAAAGGAACCCATCATGACCTCACCAATTCTCCGCCGCGGTACCGCTGCCGCGGTGGTCGTCCTGGCCGCGCTTGCCGGAGGCATGCTACCGACCGCGAACGCGACCCCAACCGTGGGCGATGCAGGTGGCGCGCCACCACGAATGCCCAACGCCGTCCAGCGATGGAATGACACCGCCGGCAGCGTGGCTTTGGCCTCCTGCATCTCGCCCGGCCATGACCCCCTCCACGAGTCACGCATGTATGCGATGAGCTCGCTGGCCGCGCACGATGCTCTCAACGCCATCGACCGGCGCTACGAGTCGTATGCCCTGCGCGGAGTTCAGGAGCGAGAAGCCTCGGTGGTCGCCGCAGTCGCGGCTGCTTCCCGTACCACGCTCACAGCGGCTGTGACGGAGCTGCCGGACATGTTCGCTGAATGTCGATCCGCGGGGCTCTCGGCGATCGAGCAGGCGTACGCCGCCGAACTCGCCCGCGTTCCTGACGGTCATGCCAAGGATGGCGGCGTGAGTGTCGGCACCGCCGCGGCGAGGGCCGTCATCCAGTCCCGTGCCGGCGACGGCTCGGACACCCCGATGATCGTCGAGAACTATCCCCAGGGCACCGAGCCCGGGGAGTGGCGCTTCACCCCGGACCGTCCGTTCGCGTTCGCTCCCGGGTGGGGCGATGTGCGCCCCTTCGCCCTGAAGGGCACCGCCGGCTTCAAGATTGAGCCGCCCTACGGCCTCGGCAGCGCGGCCTACGCCCGCGATCTCGCCGAGGTCAAGACGTTCGGCGGCGACAGCGTGGGGACCCCGAGCGCTCGCACCGCGGATCAGACCGAGGTGGCGCGCTTCTGGATTGAGAGCAGCCCGTTGCAGTGGAACCGGATTGCGCGCAGCGTGGCGCAGAGCCGGAGTATGAATTCCTGGGCCTCTGCGCGGCTGTTCGCCCTGCTCAACATGTCGCTTGCCGACGGCTATATCGCCTCGTTTTCGGCGAAATACGGGAATCCCTTCTGGCGGCCGGTGACCGCGATCCGCGAGGCGGCGACCGACGGCAACCCGGCAACCACGGCGGACCCGAACTGGACTCCGCTCGACACGACGCCGCCGATCCCCGACCACGACTCGGCACACTCCGTGCAGGGCGCGGCGGCAGCAACCGTCATGGCCCGCGTCTTCGGCACAAACCGGGTCTCCTTCCGGACCTGCAGCCTGACCCTCCCCGACGGGCAGCAGTGCGACGACGGGTCGCCGACGCTCCGCTCCTACGGCGGCTTCTGGCAGGCAGCCCGCGAGAACGCCGACTCCCGAGTCTGGGTCGGATACCACTTCCGGCACGCGTCCGAGGTCGGCCTCGACCACGGCCGCACAGTTGCCAGGCTCGTCATGGACGGGCAATTACAGCCCGTGCACTAATTACCGCACCGCGGGCCGGGACATGCCCGGCCCGCGGACGGGCGTCTAGCGGTTGTCAATAATGACGACGTGCTTGGACTCAGCGGGTGAGTCGCGCCACCGAGAGCAACGACGAGGCATTCAGCGCACGGGGCACGGGGGTGCCTTATATGGTTCGTCCGCGGGCTGATGCAGCGCCATGGCGACCGGGTCGCGGGCCTTTCTGCTATCTCCCGGGGTCGCATCCGGCGCTCGAGAAGAGGCAGGACTACCCGCGGTCTTCGCCGAGGACCCGCAATTCGACGCCGAGCCCGCTCAAACGGAGCGGGGTGTGGTGGACCTCATCCGCGTCCGCACTTTGGAGGTACTCGACGTCCTCCGGCCCAGGCCATACCAGGCTAGTTCGCCGACTGGGCTGTTCTTTGGCGGGTGCCTACGGCGAAGGTCAGGCACCACATGACATCATTCGTGGTGCGAAATGGGGTTGAGTGCAGGTGCTGGACGTGGCTAGAGGGGGCGACACCGCAACGCCTGTCGCCTGAATCGCTCTTCGAGTCCGCCCGTCATGCGGCGCCTCTGAACCCCGGCGGGTTCGAGCCAGTGTCACGGCCACAGGGCGATGGTGAGGACGGCCGCCGCGAGGACGAACAAGGCGAGTGCTATCGGGACGGACCGCTTGATTGTCCCTGTGGAGAAGCGGTCGAGGATCTTGCGGAGTCGGAGATTGACCTTGTCGCCGTGCGCCATGCCCAGGGCGAGCAGGATCAGGCATGGCGTGCAGTAGACCAATGCGTAACTCCCGAGGACGAGCAGTCCGGTGGGGGTCGCGACGTCGGCGTCGACCAGGCGTTCGATGGCGATGAAGTAGGGGAACGCATTGGGCAGGTCGGCGCCGGTGACGAGGACTCCGAGAGGGGCGGCTGTCCAGGCGCCGAACCAGGAGGGTAGTTCGATCGCCTTCCGCTGCCGACTCTTCAAACGTCGCGCAGCGGCGACGGCGAGAGCGACCGCGGCGATGAGGAAGACCGCTCGCCGCAGCCACACCAGTCCCTCATTGACGGCATCAGCAGCAGCGCCGGCCCCGAGGAAGATCAGGGCGCCGAGGACGAAGACCGTGCACATGGCTCCCAGGACGAAGGCCATCGCAGAGGCGCCTGGGCGATGACGAACGGTGAGCAGGATGAGGGTGATGACAACGATGGTCGCGGGGTTGAGGGAGTCGGCGAGAGCGAGGGCCGCGATGCCGGCGAGGAGTCCGCTGCTGATCATGCGGTCGACCTCGTGCTCAACCACTGCACAATCGAGTCGACGTCCGAGGAAGCATCACCCGACAGGTTGTTGAGCAGCATCCCGTCGCCGACGAGGTGGATCACCGCGGCAGCGACTGGATCCCCGGTCTCTTCGGCGAACAGCTGCTCCCACCGGCCGGCCGCCTCGGCCGCCCTGCGCACGAGCTCGTCGGTCAGGTGGGTGGGGTCGGTGAGCAGGATGGCCATCGCCCGGTACAGGGCGGCTTCTTCACGGGAGGACGACAGGCGCAGCCACGTCTCGACCGCGTGACCGCTTTCCGCCGCGTCCGCCAGCGCCTGGTCCATCTCCTCGATCGCCTGCATCGCGACGCCCTCCGTGAGGGCTGCACGCGACCGGAAGTGGTGCATCAGGCCACCCTTCGAGACTCCGGCGTGCTGCGCGACGTCATCCAGGGACGGGATGGAGCCCGTCTGGACGGCGAGAGTTCGAGCGGTCTGCAGGATGTGCGTCCGGTTGCTCATGGTTCGAGGGTACCCGAACTACAGACCGACCGGTCGGTCTGTACTCGATGTAGCCGGCGTCCGGTGCCAAGCACTGCGGGAAGGATCTGTGGCAGCACCGCACCGGCTTCGTAAGCGGTACCCGTTGGTGGCCACCGCTCTGCGTCAGGGTCGACTGGGTGGCGGGGCTTCTGCTCGCCGGATTACTCACTGCCGGCGTTTCCATGCGTTGACAAGGGGTCGTCGCGCGAGGTCGGCGCTCCTGATGGAACGGGGACGTGCCTGACTGTCAGACGTGCGGCGCGGTGTGACCGCTGATGAGGTTCAGGTCGCGGACCGTGAATCTGTGGTGTTCCCACTGCTCGTTGAGGACGGTACCCAGACACTGCCGCACGGTGCGGCCCCGGGCGTACGGCGGCCAAACGTCGTCGTCGGGGATGGGTGCTGTCGCGGTGAGCTGCTCCGACGTGACTGATTCGAGCCATGACTCCAGCTCGGCGGCCTGCGCCCGGCGCACGGCCACCACCTCGTCGAGCCTCGGCACGAGAGAAACGTCAAGACCATGTGCCTGCCGGTAGGGCTCGAGCGACGGCCCGATGCCGATGGGGGTGAACAGGGCGGTCGAACCGAGGCAGCAGCGCCGGAACCACGAGTCGTGGACGAAGACGAGGTGGCGCAGGGTCTGCACCGCCGACCACTCGTCCTTGACACTCTGATGCTCGATGCCGGGTGTCTGGCGGATCCGGGCGATCGTCGCCTCCCAGTCGGCGTCGAGCTGTCGCCAGGCCGCACGGAGATCGGCGGGCTCGTCGGAACGCATCAGCAGCCGCACGGGATAGCGCCGGTCGAGCTCCGCGGTGACGTACTCCGTCACGTCGACGCCGTTGACGACGAGGTGAGTGACGAGGCCGTCGATCTCGACGTCCTGCATGACGACGCCGACGAACCGTGCCCCGTCGAGCTCGCACTCCCGGAACTCAGCACCCCTTAGGTCTTCCTCCACGAACCGCCGCATACCGCCTGACGCTAGGCCGCGACACCGACAACGGACAGGCCGGGCCCCAGTGGTCCGGTAGCCGCTCGACCGAAGCACGGTCTACGGCAGGGAAAACTGCGAAAGGCGAGACCACTGATTTACGGCTGCTACGCGGAGAAAGAGGTGGTGTTGTCGGTCACCGAACAATTGCATCGACCGTCGTACCCCTTCAGCTGGCACCACCAACCACATCTTGCTCGTACAGAATTCAAAGGGCTACCCAGGAGTTCTAAGCCGGCGAGGGCCCTACGAGGAGATCGGGCCGGCTAGCCATGGACATGCTCCTCGACGCTCCTGCGCCGCCCGACCACACCGTTCTTGTAAAGATGCCCATACGCAGACGTGGCTCCATTGCCGCGCCAGCGTCGCTTAACCGAACCTTCAGGTTGCTTCCGAGCCGAGCTCCCAGAGGTCTCCTCCTGGCCCCCGTCGCACAGGTCACGGCAGCGCTGCAATCGTGCGTAGAAGCTCTCGAGCAGTTCGGCGTCCAGCTTGCCGGCGGGGAGGTCGCCGAGCACCGGCCCGATGTACATCCGCACCAGGTCCTCGTACCGGTCACGCGTGGTGTCCTCGAGCTTCGCGATCTCCAGCCAGCGGCTGATGGCCTGGCCGAGCGTGATGTCGGTCTTCGGGTGGCGGTTCTGGTCAACCTGGCCCTGCAGCCTCGTCAGCGCTACCTCGGCCGCGCCGTACGTCTTCAGGGTCTCGCGAATGTACCGGGGCTTCTTGGTCAGCGGGTCGGTTCCGGCGTAGACGATGACCTGAAAGCTGCCGGACGGCAGCTCTCGGATGTGCCCACGTGGACGCCGGCGCTTCGCGGCTCCCATGCAATGAGCCTACGGCTTTCTATTGCATGACTTATTGCATGCGGCGGACCGATGTGGCTGCGAGGGCAGGCGTCATGCCTAATGGGACTGCAGCAGCGTCTCGTTGAGGCATTCTGTTGCCCGAGCCCGCTGCCGGTGAGCACTCTTGATTTGCCTGGCCTGTTGAGGTCTATGACTAGATCGTGCCCCGGCGGTTGGTGAGGGGGCCGGTAGTGCTGGTGGGATGTCGTGCCGTTGAGCACTGATCCATTAGGTCGTAGCAGGTCCTCCCTTGGCTCGAGGGTGTTGGTCAACGAGTGAGGAGGCGGGGTGCTGTTTCTCGGCGATGACTGGGCTGAGGCCCATCACGATATTGAGATCGAAGACGATTCCGGCAGGGTCGTGGCGCGGAAGCGGTTGGCGGAGGGGATGGCTGGGATCACGGCCCTGCACGAGCTGGTGGCGGAGCACCTGGACCCGGCGGCCGAGCCTGACCAGGTGCTGGTGGGCATTGAGACCGAGCGGGGACCGTGGGTGCAGGCGCTGTTGGCGGCCGGCTACGTGGTGTATGCGGTCAACCCGATGCAGGTGGCCCGCTACCGGGAGCGGCACTCCACCTCGGGGGCGAAGTCCGACGCCGCGGATGCGCACGTGCTGGCCGAGATCGTCCGGCTGGACCGGGCTCATCACCGCCCGATCGCCGGGGATTCGGAGATCGCCGAGCACGTCAAGGTCGCCGCCCGAGCGCATCAGACGATGATCTGGTCGCGGGTGCGGCAGGTGAACGCGTTGCGGTCGCTGCTGCGGGAGTACTACCCGGCCGCGCTGGCCGCGTTTGGCACTGACCTCGCCGATCGGGATGCGTTGGCGGTACTGGCAGCTGCGCCGAGCCCGGATCAGGGCCGTCGGCTGTCCCAGAACCGGATCGAGACGCTGCTCCGCAGGGCCGGCCGGCAGCGCAACGTCACGGCTGCGGCGCTGCGGATCCGCGCCGCCTTGCAGTCAGAGCAGCTGTCGGCCCGACCCGGGGTCGTCCCTGCCTACACCGCCAGCGCTGCGGCGCTGGTCGCGGTGTTGATCGAGATGGTGAAACAGACCGAGGTGTTGGCCGGGCAGGTGGAGCAGGGTTTTGGCCAACACCCGGACGCTGAGATCTACCGAAGCCAGCCCGGCCTCGGACCGATCCTTGGCGCCCGGGTGCTGGCCGAGTTCGGCGACGACCCCGACCGCTACGCCGACGCCAAAGCGCGGAAGAACTACTCCGGCATGTCCCCGATCACCAAGGCCTCCGGCAGCAAGCGGGTCGTGCTGGCCCGCTACGCCCGGAACCGACGGCTCGGCGACGCGTTGTTCCTCCAGGCCTACTCCGCGCTGCGGGTCTCGCCTGGTGCCCGAGCCTTCTACGACCAGCAGCGGGCCCGCGGCGCCACCCACTACCAAGCCCTCCGCGCCTTGGCGAACCGGCTGGTCGGCATCCTCCACGGCTGCCTGCGACATCACGCCCTCTATGACGAGACCCGAGCCTGGCACACCACAGAGGAGAAACTGCCCACCGCAGCTTGACCGCATACGGTCGTGGGATGTCTAGTCAGCAGACTGAGGGTGACCGGGAGGACACCGGGCCACAGCGACATCTGCCGCTGCAGATCAGCCGGCATGCCAGCGCACGAGCCCGGGCAAACTACTTGTGCGCTGGTGGGACCGGGGAGTCTCGCAACTCACAGGGTCTGCGACCGCATAAGCAACGCGAGAGAGGGCCCGCTTGCACGGGCCCTCTCGGCGTATCACTTCCCCAGGTTTACGGATCCCGGAAGATCCAGAGCCCGGAGTCGCGGTCGCTGGCGAGGATGATCGTCTCACCGTCACGGACGAAGGTTTCGACTCCCCAGAAGTTGTTGCCCTCTGGATCGAGGTATCCGCCCACCTCGACCAGCTCGCAGGTCGACGTGTCGGCCGGAT
>OCZS010000805.1_pt1 | contig 10666 bp, 10 predicted proteins | sample 1539071 | NCBI WGS metagenome assembly OCZS01 (sample SAMEA3113584, study PRJEB22503) | soil metagenome | reverse complement strand
CCACCCGGCCGCGTCCTCCCTTCGGAGCAGCCCGACGAGACGGCCGTGGAGGTGGTGATCGGCGAGTTCGGCAGGTCGTGGTGGACCATGTAATGGGGCCAGCTCCCTCGATCGGGACATGGGGCTGGAACGTGCTGGGGCTGGCTCCCACATCTCATTTCGCTGTGATGGATCAGCCCCGACCAGGTCGGGGGGTGTAGGTGATATGAGTGGTACACAGCCGATCCGGCGCATCAGCGCTGAGAGCGGCTCGACGATACTTCCGCGCAACCGCGCGAGCCGCTCCGGTCGGTTCGTCTGCAGATATCGACCCGCTGTCCGGTGCCAGGAGCTGGCAGGATGATCGCCTGCGGCGGCCATGCTCGGCCCACGTGAATCGCGCTTCAGCGCACACCGCCAAGGACTATCCTCTGTGACCAGCAAGAGCGTGGCTCGAGGGAGGTTGTGATCCTCCCAGATCGCGAGGAGCGAACCGTCGACGGCGAGGTGAACTGATGAGCGCTCAGGCGTCGCGCTTACCGGTGATCTACTTCGGACATGGCAACCCGATGAACGCGATCCTGGACAACGCCTGCACCAAGGCTTGGCGGTCGATCGGCGCCTCGATCCCCAAGCCTCGCGCGATCCTGTGCGTGTCCGCGCACTGGTATGTCTCGGACACGCGGGTCACCTCGATGGAGCGACCCCGCACGATCCACGATTTCGGTGGATTTCCCCGCGAGCTCTACCAGGTCCAGTATCCGGCCCCGGGCGACCCTTCCCTCGCCGCGCGGGTCGCGGAGCTGCTGCGACCCACGGTGACGACCCTTGACGACCGCTCCTGGGGCCTCGATCACGGAACCTGGTCCGTGCTCACGCATGTGTTCCCCGAGGCCGACGTTCCGGTCATACAGCTGAGCATCGACGAGACGCAGCCGGCGGCGTTCCACTACCAGCTCGGCGGCCGACTCGCACCGCTTCGCGACGAGGGCGTGCTGGTGATCGGGAGCGGTAACCTCGTGCACAACCTCCACGCGTACGCATGGGGCGCACATTCAGTGGAGCCGTTCGACTGGGCCGTACGGTTCGAGATGCAGGCGCGTCGGCTGCTCGTCGCGCACGATCACGCGCCACTTATCGACTACGAGAGCCTGGGGCCTGATGCGCACCTCGCCGTGCCCACGCCCGACCACTACCTCCCGCTCCTGTACGTCATCGCCGGTTGCCGCGGCGACGATGAGATCAGCTTCCCGGTGGAGGGTATCGACGGCGGCTCCGTCTCAATGCTTGCCGTCAGGGTCGGGTGACCTCCCGTGGGCAGCGGGAGATCGTCGAGACCACGGGGATCACCGTCCGCTGCGGTACCACCATCGCCGCCTGCCGTCGGGAGGGCGACGACGGCCGGTTACGGTCTTGTTGCAGGACGGCTCCACCCTCCACGGCGATGAGCTGCTGGTCGCCGCCGGGCGGCGGCCACGCACCGACGACCTTGGCCTGGAAACGGTCGGCCTCCAACCCGGCGGCTACGTCGAGGTCGACGACCAGCTCCGCGCCAGCGGCGTGCCGGGAGGCTGGCTGTACGCGGTCGGGGATGCCAACGGGCGGGCGCTCTTCACCCACCAGGGCAAGTACCGCTGACAGCGCCGTCGGGGGTGGACCACCACGACCTCTGCGCCCAGTGCGTACAGCGCCCAGGTTCCCCGCTCGGAGCGGGCCGAGGTCGTGGGCGTGCCGAGCGGCAGGTCGACCAGGCGGAACGACGGGGCAATCCGGACCTTGAGCAGGGCGATGGGTCGGTCACCCTCCTAGCGAATCTTGGCCGGTGCGTAGCGAACGAACACCACTCTTCTCCCTTCTCCATCAGGTAGTACGGCGGTCCTCGGCCGGCGACGCCGGGAACCGGCGGGTGGCGAGGATGCGGCATTGGTAGCGACCGGCGGGTGCCTGGACCTCGACCTGCTCGCCGACGCGGCGGCCGAGCACCGCCTGGGCCAGCGGTGACTCGACCGAGATGCGCAGCTGGTCCAGCGGGGCCTCGACCGGGTCGACGAGCAGGAACCGCTCGGTCTCGTCGGCGGCGAACTCGACCAGGACCTCGTCGCCGAGCTCGACGACACCGGGCTGCTCGGGCGGCAGCTCCTCGGTGGTGATGGCCTGGGCAAGGATCTCGTTGAGACGGGCCAGCTCGGCGGCCCCTCGCGCGTAGGTATCGTCGCTCCACCCGGCCTGGTCGGGTTCGGCGGCCAGCCAGGCGACCCGCTCCAGCAGCCATCGCTGGCCGTCCGGGGTCAGCACCGGGGCCGTGGTGGGGCTGGCGGCGTCGTGGTCTGCGGTGCGCGCCATGGATACCTCCTTGGAGGCTGGTAGGGAGCTGCGCTCGCAACAGGAGCCGGATAGGACCTGCGGTCACGACCGGCTACTTGCCTATGGCAATGCCCGGGTCGCGCCAGCATTCAAGTTAATAGTACTACTTCATGTATCTACTTCAAGTTAAGCTATACTTGATGTAGCCGGCAGCCCAAGCCAGGAACCAGGCCCAGAGCTATGGCACCAGATCGCTCCCGGCTCTCAGGCCGCGTAGCGAGGCAGTACCGGCCGCGGAGCAAGCAACACTCCAGCTCCATACAGGCGAAAGTCGCATCGAGGGAGGACTGATGAAGAGCCTGGTACGAGACGTGATGACCACCAAGGTCGAGACAGTCGAGCCCTGGGCCCCGTTCACCGAGACCGTCACCCGAGATCGCGCCGTCCACGGCGTGGAGGGCGTGGTCCGGGTCGAGGACCGGCTCACCTTCGACGTCGACGACCACGACCTCGGGATGCCGATGACCTTGCCGTGGATGGGCCCACGAGCGCTCCAGCAAGGGGATGGCATACGACGCTGACGCCAGCGAGGACTCATGACTCCCGATGAACTGAGGGCGTGACAACACCTGCAAGCGGCGCAGGAGATCAGCGAAGGAACGGAGGAAACCTGTGTTTGAGTTCCTCGGCGTCGCCGGAATCGCGATCTCGATGCTGGCCTATCTGCCCCAAGTCGTCCACCTCGCGAGGGAACACTGCTCCGCGGGCGTCAGCCGCCGCGCATGGGCAATGTGGTTGGTGAGCAGCCTGCTCGTCGGCACCCTTGCCGTCCATCGCGGGGACCTGGTGTTCATCCTGCTCCAGATCAGCAGTCTGATGTCGGCCGCCATCATCCTGATGCTGGCGCAGAGATACCGCGGGATGGTGTGCGAAGTTCACGCGCTCCGCCCCCTGCCGGGCCAGCCCGACCGTCCGCGAGCGCTCCGAGGCGAGGCAACGTCGTTACCGGCAACGACAAGGCCTGCACGTTGATGTTGTGCGACAACTCCTAGAACACGCGACACCGAGGCGGTGATCTGAGATGCCAACTGTCGCCATCAACGGGCTGGGACGGATCGGCCGCGCGGCCCTGAAGATCCTGCTCGACTCCGAGGGGCTCGAGGTCGCCGCGGTCAACGACATCGCCGCCGCCGACAACCTCGCCTACCTGCTCAGGTACGACACCGTCTACGGGCGCTACCACCGCCAGGTCAGCGCCGAGGACGGGGCGCTGGTGGTGGACGACCGGCGGATCCCGGTGTTCGCCGAGCGCGACCCGAGCGCCCTGCCCTGGGGCGACCTCGGTGTCGACCTGGTGCTGGAGTGCCCCAAGGGACGCTTCGATCAAGGAGTTGGGCGTCAACGGCCCGACCGGAACGGCATTCGGGACGTCGGCGGCGGGTCGGGGCCGTGGAGCTCTCCGCGGTCTTTCCGCACCGCGTCGGCGGCCTGCTCGGGGTCGACACCGCAGAACACCATGACATCGGTGGCGACCATCTGAATGCCAACGCTCGCTGCGAGTGCTGCTTGGGACTGCGGGGCGCTGTCGGCGGCCCGGCGGGCGATGGCCAGTGCGCGATCCGCCGCCCGCTGGCGGGTCGGACGATCCCCGGGCTTCTCGGCGAGGTCGGCGACCGCACCGGCCAGTTCCCGCACGCTCGGGGCAAGCCTCCGGCGATCGGCCGCATTCATGGCCGGCGTGGTGCGTGTGAGCTTCAGGCAGCTGCCGCCGAGGAGGTCAAGGTGACCGGCGTTCTCACGGTCGCGCACCACCGGCGCCATCCGCATTCGCCATGCCAGGGAGTGGCGGACGACCCGCGTGCTGGCTCGCCTCATGCGGCTCACCTCGGCCAGGCGGTCGCGAAGGTCACGCATGAGCAAACAGCCGATTTGCTGCGGCAACGGCCCTTCGCCGAGACGCCCACCTCGGATGTGCGGTGGCGTGGGAGGCTCGAGCTGCCCGCGTTTGCTGCGACTTCGCGACGAGTTCGCTGCGGTTGGCAGGTTGTACACCCGCCCACGTTCTCCGACTTCGAGGTCGAGCAGGGCGGCATCGGGGCGCAGGTTGTACAAGTCCACCGACTCTCTCCTTCCCTGGTCTTGCCGAACGCGCCGCGGGTGACGCGGGAAGTATTTCGCGGAGAGGGTGTTGATCGGTGCTGTCGACTCGCCGGTCAGCCGATTGATCAGCCAGTCGGCGGCCTCGCAGATCCGCGTCGATCACGACCAGGATCGGGCCGCGCACCACCCCGTCGAGGGCCTTGATCAGGTGCGGCTGGCCCTCCGACTCGGCCAGCGCCGCCCGCCCTGGGCGCTCAGGTCACGGTGGAGGGAGCGGCCTGCGGCATTGTTCCCTCGAGGGCGACCTGGGCGGGCGTGCCAGCCGTCAGCTGCACCGGCTTGCCGCTCACGATGACCTCCTCGGTCCCGCCGTCGGGGCCGCCGAGTCGTAGCGTGACGTGCTCGTGGTCGACGGCGACGTGGATCGGGCGGCCGCGCCAGCGGAGGCGGAAGCGGATGCCTTCCCAGTCGTCGGGCAACCACGGATTGAGGGCCACCCGGCCGCCGAGGATGCGCAGCCCACCGAACCCGTTGACGAGGATCTGCCAGGTCCCGCCCGCGGAGGCGATGTGCATGCCCTCGTCGGTGTTGCCCTGGTTGTCGCTGAGGTCCACATAGGCCGAGCGCTCGAAATACTGGACCGCCCGAGTAGTGTCGCCGACCTCGATACCCATGATCGCGTGGATCGAGGGGCTCAACGACGACTTGTGCAGCGTCCGGGCCTCGTAGTAGTCGAAGTTCGCCCGTTTGATCTCGGCGTCGAACTCGTCCGGAAGCAGGTACATCAGCATGACGACGTCGGGCTGCTTGAGCAGCTGGGTGGTCTCGCAGTTGAAGTGGTGGTAGCCCTTCGGGTAGCGCGGCATGTTGTTCTCGTCCCACTCGGTGATGGGAACGTCGTCGCGCTCGAAGTAGCCGGTGAACTGCTCGATGACTCCTTCTCTGAACCGGGCGCCGACGAGCCCGTCGGCGACCTCCTGCCAGCGATCGCGTTCCTTCGGCTCGAGGCCGATCTTCGACCCGAGCGCGGCGAACGCCTCTGGATGCTGGTCACGCAGCTCGTCGAACAGGTTCACCGCCTGGGTGAGGTGCCACTGCGCGAGCCGGTTGGTGAAGGCGTTGTTGTCGATGTGGGAGTGGAACTCGTCCGGCCCCATGACCTGGCGGAGCTCATACCCCTCGCCGCCGACCGCCGGTTCGACGCGGTCCACCCAGAAGCGGCTGGTCTCGAAGAGGATCTCCGCGCCGACATCACGCAGGAACGCGGTGTCCCCGGTCGCCTCGACATAGCGGAAGATCCCGTAGGCGACGTCGGCCGACACATGGATCTCCTCCTCACGTGTCCAGAACCGGTTGGCGCCGTCGGCGGTGAACTTGGGACACTCCTCCCGACCGGTGTCCGCGGACTCCCAGGCATAGCGCGCGCCCCCGGTGCCGTACTCGCGGGCGTTCACCCGCGCGCCGTCCAGGGTGTGGTGGCGGTAGCGCAGTAGCGCATTGGCGGTGTCCGGCTGGGTGAGGATGAAGAACGGGAGCATGAAGATCTCGGTGTCCCAGAACACGTGACCCCGGTAGCGCTCCCCCGCCAGTGCGTTCGCCCCGATGTTGACCGTCGGGTCGTCCGGATTAGCGGCGATCAGCAGGTGGTAGATGCAGAACCGCAGTGCGCGGGTGTACCTGGTGTTGCCCACGACCTCGCAGTCACAGTCCTCCCACAGGCGCTGCCACACCGCGCGGCTCTCCGCGACAACCGTGTCGAACCCGCCCGCCCTGCGGTGCTCCGCGAGCACGGCGTGGCAACGGTCATGCAGGGTCCCGGTGGCGGCGCGGTCCGGGTCGCGGGAGGTGCTGATGACGACGAGCTTGTCCATCCGCAGGGTCTCGCCCGGCGCGCCGACGTGCACGGTCTCCTCGGTGACCCGCTCACTGCGCTGCCGCACCGACCTATGCTGCGGGGGCGGGTCGAAGCTCGTCGCGGCCGCGAACGCCAGGTCGACGCCGCTGTCGATCGTGCGCATCTCCAGGTAGAGCGCACCGTCAGCGGACCGGGACGACTCCTGCAGGTGCTTGGCGCGAGCCCATTTCTCCCACCTGGTCTCCGGAGGGAACGCTGTTCCCTCCGGATAGAGCGGCAGCCGTTCCAGGTTCCGACGGTCCCCGTTGATCCCGCTCTCGACCCGAATCTCCGCCGAGTGGTTCTCCGGGGTGACCTCCAGCCGCAGCCCGCAGACCCTGCGGTCGGCCATGCTCGCGCAGCGCACCGTCTTCAGCCGTGTGCGGCGGCCCTCGGCATCCTCGAAGACCGTGCTCCGCGTCAGGAGGCCGTCACGCAGATCCAGGAGGCGGTGATGGGCGACGACGGTGCAGGTGTCGACGTCGAGGCGGACCCCGCCGACGAAGACGGTGGTGTCCACCCAGTCCGGGACGTTGACCAGGTCGATCACCGGGACGTCGTGGCCGTCGTAGACGCCGTTGAGGAACGTTCCCGACAGCTGCCCTTGGTGGCCCTCCTCCAGGCTTGCCCGGGTGCCGAGCCGGCCGTTCCCGACCGTGAACAGGGTCTCGTAGAAGTTCGCCCGCTCCGGGTCGAACCCCGACTCCTCCACCACCCACACGTCGGTGGGCATCTCGGATCGATCGCTCACGTTGACCTCACCTCGGTGTCGTGGTGCGGGGAGGAAAAGTGCGATGTCAGTCCTCGAAGGCGGTGCCGTAGGTGTCGGCGAGCTGCTTGTTGGTCTGCGGCAACGAGAGGTAGACATCGAGCGTCGAGCCGGTGCAGCGCTGCGCGCCCATCGCGTTGCCGTACTGCGCGGCCCGCACGATGTCGGCGTCCTGCAGGTAGCCGAACGCCAACCCAGCGGCGAACGAGTCGCCGGCGCCCGTCGTGTCCACCACATGCTCGATCGGGATCCGCGGCACGATCCGCTCGGCGAGATCGCCGTTCTCGTCCAGCCAGTACGCGGCGCAGCCGCGCTCATCCAAGGTGACGCAGACCGCCGTCACCCCGTGACCCAGGCAGTGCGCGGCGAACTCGGGAAGCGCCTCCGTTGCGATGGGCGCGCCGGCGTCGTGGTGCTCGAGCGCGATCTTCGACGGAAACCAGCTGCACCCGGCCTCCTCGAGGTTCATCTTCAGGAGGTCGATGTGCGGTAGCCACGAATCCCGCTCCACCCACAGCCGCCGCCGGCGCTCCCCGCCGATGACCAACGTGCTGGTGGGGCCATGCGCGTCGAGCAGGATCGTGCCCGCGCTGTGCTCCTTGATGTAGGCCAAGGTCGCCTGCCCGACCTCGTAATCCGTGATGGGCACGCAGACGAACGCGTCGGCGTGCAGCACGAACTCGACGTCCGCCGGCGTGATCGGGTCCATGAACCCGATCTGCTGCTCGATGCGGGTGTTCTGGTCGACATAGCTCAACTCGACGACCGCCCCGTGATCGCTCGCCGACCGCACGCCGGTGAGGTCGACATTGGGGAAGGCCGACAGCAGTTCCTTGATCGGCTCCTCGTCCTCCCGCCGGACGTGGACGATCGGGTAGATCCGGTCGTCGGCGTCGAGCAGTGCCGACAACGCGGCGACGGTGTAGAGGGAGCAGCCGTACTTCTCGAAGACCTCACCACGATGGGTGATGATGCGATCACGCGGGATGGGCCCGAGTACCGCGACGCTACGGCTAGCAGACACGACCACCCTCCAGACTTCTCGACCAGGATATCGGACCCCGAGCAGCTCGACGTGGGCATCGAGCACCCCGGTGCGCCCATCGCGTCTCCCCGTGGGGCCCAGCACTCGCGCGTCCGGCCGGGCGCTCTAGGCGGGGATGACGCTGCAATCCAACTCAGCCTGGATCCACCGAGCGCATATGTGGCATGACGCGTTAACGCTGCTCAGAGACCCCTTCTTGCCACTCGGGCTTGCCCCCATTGGGTGAAGCTCCATCCCGCCTCAGATGGCCCGCTCGCCTGCGGCGATCCCATCGAGTTCACGATGCTTCGTGGATCCAGGCTGAACCGGGCGTCGACGCGTCCCGAAACGGGTCGGCCGACGCGGCCGCCACCGGCGACGAGCCGAGCGCAGCATCGCCGCGGTTGACGCCCGCGGATCGGGGGCGACACAGTTACGCCAACGGGTTGTCCTCGACGGCGTGGGCGAGAGAGGGAATCGTGGTTCGCATCGGTCGCATAATCATCGGCAGCCTTCTCGTCGTCACCTCGTTAGGGGTGACAGCAGCCGGCCCCGCCAGCGCAGTCACGGCCGTCCCCGAGGTGACCGGGCCCCTGCCCGTGTCGGCGGGCTCCTACCCCTTCGGCGCGGCCGACCACCAGCTGGTGCCGCAAGACCTGGCCCGCGACGGGTACGTCGAGGAGGAGTTCCTGGTGAGCGGGTCGGCCAACGTCTACTCGTGGCCGGCACCCGGACCTGCCGTCGTCCGCACCCCGGCCGCGCCGTACACCACCCGGGTCCTCGTGCGACGCCCGGCCCGGGCAAGCCACTTCAGCGGCAACGTCGTGGTCGAGATGCTCAACCCGTCCAACCTGTTCGATCTCAACATCGGCTGGGCGATGATGCACCGTCAGCTCATCGACAACGGCGACGCGTGGGTGGGGATCACGGTCAAGCCGGTGTCGGTGGTCGCCCTCCAGACCTTCGACCCGGTGCGCTACGGGGATCTGTCGATGGCCAACCCGCTGGCGCTCGACGACCCGCGCAATTGCGCAGAACCCATCACCGTGATCCGGGGCGACAGCTCCCGGACGACCGAGAACGGGTTGGTGTGGGACATCTACACCCAGGTCGGTGCGTGGCTCCGCAGCGCCGACCCAACGAATCCGCTGACCTACCAGGGCCGGCGGTCGCCCGAGTACCTGTACGGCTTCGGGTACTCGCAGACCGGCGGCTACCTGTACAACTACATCAACGGCATCCAGCCGCTGGTCGTCCAGGCCGACGGGCGTCCCATGTACGACGGCTACATCGTCGCCGTGGCCGGAGGGGCGTTCGTCGGCGCGGTGGCCATGAACCAGTGCGAGCCGCCACCCCCACTCGGCGACCCCCGCCGACAGTTCACGAACGTGGGGGTGCCGATCATCCACGTGATGTCGCAGTCCGACTACCTCATCGGGATCGGAGCCCGGCGACCCGACAGCGACCAACCACCCGACCAGTACCGCCACTACGAGATGGCTGGGGCCGGCCACGCCACCCCCGACGAGCTCTACTACTCGGCCGCCCCAGACGACATCGTGCGCGCCGGCCGGGCCGTCCCACCCCAAGCGTGCAACGAGGGGCCCCGCAGTCGGTTCCCGAGCAGCATCTTCTTCGACGCCATCCTGGCCAACCTCGACCTCTGGGTGCGTGACGGGGTGCCGCCGCCCCGCGTCGCCCCCATCAGGGTGGTCGACGGCGTTCCCGTCGTCGACGAGTTCGGCAACGTCGTAGGTGGCTTGCGGTCGCCGTACCTCGACGTGCCGACCAGCACCTGGTTCGGCAGCGCCACCGGGGCGTCGTTCTGCTTCATCGCCGGCTGGGAACGGCCCTTTACCCAGGACGTGCTCGATCGCCTCTATCCCAGCCACGGCGCGTACGTCCGCCGGGTCACGGCGAGCGTCCACCAACTGGTCGACCAGCGGATCATCACGGCCGACGACGGCCGGCGACTGATTCACGAGGCCGCCCGGGCCGACGTGCCATGACCGCATAGCGGGCAATCCCGGCCGGCGCGTACCAGTCGTGACGGCACTGTTGCATTGAGCGATCACCCCGTGCGACTGGCTCCACTTCGCTGCCAAAGACGACAGATCATCGGCGCGGTCGAGTGGTTCGACCCCTTTCTTAGCGCCCTTCCATAAGGAGAGCCTCCACGTTGCTGGGCTTCCCCGGCACATTCCGGCTCAGCCTGGTTCCACCGATTGGGTGGTCGCTTGAGGCTGGTCGGACTGTGAAAAGGACCTCCTGACCTGGGAGGATGGCGGTTGCGAAGCCAGCCATTCACCACGAGCCGGAGGCACCTTTTCGATGCGATCCTCCCATGTCGTGCTGGACCAGGTCGATATCACCTTCGACGTTCCGCGGGCCATCGCCCATGCTGGCCTAGTGCTGCCCGCCACCCTGGCCGAGCGGCTGGGGATCGAGGAGACCACTGACCAGCTCGTCGACCTCGGTGACCGCACCGGCGCGGCGCGCCCCGGCCGCAAGCTGCTAACGCTGGTGCATGCCATGGTCGCCGGTGGCGACTGCATCGACGACGTAGAGCTGCTGCGCTGCGGGTCGACCGGCAGCA
>OCZS010000804.1_pt1 | contig 10676 bp, 8 predicted proteins | sample 1539071 | NCBI WGS metagenome assembly OCZS01 (sample SAMEA3113584, study PRJEB22503) | soil metagenome | reverse complement strand
GCTGCGTCCTGACGACCAGGCAATGCCTGCTGACGCCGACGCGAAATCCGAGTTTGTCAGAGGCGGAGATCGAGGCGGCCCTCGCCGCGTACCTGGGCACGCCGCGCGTGCTCTGGCTGGACACGGGCCTCGAAGGTGATCACACGGACGGTCACATTGACACCATCACGCGCTTCACCGATCCGCAGACCATTGTCACGGTGACGTGCGAGGACCGCAGCGACGCCAACTACGAGCCGACCGCGCTGAATCTGGAACGGCTGCGGGGCTTCAGCGACGATGACGGCGAGCCCTTCCACATCGTCGAGCTGCCGCTGCCCCGGATGCGCGCCGAGTTCGGCGGCGAGCGCCTTCCTCTCACCTATGCCAACTTCTACGTCGTGAACGGCGCGGTCATCGTGCCGGTGTATGGTGATGGGAACGACGCGCGCGCGCTCGACATCCTGCGCCCGCTGTTCCCCGACCGCGAGATCCTCGGGGTCATGGCACGGCACCTCATCACGGGAGGGGGCGCATTCCACTGCGTGACGCAGCAGCAGCCGGCCGGCGTCGTGACGAGAGAACCATGACCACACGCACGCTCACGGCCGCCGTCGTGCAAATGGCGATGACCGACAACGTCGAGCGAAACGTGCGGCACGCGATCGGGCTCGTGCGGCAGGCGGCGGATCGCGGCGCTCGGCTCGTGCTGCTCCCCGAGCTGTTCGAGAACCTGTACTGGTGCCAGGTGCAGCGCGAGTCGTACTTCGCCAACGCGCATCCAGTGGGCGGGCACCCGTTCCTGCCCGAGTTTCGTGCGCTCGCTCGCGAGCTGCGGCTCGTCCTACCCGTCAGCTTCTTCGAGCGGAGCGGCCAGGCCCACTACAACAGCCTCGCCATGATCGACGACACCGGGGACATCCTTGGCGTCTATCGCAAGTCCCACATCCCGGACGGCCCCGGCTACCAGGAGAAGTACTACTTCAACCCCGGCGACACAGGCTTCAAGGCCTATCCGACCGCGGCGGGAACAGTGGGTGCTGCGATCTGCTGGGATCAGTGGTACCCCGAGAGCGCTCGTGCCATGGCTCTCCAGGGCGCGGAGGTGCTGCTCTACCCGACGGCGATTGGATCCGAGCCCGAGGAAGCCGGCGCCATCGACACCTCCGTTCTGTGGCGGCGCGCAATGATCGGCCACGCCGTGTCGAACTCGTGTTTCCTGGCGGCGGCGAATCGCGTCGGCACGGAGCGCATCGAGGAGCACGAGCAGACCTACTACGGAACCAGCTTCATCGCCGATTACCAGGGCGAGATTCTCGCGGAAGCGAACCGCACGGACGAGGCCGTCCTCGTCGCGACGCTCGATCTGGACGCGGCCCGCAGCTTCCGCGCGGGGATGGGCTTTTTCAGGGATCGCCGCCCTGATTTGTACGCTCCCCTCACCACCTACGACGGGAAGACCCGGAACGGGTAATCGGACGCGGACCCTCTCGAAACACAACGGGCTGCAGACGCCGGCGCCAGCGTCTCAGCGCTCCTCCCAACTGAGGGATCGTGAGACGGCCTTCTTCCATCCCCTGAACAGGCGCTCGCGTCGCGTCGCCTCCATCGCGGGCGTGAACTCGCGATCGAGCGCCCAGTTGTCCGTCACGTCGTCGGGCCCGTCCCAATAGCCAACGGCCAGGCCGGCCAGATAGGCGGCGCCGAGTGCGGTGGTTTCGGCGACGACGGGGCGCCGGATCGGCACGTCGAGGATGTCGGCCTGGAACTGCAGCAAGGCATCGTTGGCGGCGGCACCGCCGTCCACCCGGAGGGACGAGAGCTGCAGGCCGGCCTCCCGCTGCATCAGCTCGAGGAGCTCCCTGGTCTGGTAGGCCATCGAGTCGACGGTCGCACGTGCGATATGGCCCATGCGTGTGCTGCGCGTGATGCCGATGATGAGTCCCCGCGCGTACGGATCCCAGTACGGCGCACCGAGGCCGACGAATGCCGGTACCAGGTAGATGCCGTCTGCATCGTCGACCGTGGCGGAAAGCTGCTCGACCTCGGCCGAGCTCTGGATGGCCTGGAGCCCGTCGCGCACCCATTGCACCGCGGCGCCGGCGATGAACACGGCGCCTTCGAGCGCGTAGGTCACATCACGGCCGATCCTCCAGGCGACAGTCGTGAGCAGGCCGTTGGCCGAGGGCACCGCGCGCGCACCGGTGTTGAGCAGCATGAAGCAGCCGGTGCCGTACGTGTTCTTCGCGCTGCCGGGCGCGAAGCAGGCCTGGCCGAAGAGCGCAGCCTGCTGGTCACCCGCGGCGCCGGTGATCGGGACGGCATGGCCGAGCAGCGCGGCGTCCGTGTCGCCATAGTGCTCGCTCGAGCCCTTCACCTGCGGCAGCATGGACCGCGGCACACCGAGCGCGTGCAGCAGCTCGTCATCCCACTCGAGCGTGTGGATGTTGAAGAGCAGCGTGCGACTGGCGTTGCTCACGTCGGTGACGTGGGCGCGGCCGCCGGTGAGCCGCCAGATCAGGAACGAGTCGACTGTCCCGAACAGCACATCACCGCGCTCGGCCCTGGCGCGCAGGCCAGGGATCGTGTCGAGCATGTGTTTGAGCTTTGTTCCGGAGAAGTACGGGTCGAGCACCAGCCCGGTTTTCTCCCGGACCATCGGCTCGAGACCAGCGGCCTTCAGCGCCTCGCAGATCGGCGCGCTGACGCGGCTCTGCCAGACGATCGCGTGTGCCACGGGCTTGCCGGTGACGCGGTCCCACACGATCGTCGTCTCGCGCTGGTTGGTGATGCCAATCGCGGCGATGTCCGCGGCAGCAAGCCCCGCCTTGGCGAGAGCCGCCCGCGCCACAGCCAGCTGCGAGGACCAGATAGCTTCGGGATCGTGCTCGACTTCGCCGGGACCCGGAAAGATCTGCTCGAACTCCTGTTGCGCGACCGAAACCGCCGCGCCGTCCCGGCGGAAGACAATCGCGCGGCTGGAGGTCGTTCCCTGGTCAAGCGCGAGCACGAAACGGCTCATGACAGGGCCACCTGCTGGTCGGTGCCCGCCGAAGTGCGACCCGGCGGCGGCGTGACTGGCGCTTCGGGCGGATGGTGCCTCGTAATCACCAGGTCGTACACGTACCCGCCAAGCACGCCGCCGATGCACGGTCCGACGACGGGCACCCACCACCAGCCATTACCGGCGGTGAACACGCCACTTCCCCATCCCGCCATTGCCGTGAACAGGCGCGGCGCCAGGTCGCGGGCCGGGTTGATCGCGTACCCGGCGTTGTAGCCGAAGGTGGCGCCGATGAGCACGACGAGCAGGCCGACCAGTACCGGCGTGAGCCGCTCCGGTGGGGCGAAGTTCCGGGCGTCCGACAGCGCGAAGATCACGCCCACGAGCAGTGCCGTGCCCACGATCTGATCGATGATGCCGCCCGGGAAGGCTGAGAGGAACGGCTGCGGGTAGGTTGCCCAGATCCCCGCGGTGCCAAGGGCGCCGCCGATCTGCCGCACGCCGCCATCGAAGCGGTCGAGCGCCTCGCGGTACGTGATGAATACCAGCACAGACGCCAGGAACGCACCCGCGAATTGTGCCGCGATGTAGGGGCCGACCTTGGCCCAGCTGAACCCCCGCCGCAGCGCGAGTGCCAGCGTGACCGCCGGGTTCAGGTGTGCACCCGAAATACCCGCCGACACGTAGATGCCCATGGTCACCGCGAGGCCCCAGCCAAGATTCACCGACAGATACTGACCGTTGGCGCCGCCGCCCAGCACGAACTGTGCGACCACACCGACGCCGAACACGATCAGCACGAACGTGCCGAGGAATTCGGCAGCGACCTCCCGGGCAGTACCTCGCAGCATCAGCACTCCTCCTTGTGAAGCCAAGAGACTACATCAGGGCGATTCGGAGCGTTTGAACCGTTCCGGACAGAGCTCCTCAGTCGTGGCGGAGGCCTGATGCACCGTCCTCAGCGTCTCGCCTGGGCGATGGCGGCCTCGGCCAGCGGCGCCATAATCGCATAGCCCTGTGCGTTCGGGTGCAGGTCGTCTTCGCTCAATTCGGCGCGCAGCATGCCTTTTTCATCGGCGGTCGCAGAGAAGTAGTCCAGATACACGTGCTTGCGGGCCGCCGCGTACGTCTTCAGCCACGTGTTGAGCGTGTTGATGCGCGCAGGCGGACGCCGGACGGTCTGGGGCGGAGCGCCGGGGGTGACGTGGTAGGCGCTGACCGGCAGGACGCTCGCGAGCACCATCCGTGCGCCGTTGGCCGTCGCGAGCTCCGCTATCGCGGCGATGTTGCGCTGGATGTCTTCGTCGGTCTGCGGTCCCGTGTTGCCGGCGATGTCGTTCGTGCCCGCGAGCAGGACGATCACCTTCGGCGAGAAGGCGAGGACGTCCGGCTTCATCCGCACGAGCATCTGCGGCGTCGTCTGGCCGCTGATCCCGCGATTCACGTATCCCTTGCCAGGGAAGAAGCCGCCGAACCGCTCGTTGCTCCAGCTGTCGGTGATCGAGTCGCCGAGGAACACGACCTCCACCTTGGAGCCGTCGCGCAGCAGATCGGCGTTGGCCATGCGATAGCGTTCGAGCTGCGGCCAGTCGCGCAACCGCGCGTCATTGCGCATGAGGTCCTGCATGGCGCGAGTGACCTCGGGGCAATCCATTGCTGGGACGGTGGTCTGGGCCGCGGCGGGACCAGCGAGAGCGAGGACAATCAGGACGAGTGCGCTGCGCATGGATGCTCCTGGAGATGAAATTGAGTGAGACGGCGGTCGTCCATCGACAATGACGGACGAACATTCCCGGTCGGCGGGGGTTCGCGGGTGCCCGTGCGACCGGCAAGGGCGACCAGAGCCTGGCCAGGAGCCTGGCGGCAGCGAAGGCAGCGGATCACCGGTCGATGAACGTCATCGCCGCAGCCGAATACCGGTCGCCGGATCCAGCGCCCCGCGGTGCGGCGCGATCGAGCCGTGCGAGGTCTGAGGCATCGAGGTGCACATCGAGCGCGCCGAGGTTCTCCTCGAGGTAGGTGCGCCGTTTGGTGCCGACGATGGGAACGATGTCGCGGCCCTGGGCGAGAACCCATGCGAGCGCGAGCTGTGCGGGGGTGCACCCTTTCTCGTGCGCAATCGCCGCGACGCCTTCGGCGAGGGCAAGATTCTTCCGCAGGTGTTCGCCCTGGAAACGGGGTGTGTTGCGCCGGAAGTCACCCGGCTCGAGATCGTTCTCGCTTCGGATGCGGCCGGTCAGGAACCCCCGGCCGAGCGGGCTGTAGGCGACGAGGCCGATGCCGAGCTCGCGGCACGCGGCAAGCACGCCGTCTTCCGGGTCGCGCGTCCAGAGCGAGTACTCACTCTGAAGCGCGGCGATCGGGTGAACGCGTGACGCCCGGCGGAGCGTCTCGACGCCGGCCTCGGACAGGCCGATGTGCCGCACCTTCCCCTCGCGCACGAGATCCGCCATCGCGCCGACGGTGTCTTCGATGGGCGTGTCCGGATCGACCCGATGCTGATAGTAGAGGTCGATGACATCGATCGACAGGCGGCGCAGCGACGCCTCGCAACTCGCGCGCACGTACTCGGGCCGGCCGTTGACGGCCCGGTAGGCCGGGTCGGCGGTGCGGACGATCCCGAACTTCGTCGCGACGACCACGCCTTCGCGGCGGCCCTGGAGCGCACGGCCCACGAGCACCTCGTTGGTGTGAGGCCCGTACACGTCAGCCGTGTCGAGCATCGTGACCCCGAGATCGAGTGCGCGATGTATCGTGGCAATCGACTCCGGTTCGTCCGTCGCGCCGTAGAACTCCGACATGCCCATGCAGCCGAGACTGAGGGCGGATACGGAGAGGCTGCTGCCGAGCGTGCGGTGTTCCATTGACTTCATCGGGGAATGAGATCGGGAAATACCTCCCGATCTCATTTTCAACTCACGAGACGGAAGGCGATCAGCTGTTTGGCGTTGCCGGCCTCACCCGTGGCGTTGATCTCCACCAGGTATTCCGCGGGGGCCATGCTGGCGAGCGGCAAGTCGATCTGGTGCGTGGACCCCGTCGCCTGGTTGCTCACCGGAACGTCGAGCATGGCCTGCCCGGCGCGGTTGAGCAGCTTGGCGCTCACCTCCGGCGTGCCCGCCGGTGCGTAGGCATCGAAGCGAATCACCAGGCGGTCGGTGCGCCGGAACTCACGTGACGCACTGGGCACGGCGTGCGCGTCCGCGCTGATCTCCCGGAACTCCTTGACAGTGCGTGCCCGCAGCACGTTCGGCGTGCTCAACTGCACCTGTGGAGCCGTCAGATCCGGCACCGCAATCTCGCGCACATCCGTGTCGATGACGCCGGCATTCGCGTTTTCAACCGAGTACCGCAGCTGCATCGGTCCCGGAGGCGCCTCGAATACCACTTGCGCCGGCCCTCGTGCCGGCGCTCCCCCGCCGGCGGTTCCCGCGGCCTGCGGTGCCGCCGACGCGACCGTCACATCCGGCACACGGCCGCGGAAGTATGCCGAACCGTCCGGGGCCATCGCGGTGACGCTGACGCGGGCGGCCTCGTCCCGGCGCACACCGGGCGGAGGTGGTGCGGGCTCCCACACGAACGTGACGCGCGTTTTGCCGTTCTCCCCGCGCGCCGTCCCGATCCACGTGCGAATCGATGACGCCTGTGCTGCCGGGCGGGGGGTGATGGAGGCGAGCGCTGTTTCGAATTCCTTCGGCGGTTCGGGCGCAGCCGGCGCGAGCGCGCGGGCCGTCTCCTCGGCCGTGAGCGCCCAGTAGCCTTTGCGGTGACGCACCTGCACGCCAGACCGCTTCACCTTCACCTTGATCTCGTGGAACTTGCCATCCTGCGGCGCCTGCGAGGAGTTGTACCCAATCAGGTAGTAGACGCTGGAGTCGCTGACGATCTGCCGCAGCCCCTTGTCGAGATCGTTCTGGTTGACAATGGCCCGGCCGTCGGTCTCGTCGGCGAGGATGCGCAGCGTGTCCTGCGTCATGCGCAGCGACGCCGCATCGACGCGGATGTCGCCGACGCCCTCGTTGATGTCGAACTCGAAGGGCGCGAGCCCCCGAGGGTCCAACGCATAGATGGCCGTGTTGTTCCGGTTCGCGATGTCGTACACCTGGCGGAGGTCGCCAATCATCTCCGCACCGCTGAAGAACCGTTCCCGGTCCTCGCCTGCGCCCGCACCCGGGGCCTGGCGTGCCGGGTTGCCGAACCCGGGCATCGAGGCGATCGGGTCGCGCAGCTGCGGCGGCAGGTAGTTGGAGTAGCCCTCGCTCACCAGAATCACCGCCTTGCGCCCCTCGCGCAGCGAGCCCATGTGTGTCACGAGCGACCGCAATGCGGAGAGCGACACCTCGTTGCGCATCCGCTCGACGACGCTGGCGGGATAGTTGGCGTACTTCTCTTCGAACTGGTTCTTCGGCGTGTAGTCGAACTTGCGGCCGTCGAACTTCTCGACCGCGCGCGCCAGCGCCTCATGGTTGCGCGACATCACCACATCGCTCAACGGCGTCAGCGGATACATCAGCCCCACCATATCCGTCGGCTGCAGCTGGTTCTGCAGGAACCTCATGATCGGTTGCCGCGCATACATGGAGGCGCCGCGGCGCACGTGATAATCGTCCAGGAAGATCGCGAAGAGGCGGACGTCTTCGCGTTGCGCCTCCGACTCTTCATCGAAGCTCGTGCGAATTTCGCGCGGCGGGATCGTGTCCTTCCGATCGGTGACCTTGATCAGCTTGAAGGACTCGATCGCCTGAGGCTTGCCGTCCTCCGTCACCGCCAGGTCCTCCGGCTTCAAATCGAGAATCGGATTGCCCCTGTTGTCGGTCGCGATCACGTCCACGCGGACGAAATTGATCCCGGCCCGGAAGACGGGCTGCCCGGGCGCCTGGTCCTGCCCCGCGGGTGGCGCGCCGGCCTGTCCCGGTTCTGCGGGTGGCGATGCCGGCCCCCCCTGGTTCGCAGCCGGCGGGGGCCCGCTGCCCTGCTGCTGGGCCGCCACGCGTCCGCCACCCGTCGCTATCGTCGAGGCGGTCCACACAGCGAGACACGTGATGACGGCGAGACGCTTGAGCATGATTCCCCTTAGCCGGTGGCCACGTCCGCGCACGGACGGTCCCCGGGCCTGATGATAACATTCGCTCATTTGACGAAAACGCGGTGGGTGCGGCTTCTTCACCACCGACGCGCGCGCGGCCACCGAACGCAGTCGAGGCTCCCGTGACCAATCCAGCGACAGCCCCGGCCAGTCGGGCTCTCACCACCCTTGACGAGGACGAGCGGCTGTTCCGGGACAGCGTGCTCGAGTTCGCGCGTGGCGAGATCGCCCCTCTGGTCCGCGAGATGGACGAGCAGACCACGTTCCCGCGCGCGCTGATCGACAAACTCTTCGACCTCGGCGTGATGGGGATCGAGGTGCCTGAGGCCTACGGTGGAGCGCAGGGAACGTTCTTCCACGCGGTGCTCGCGGTCGAGGCGCTCTCCCAGGTGGATCCGTCGGTTGGGGTCCTCGTGGACGTCCAGAACACGCTCGTGGTGAACGCGCTGACGCGGTGGGGCAGCGAGGACGTGAAGCGCCGCTATCTGCCTCAGCTCGCCGCGCGGGTGGTGGGTGCGTATGCGCTGTCGGAGGCAGGCTCGGGCAGCGATGCGTTCGCGCTCACCACGCGGGCAGTCGCCGACGCCGGCGGGTTCGTCCTGAACGGCCGCAAGCTGTGGATCACGAACGGCAACGAGGCCGACGTGTTCATCGTGTTCGCCACCGTAGATCCCGCCGCCGGGTACAAGGGCATCACGGCACTGCTGGTCGAGCGGGGGGTTGCCGGGTTCACGGTCGGCAAGAAGGAAGACAAGCTCGGCATCCGCGCGAGCAGCACATGCGAACTGATTTTTGAAGACTGCCGCGTCTCCGCGGAGAACGTGCTCGGTCAGGTGGGAAAGGGCTACAAAGTGGCCATCGAGACGCTCAACGAAGGGCGCATCGGCATCGGCGCCCAGATGATCGGCCTCGCACAGGGGGCGCTCGATCACACCATCCGCTACACGCAGGAGCGCCGGCAATTCGGCAAGCCGATCAGCGACTTCCAGGCCGTGCAGCATCAGCTCGCGCGCGCCGCCACGGAAATAGAAGCGGCCCGGCTGCTCGTGTACAACGCCGCGAGGCTTCGTGACGCTGGTCTGCCCTTCTTGACCGAGGCTGCGATGTGCAAGCTGTTCTCGTCAGAGGTCGCCGAGCGCGTTTCGTCGCTCGCCGTCAATCTGTTCGGCGGCTACGGGTTCGTGAAAGACTACCCGGTCGAGAAGCTGTACCGCGACGCGAAGATCGGGCAGATCTACGAAGGCACGTCCAACCTGCAGCTCCAGACGATTGCCAAGCAGATCATCGGGTAGCCACGCACTTCTCCTCCTGCTGCTACACTCCCTCAGGGAGACCATTTCACATGACGGAGATGCTGCAGCTGACGGTCACGGGGATGACGTGTGCTGGCTGCGAGACGGCGGTGACCAGAGTGTTGTCGAAGGTGGACGGCGTCGAATCCGTATCCGCCGACCACACGGCCAACATGGTCGGCGTCACATTCGACCCGGAACGGGTCACACCGACGCTGATACGGCAGGAGATTGAGGGGCTGGGCTACGACGTTGCGCCGTAGCAGTCGGCTCGCCTTCGGGCCCTCCGCTGCTGGCCGCTTATGGTGGGAGCCTGCCATGGACCCCACCTGGTGCGCGAGGAATTGAAGCGCGCTGGGCGGCGATCCCCAACTACCAGTCTGGGATCCGTTCAACGTGCCTGGTGGTGACACAGTTTTTTCACGCGCTCCAGTTCCGGTGGTGGCAGGGCCGCCAGCGCGATGCGCTTTAGTCGCATGTCCACGTAACCGGGCTCCGAGCATAACTTCTTGGACAACGGTTCGGCCTCCGCCTTGGCGCGTGGACCCAGGTAGAGCAACGCATCGAATTGCTCTTCAGCGCGCAGCTTCCGCCACTGTTCCTCGGGAACCGCGACGATCTTGTCATCACGAATGGCGAACCGGGCGCCCGGGCCGAAATACTCGGAGGCATCAACCGCGCCCAGGCTCGTGCCCCGGATGAGCGCCAGGGCTGGCGGCTGCCAGGCGGTCGCGTCATTTTCATTGGAGCCGGCAATCGTGAATACCCGTGTCGGACCGGCTCGCTCCACGAAGCTCACGATCGTCTGTGAACGCCAGTCCTCCATCTCGAAATTCGACACCACGTTCCTCCGCTGCAGATGGGCGCTGCCGTACACGAGCAACGCCCGCCGTTGCTTCGCGATCACCTCAATCTGCAGCACCGCGGCGGCATAGGCGTCGCGCATCTCGACCCATGTGAAGTGCTCCTCCTTCCTCTGGATGACATCCCAGTCGATGGGTGGATCGCCAAGCAACACGCGGAGCTTGCGCCCGGCCGGCGCCGCCGCGTTTACGGTTCGCACCGCGCGCACGAGATCCTCGTAGTGCGTGTAGTCCGCGGAGATGCTCGGCTGCGTGTGATTGCGCCAGACGAGGCGGAGCGACTCGTACCCCACCTCCTCGCCTCTGACGAACCGATCGGCGACATCCTGGTAACGGGCATTGCCGAACTCGACAACGATGTCGTCCACTGTCCGGACGAAGCGCGGATCGCGAATGAGCGACAGCAGGAAGGCGTGCGCCTGATCGCTGCCGTGTGGGTCCGGCAACCCGAC